>ERZ773146.1500-NODE-1500-length-16791-cov-21.939293_pt1 | contig 16791 bp, 13 predicted proteins | sample MGYA00580847_ERZ773146 | MGnify/ENA primary metagenome ERZ773146 (study PRJEB29015, sample SAMEA2737830) | human gut metagenome | biome: human gut; feature: human-associated habitat; material: faeces | place: China | collected 2012 ...
GCATGACCGGAACAAAAACACTGCGCTATGACACGACCGTGCTCGATGCGCGCGCCCTTGCCGACGCACTCGAGACTGAGGAGAAAACTGGTTGGGAGGTCGCGGAGGCGGGCTATGACGGCACGGACTTCGTCGTGACCTTCGAGCGGGAGGGCGCGCTATGACCGAGCAGACCATCCGCACGCAGATGCTCCTCGGCGAGGCCGCGCTCGCGCGCCTGCGGGGCAGCCGTGTGGCGGTGCTCGGGCTCGGCGGCGTGGGCAGCTGGTGCGCCGAGGTGCTGGCCCGCGCTGGCGTCGGTGCGCTCACGCTCGTGGACGAGGACACCGTCAGCGAGAGCAACATTAACCGCCAGTGCTGCGCGCTGCACTCCACGATCGGCCAGCCGAAGGCGGCCGTCATGGCTGCGCGCGTGCACGATATTGACCCCACCATCGCCGTTGATGCGCGCACCGAGCGCTACGAGGCGGCGACGCGGGAGCGGTTTTTCGACACGGAGTATGATTACATCGCCGATTGCATCGACCTCGTGTCCTGCAAGGTGGATCTGATCCGCACCGCGCACGCGCGCGGCATCCCCATCGTGTCGGCGCTCGGCACCGGCAATAAGCTGGACGCGAGCCGGTTCGAGCTCTGCGACATCAGCCAAACGAGCGGCTGTCCGTTCGCGCGCGTCATGCGCCGCGAGCTGCGCAGCGCCGGCATCACGCACCACGCGGTCGTGTTCAGTCCCGAGCCCGCCATGACGCCCGAGGCGCTCTGCGCCCCGCCGCCGGGCCGCCGGAGCGTGCCCGGCTCGCTGCCGTGGGTGCCGGCCAGCGCGGGATTGCTGCTGGCGCAGAAGATCGTGCTCGATCTGTGTGCCGCGCCGGAGGAGCGGATATGAAACCTGTCTGGATCGTCCTGCTGTGCCTGCTGGGCGCGGCGGTGCTGGCGGCGCTTGTGTGGCTGCTTGTGTGGTATGTCGAGCAGCGCGTGCTTGCAAAGTCGCTCGGCCGTGTGCCGGAGGGGGCAGACGCCCCGGCCGCGTGGGAGCAGCACGTCCTGCGCAAGCAGGGCTGGACGGCCGACTCCGAGCAGGGCCGGGCGGCGCTCGCGCGCGTGCGCGCCGGCGTCGCTGCCATGCAGGAGCAGCCGCACGAGGATGTGTTCACCCCTGCGCCCGACGGCACGCGCCTGCACGCGCGGCTCTACCGCGTGCCCCACGCCCATGCCACAGTCATCCTCTGCCATGGCTACCACAGCCACGCCGAGCATGATTTCAGCGCCCAGTTTCCGGCGCTGTACGCCTCCGGCGGCTGCAACCTGCTGCTCATCGACGAGCGCGCGCACGGCCTGAGCGAGGGCAAGTGCCTCACGTTCGGCCAGCTCGAGCGCTATGACATTGCCCAGTGGGTGCACTGGGTGCGCGAGCACTCGCGCGTGCAGCGGCCCATCGCGCTCTACGGCGTGTCCATGGGCGCGGCGTCGGTGCTGCTGGCGGCGCAGCTCCCGGAGCTGAAGGGGGAGCTTGCCTGCGTCGTGGCCGACTGCGGCTACTCCAGCTTCGAGCTCGAGATCACGGACGCCGTGCGCCACGGCACGAATGCGCCGTGCTGGCTGCAAAAGCCGCTTGCGCGCATCTGCGTGCGCATCCTGTACCGCAATGGGCTGGACTTCGCAGCCGTCGATACCACGCCCGGCATGGCGGCGCTCGACCTGCCCATCCTGTTTTTCCACGGCGATGCGGACACCTTTGTCCCCCTGCACCACAGCGAGCGCAATCTCGCCGCCTGCGGGCGTGAGCAGCGGCTCGTCGTCATCCCCGGCGCGGAGCACGCCATGTCCGCGCAGGTCGACCCCGAGCGCTACCGGCACGAGCTGCTGGTCTTCCTGTGGCGCAATACGAACTACCTCTGGGCCGAGCGCGACAGGCCGCTCAAATGAGCGCGCGGGCCGAAGCAGCGCAAAAAGTGTGCGGTTCTGATGCAGTGATCCCCCCACCTGAAACGAGATTTCCTGTTATATTCGCAAGATCTTCACCACTTAGGCGCAAAAAAGCCGGATGTCTGTGACATCCGGCTTTTTCTGCCTTGCATCAGCCCTGCAGCAGGGACGCGGCGGCCGTGCCGATGGCGGAGGCGTTCGGTACGGGTTTGCATACGCAGTAGCGCTGGTGCTTCTGCACGAGAAATGCCTCGAGCTCTTCACTGACGGCCGGGTGCAGCAGCGTCGAGTAGCGAAACAGCGCCCCGTCCACCGCCACGACCATCGGGCGGTAGCGGTTTTTCGCGCCGTCGGTCAGAAAGACGATGGCCGCGATGTTTGCAACGATGGCCTTTGCCGCGCGGCCGAACACGCCCTGAATGACCATGGCGGCGGTCTTGCGGTCGGCATCCGCCGCATCGCCCAGCGCCGCGATGGCGCCGCAGTCCGGGTCCGCGCCGAAGGCGTCCGCATCGGCGGCGCTCAGCGTGTCGAGCGCGCAGAGCTTGTCCGCCGTCTCGGGCGCGAACAGGCCGTCGTTCGCCGCGGCGATGAGCGCCAGGCGGCTGAGCTCGCCGAGGTAGCGGCCGCTCGTCATCTTCTCGAACCGGTACGCGCCCGGTGCGGCCGAGGCCGCGTCGAGCGCCTGGTCAAACGCGCTCTGCGGCACGTCGGTGAACGAGCCGGATTCGAGGTTGACGAGCATCTCGCCGTCGGCGTCGCGGCCGAGCTTTTCGATCGCGCGCACCGGCAGCAGGCAGCACGTGTTCGTGCCCGTGCCGTTGACGAGCCCGGCAAAGCCGTTGGCGTAGTTGTTGGCGATGGTGGTCGAGCCGCTCAGGTACGTGGCCGGGGTGTCGTTGATGACCACGATGGGCAGCTTCGTGCAGCCGCGGCGTTCGAGCTCCTCAGCCAGGTCCGCGCCCACGAGGTGGTCCTCCCACCCGGTCAGCTGCACTTCTTTGGTCATGCCGAGCACCTTCGCGTCCAGTTCCGGCGTGTTCTCCGCCGGGTAGCTGAAGCAGATGCCGATCTGCGTGACCCGGTCGAGCAGCGGCTCGAGCACGTCGGCCGCCAGCCGGATGAAGTCCATCCAGTCGGCGTCCTGCTCCGAGCCGGGCATGGGCAGCGTGCGCTCGTCCTCCAGGATGGGCTGGCCGAACTCGTAGTGCACGGTGGCAACGCGGAAGTTCGTGCCGCCGGCGTCGATCACGGCGATACGCTTGTCCTCCGGGGCGGCGTGGCCGTGCGGCGTGAGGTAGGCCGGCAGCATCGGCAGGCCGCCCGCCTCGCCGCGCAGGCCGCGCTGCATCGCGGCAAGCATGGCGTCGGTGAGCTTCTGCGTGTCGAGCTGGTCGGGCGCGGCGTCGTACTTGCGCAGGAAGGCGAGCACGCGCGCGTCGATGTGGATCGCGGGCACGGGCTCGTCCTGCGCCGGTGCGGCGAAGGGGAACGGCGCGCGCGGCGCGGCCGGGGTCTCCGGCACCGGGGCCGGGGCGGGCTTGTTTTTCTTCAAAAACGGAAGCTTCATATGTGTTCTCTCTCTTTCTTACCGAAAACCCCGCGCCGGGCCCAGCGCGGGGTCGGTGTAAATTCGGCCGGCGATCAGGCGTTCGGAGCGTCGCCCTTGACGCTCTCGACCAGGCCGGCTGCCAGCGCGGCAACGCCCTGGATCTCGGACGGGATAATGATCTTCGTCGCACGGCCGTCGGCGGCGGCGGCGAAGGCCTCGAGACTCTTGAGCTTGATGACGGCGTCGGACGGCATGGACTCGTTGATGAGCCGGATGCCCTCGGCGGTCGCGCGCTGCACGGTCAGAATGGCTTCGGCACGGCCCTGCGCCTCGAGGATCTGCTCCTGCTTTTTCGCGTCGGCGCGCAGGATGGCCGATTCTTTTTCGCCCTCGGCCGTGAGGATGGCGGAGCGCTTCTCGCCCTCGGCGCGCAGGATGGCCTCGCGGCGTTCGCGCTCGGCCTTCATCTGCTTTTCCATGGCGCTCTGGATCTCCTTGGGCGGGAGAATGTTTTTGAGCTCCACGCGGTTGACCTTGATGCCCCAGGGGTCGGTGGCCTCGTCGAGGATCTGGCGCATCTTGGTGTTGACGATATCGCGGCTGGTCAGGCACTGGTCGAGCTCGAGGTCGCCGATGAGGTTGCGCAGCGTCGTGGCCGAGAGATTCTCGATCGCGAGGATCGGCTGCTCGATGCCGTAGGTGTAGAGCTTCGGGTCGGTGATCTGGTAGTAGACGACGGTGTCGATCTGCATGGTGACGTTGTCCTTCGTGATGACGGGCTGCGGTGGGAAGTCCGCGACCTGCTCCTTGAGCGACAGACGCTTGGCGACCGACTCGATGAACGGGATCTTCAGGTGCAGGCCGACGCCCCACGTGGTCTTGTAGGCGCCGAGGCGGGTGATGACATAGGCCTGTGCCTGCGGGACGATGCGGATGTTGCGCACGAGGATGATGAGTGCGATCAGGATGATTCCGTAGAGAACGTATGGCATAGCGATTCCTCCTTATTCTTTTGCGCCCGCGGTCACGCAGGCGGGTGTGACGATGAGCTTGACGCCCTCAATGCGCAGCACGGTGGCGGCGGTCCCGGCGGGGATGGGCGCGTCAGAGTCGGCGCGGGCGGTCCAGACCTTCCCGCCGATGGCGACGGCGCCGCGGCCGGTCAGGTTGTCGATATCCTCCGTGACGAGGCATTCCTGCCCGATGAGCATATCGGCGTTCGTGGGCTGGGTGCGGCTGTTGATATATTTTTTCACCAGCGGGCGCGTCACGGCGAAGGCCGCGATCGACACGGCGAAAAACCACACGAGCTGCAGCCACAGCGGCGCGTGGAACATGGCGGCGATGAGCGCGGCGAGCGCGCCCACGGCAAACCAGATCGTGACCAGACCGGCGGTCAGGCCCTCGATGATCAGAAAGATCACGATCAGGCCGATCCAGATGGCCGGCATGGTGAAGGGGATCCCGGCGATGACCATAGACAAAACCTCCTCTTGCAATGGGTAGCGGGTTGCTTGCGGCAGCGGTTTGCCACAGAAATATCATACCTGATTTATAGTATAAAAGCAAGTAAAACACCTGTAATTCCGGCGTATGAAATTTCCGGACGGTTTTCCTCTTTACTTTCCTAAATAATTAGAGTACAATAATAGCCGAAATAACCGGAAAATCATATCTCAGCATCCATATATCTGATGAGAAATAAGGAGCACATATGAATAAACAGCATAAAAAACCGCGCTGCGATGACATGTACCGTGCCATCCTGACGCTCAGGACCGTCGACGAGTGCAAGCAGTTTTTCGATGACCTGTGCACGGTCACGGAGCTGCAGGCCATGGAGCAGCGCTATCAGGTGGCGCAGTATCTGGACGCAGGCCTGATCTACAACGACATTCTGGAAAAGACCGGCGCCTCGAGCGCGACGATCAGCCGCGTTAACCGCAGCCTGCAGTACGGCGACGGCGGGTATGAGATCGTGTTTGGCCGGCTCAAGGAGCAGGCTGAGAAATCTGCGGAGGAGCAGGCGTGAGCGCCTACGGCGCCCTTGCCGCGTGGTACGATGCGCTGACCCGCGATGTGGATTATGCCGCGTTCGCGGACTTTTATGAGCAGTGTTTCCAGCAGGGGCGCGGCGCGTGCCGCACCCTGCTGGATTTTTGCTGCGGCACCGGCACGCTCACGCGCCTGATGGCCGCGCGCGGGTATGAGATGATCGCGACCGACGGCTCACCCGATATGCTCATGCAGGCGCAGGCGCACAACGCTGATCTGCCCGCGGATGCAGTGCCGCCGCTGCTGCTGTGCCAGGAGGCATCGGAACTCGACCTCTACGGCACGGTCGACGCGGCCTACTGCTCGCTCGATGGGTTTGACTATCTGCCGCCGGAGGAGCTGCCGGAGGTGCTGCACCGGCTGCACCTGTTCGTGCGCCCGGGCGGGATGCTTATTGTGGACATCCGCGATCCGGCGTCGTTCCGCGCGCTCGACGGCGGCACGTTCGTCGACGAGACGGACGATGTCCTGTGCCTCTGGCGGGCGGAGTTTGACGCGGCAGCCCAGACCATGCACTACGGCATGGATCTGTTCACGCGCGCGGGGGAGCTCTGGTCGCGCGCGTCGGAGGAGCACATTGAGTATGCGCACACGCCGGAGCGGCTCGCGCAGCTGCTCACACAGGCGGGTTTTCTGGACGTGACCGTCCGGCGCGACGGCCCGCAGGCGGACGCCGGGCGCATTTTCCTCACGGCGATGCGCAGCCTGGAATACGGTATTTGAACCGTGGGGAAACTTCGAATGCGGCAAGATGCAATGCAATGTTATCAAAAATTCTGAGGTGAAAACAATGGATGAGATTATCCGCGCCGTCTCGAAAGACGGTTTTGTGAAAATTTCGGTCGTCACCGCGCGCGATGCGGTGCAGCGCGCCAACGCCATCCACCACTGCAGCCCGACGGCGATCGCCGCCCTCGGCCGCAGCCTGTGCGCGGCGTCGATGCTCGGCGACCTGCTCAAGGAGGAAAACGGCGCGCTCACGCTGCGCATCAGCGGCGGCGGAGGCCTCGGCACCATTATTGCCGTGTCGGACAGTGATGGCAATGTGCGCGGCATGGTCTCGAACCCCGCGTTCGACCTGCCCACGCGCCCGGACGGCAAGCTCGATGTCGGCGGCGCCGTCGGCAAGGACGGCATGCTCACCGTCAGCCGCGACATCGGTCTGCGTGAGCCGTATGTCGGCAGCACGGAGCTCGTCAGCGGCGAGATCGCGGAGGATCTGTCCGCCTACCTCGTCGAGAGCGAGCAGATCCCCGCGGCCTGCGGCCTCGGCGTGCTCGTCGATACCGACCACAGCGTCAAGGCAGCCGGCGGCTTTCTCGTGCAGCTCATGCCCGGCGCGCCGGAGGAGTTGATCGCAAAGCTCGAGGACAACATTTTCATGATGGACCAGCTCACGACCATCCTGGATGAGGACGGGGCGGACGCCATCATTCCGCAGGTCATGCGCGGTCTCGAGCCCGAGATCGTCCTGCGCCACCCGATGGCCTATCGCTGCGCGTGCTCGCGTGCGCACGTGGAGCAGGCGCTGCGCCAGTGCGGCGCGCAGGAGCTGCAGGATATGATCGCCGAGGGCAAAGACACGCAGGTGCACTGCCAGTTCTGCGACGCGGAGTATGTTTTCACCCCGGCGCAGCTGCAGACGCTGCTCGATGCCGAAAACGCTGACGCCGCAGCGGATTGACCGAGTTCGGGGCGGCACTGCCGCCCCGGAAATGTACATTTGCCGAAAAAATTACCGAAAATCCCTTGACAATTTTTTTGGCGTCTTGTATAATGAGCAAGCTGTGAAACGGGAGCATAGCTCAGCCGGGAGAGCACTTGCCTTACAAGCAAGGGGTCACAGGTTCGAGCCCTGTTGTTCCCACCAGTTTTTCAATTGTATATGCCTCTGTAGCTCAGTTGGTAGAGCAGGGGACTGAAAATCCCCGTGTCGTTGGTTCGATTCCGACCGGAGGCACCATTTTGCGGGCATAGCTCATTTGGCAGAGCGCCACCTTGCCAAGGTGGAGGTAGCGAGTTCGAATCTCGTTGCCCGCTCCATTTTTTGGCGCCATAGCCAAGTGGTAAGGCATGGGACTGCAAATCCTTGACCCCCGGTTCAAATCCGGGTGGCGCCTCCAAAAAGAAACACCAGCCAGTTGGCTGGTGTTTCTTTTTGCAGACACCGATGGCGACGATCGAAAATCCGAGAGGAAAAGCCCATCCTCTCTCGGGCACTCCCCGTGCACGTCGTGCGTAATTGCGAAGAGGCTGGGCTTTACCGGAGTACGGGCTGACGTTTTCTGCTGGAGACGCCGATGGCGAAGATCGAAAACCGAGCGGGGAAGCCCGGTCGTTGCCGCGGACTGCATATCGTTCGCGGCGATTTTTTATGCTCTGCTTCCCAAAATCACTGCTCATTCATCCCGCCGCGCCGCTTCTCCAAATCGACCCCGCTTCGTTGGGTTTCGATTTGCCGATCCTGCCTGTGTGCCGGTGTTCACCGCGCCCAGCAGCACGATCCACGCCCAGTCGCCCGGGCGGACATCGATGGCGAAGCCGCGGTCGCGGATGACGACGAACACGGCCACGGTCAGAAAACCGAAGAGCATCTGCAGCAGCGCGTTTTCCAGACCCGTGATGTGCGCGGCGCGCTTGTTCGTCGTGACCATCACGGCGTACAGCAACGCGCCAGTTTCTGCGCTATCTGGACCGGCGCGACGCACCGGCGGCATCTGCCGGAAGCACGGGATTTGACAATCGTCGGTGATTTGTGTATAATCACTACAAAATCTCTGATTTTTTGTGAATTCTGTCCTCCGGCCATCCGGAGACAGGGAGGAAAGCAACGTGACATACACTGTGGACGACACGATGAAGAAGCTGCTCGGCGCGCCGGAGGCGGTCGCGGTTCTCGAGCGGTTCTTCCCCAAGATCCTGAAGAATCCGGCCCTGCAGATGACCGCCGCCATGACGCTGCGCCAGGTGGCCGGGTTTGCCCAGTCGGGCCTGACGGCCGACTCGCTCGCGGAGATCGACGCGCAGCTGCGCGCGCTCCCGTCGTCCGATGGCTGAGTCATTTCCACGCGCCCCCGGTGCCTTGCCGGGGGCCGTCTGCTGTACACCATTATCAAAGGAACCGAGGTCATCCTATGGACAACACGTTACCGCCGCTCAAGCGCATCGTCGCCATCCACGATTTGTCCGGGCTCGGCAAGTGCTCGCTGACCGTGGCGCTGCCGGTCATCTCCGCCACGGGCGTGGAGTGCGCCTGCATCCCCACGGCCGTGCTCAGCACGCACACGGGCGAGTTCACCGGCTGGACGTTCCGCGACCTGTCGGATGACATGCTGCCCATCGCGCACCACTGGCAGCGCATCGGCGCGCGCATCGACGGGGTCTATTCCGGCTACCTCGCCTCGCCCGGGCAGGCGCAGCTGCTCGCACAGACGCTCGACTGCATCGCCGCGCCGGACACCCTGGTCGTGATCGACCCGGTCATGGCTGACAACGGCAGCTATTACTCCCAGATTGACGACCGTATGTGCGCAGCCTTCCGCCGCCTGCTCTCGCGCGCGGACGTCATCACGCCGAACGTCACGGAGGCGGCGCTGCTGGCCGGCCTGCCGTATGAGCCCGGCACGCACAGCGATGCCTATCTTGCGCAGCTGTTTCAGGCGCTCGGCGCGCTCGGCGCCGGCGTCGTCACGGTCACCGGCGTGCGCCCGCAGCCGGACGTGATCGGCAACGTCGCCTGCGACTGCCGCACGGGGGAGATGCACGCGAGCATGCGCCCGGCGCATCCCGGCGTGTTTTACGGCACGGGCGATGTGTTCGCCTCCGCCCTCGCGGCGCTGCTCGTGCGCGGCGCACCGCTGAGTGCCGCGCTCGAAACGGCCACCGCGCTCACGGACGAGAGCATCTGCCGTTCGCTCTGGCGCGATACGCCGCGCCGCTTCGGCGTGGACTTTGAGGGGGCGCTGCCAGCGTATATCCGCCGTGTGGAGAAGATCTTTGAAGCATGAAAAAGTTACAAAATTCGACCCGTCGGAATCAGAACCGGATTCCGACGGGTCGATTTTTTGTTACCATATTTCGACGCCGTTTTGCAGAAATATGTTACCGCACAGCACGCGGGACGAAAAATCAATGCGCGGTTGATTTCTTGACGAAGCGTCTGGCTTCTTGCAGAACCGGCGCGAAAATGCGCGCATTTTCTTGAAATTGTGGAAAAAAGTCAAGGAAAATTGCGGGAAAATCCGTTTTCGCAGTTGACATCGTGTTTGGGATATCGTATGATACAAAAGAATCCGTAATTGTTTATGTTAACTTTGCGCAGTTACACCCGAAGACGACAGCAAAACACATTTTGTTACTGTTTTTTAACTTTTGATGTAACCGGTTCCGGCCGGGCGCGCAGAGAGATCTCGGGCGGGGGAACCGCCCGATGAGGGGCTAGGGTATGAAGAAATCGTTTATGGAGCGTCTGGCGGCGTTCATTGTGGACAAGCGGCGGCTGTTCGTGGTGCTGTTTGCCGTGGCGTGCGTGCTGTCGATCTTCTCGGCGAGCAAGACGGACGTCAACAATGAGCTGACCGATTATCTGCCGGACTCCACGCAGACGCGCCAGGGTCTGGAGATCATGAACCGCGAGTTCATCACCTACGGGGATGCGAAGGTGATGGTGTCCAATGTGACGCTTGCGCAGGCGGAGGAGCTTGCCGAGATGCTGCGCGGTGTGGACGGCGTCAAGGACGTGGTGTTTGAAAAGGACACACACCATTATAATAGTGCCTCGGCGCTCTTTGAGGTCACGTTCGACGGGGAAAAGCTCGACGAGATCAGCATTCAGGGCGTGAAGAACGTCCGTGCGGCGCTCGACGGCTATGATACCTATATCACAACGGAGATCGGCAACCCGACCGGCGAGATCCTTGAGCGCGAGATGCGCATCGTGCTCATCATTCTCATGTGCTCCATCTTTGTGGTGCTCCTGCTCACGAGCCACACCTACGCGGAGGTCCCGGTGCTGATCATCACCTTCGGCGTGGCCGTCTGGGTCAACAAAGGCACGAACTACTGGTTCCATGAGGTCTCGTTCATCACCAACTCCATCGCGGCGGTGCTGCAGCTCGGCCTCGGCATCGACTATGCGATCATCATGTGCCACCACTACACGGAAGAGCGCGAGCATCTCGAGCCCCGTGAGGCGACCATCCGCGCGCTGACGCTGGCCATTCCGGAGATCTCGGCCTCGAGCCTGACAACGATCTCGGGTTTGCTTGCGCTCTCGTTCATGAAGATCAAGATCGGCGAGGACATGAGCCTCGTGCTCATCAAGTCGATCCTGTTTCTGATGCTAACGGTGTTCTTCCTCATGCCGGCGCTCATCATGTATATGAGCCCGTGGATCGACAGGACGCACCACCGCCAGTTCCTGCCGCGCATCGACGCGCTCGGCCGCTTTGCCATCCGCAGCCGCTACATCGTGCCGCCGATCTTTCTGGTCATCATCATCGCGGGCTTCCTGCTCAGCAGCAAGTGCCCGTACGTGTTCGGCTACAGCACGCTCGACACCATCAAGCAAAACGACTACAAGATCGCCGAAAAGAAGATCAACGCCACCTTCGGCGAGACGAACCAGGTCGTGCTCATCTTCCCGTTCACGGACTTTGAGAGCGAGGCAGATCTGCTTGATGATCTCAACGAGCTCAAGGGTGTTGATCACATTCAGGCGCTCGCGGATGAGGAGGCCAAGGACGGCTACATGGTCACCGACTCGCTCACGCCGCGCAAGTTTGCCGAGCTCACGGACATCGACATCGGCGTGTCGCGCGCGCTGTACACGGCCTACTGCACTGCGAATGACGATTACACGAAGGCCATCGGCCAGCTCGTGGATCTGAGCAATATCGACAACTGCTCCGTGCCGCTCATTAACATGTTCAAGTTCCTGTATGAGCAGCGCGATATCTACCGCTCGAAGATCGACGCTGCGACCATGCGCGACCTGGAGGAGATGTATGACCGCCTCATCGACGGCGAAAAACAGCTCCACTCCGAGAATTATTCGCGCATGATCCTCTATCTCAACCTCCCGGTCGAGAGTGAGGAGACCTACGATTACCTGACGGTCATCAAGGGCGTCGTCGGCAAGTATTACGACGAGTCCTATTTCGTCGGCGAGACGGCCAAGGACAAGGACTTTTCCGATGCCTTCAGCACGGACAACACGCTCATCAGCATTCTCACGCTCGTGTTCGTCGTCCTCGTGCTGCTGCTGACGTTCAAGTCCGTGGCACTGCCGCTGCTGTTGATCCTCGTGATCCAGGGCAGTGTGTGGATCAACTTCTCGTTCCCGACGATCCTGCACAACAATCTGTATTTCCTGGCGTACCTGATCGTCAGCTCCATCATGATGGGCGCGAACATCGACTACGCCATCGTCATCTCGAGCCGGTACCTCCGGCTCAAGGAGGAGATGCCCTATAAGGAAGCCATGATCGAGGCGCTCAACCAGGCGTTCCCGACGGTCGTGACCTCCGGTACCATCCTCGCCGCAGCCGGCATGTCCATCGGCTTTTTGTCCTCGGAGAACACGGTCGCGTCTATCGGCATCTGCCTGGGCCGCGGCACGCTGATCTCGATGGTGCTGGTCATGTGCGTCCTGCCGCAGATCCTGCTGCTGGGCGATTCTCTGGTTGAAAAAACATCCTTTACGATTGGCCACCACGCCGCGCAGCAGCATCTGCAGGGGGCCATGCGTGTCAACGGACACGTGCGCGGCTATATCAACGGTTACGTCGATGCGGAGATCCACGGTCGTGTCAGCGGCACGGTCAGCGCATCGATCGATATCGGAAATGTGCAGATGGAGGAGGCTCCGGCGCAGACTGTGCCGGCGGCAGATCTGCACAGTGAGGAGGGTTCCGATGAAGAGACATAATGTGCGCCGTCTGCTTGCGCTGGTGCTTGTGGCGGCTCTGTGCCTGCTGTGCGGCGCAGCTGCCCAGCCGAACGCCAAGGAGATCCATATCTACTCTGCGGATGATCTCGTGCAGCTGAGCAAAAGCTGCAAGCTCGACACGTATTCGCAGGGCAAGACGGTCTATCTGGACAACGATGTGGACCTGAGCGGGTCGGACTTTGTGCCGATCCCGACCTTCGGCGGCACGTTCGAGGGGCAGGGCCACACGGTCAGCGGGCTGGAGCTCTCGGGCGATGCGTCCCATATGGGCCTGTTCCGCTATGTGCAGGCGGTCGGCACCGTCCGTGACCTGAAGGTCACCGGCAACATCGACGCCGCCGGCACCCTCAACGAGATCGGCGCCATCGTCGGCACGAACTACGGCACGATCTCCGGCTGCTCGTTCAACGGCACGATCTCCGGCGAGAACAACGTCGGCGGCATCGCGGGCACGAACGAAGGCAGCGGCATGATCTATAACTGCAAGACCGAAGGCTTTGTCGAGGGCGACCATTACGTCGGCGGCATCGTCGGTCAGAACATCGGCACCATCTCCTACTGCTCGAACACCACGGGTGTGAACATCAACGCCAGCGAGGCTGTTGACAGCGCGGAGGATCTCGATTCCCTGACGCTCCCGACCGCCTCCGACGACGAGGATGACGACGCGCCGAAGAAGGCCAACACCTCCACGGACGTCGGCGGCATCTGCGGCTTCTCGTCCGGTGTCATCATCGGCTGCACGAACTGGGGCGGCGTCGGCTTTGAGCACGTCGGCTACAACATCGGCGGCATCGTCGGCCGCCAGAGCGGCCTGGTCTCCGGCTGCACGAACTGGGGCACGGCCTCCGGCCGCAAGGACGTCGGCGGCATCTGCGGCCAGATGGAGCCGTTCATCACGCTGGACGTGGAGTCCGGCTCGATCGGCGCCATGGCCAAGGAGCTCAACACGCTCCATGATCTGATGGATACCCTGCTCAACCACACGGGCGCCGCGGCGTCGTCATTGGCCGCCACAGTCGGCGTGCTGAGCGACAGCGCGGCCCGCGCCACGGAGAGCGCACGCTATGTGGCCGAGCGCACCACGGACTATGTGGACAACACGGTCACGACCGTCAACGAAGTGTTCATCCGCATCAACACGGCGGAGAAAATGCTTGCCCCCGCGATCACGGAGTTTTCCACGGCGGCCGTGTCGCTTGACAAATCGATCGATTACTTCAACAAGGGCTTTGACTATCTCGACATCGTCGATGAGATGACCGAGGCCGACAAGACGGCCTTCAAGGACGCGGCCAAGGACCTGAGCGTCTCGTCCGACCAGCTCAACGCGGCTATGGACTACTGCGCCTGGCTCATGAAGGTCATGGACAACGCCTACGGCACCGGCTCTTACGACCTGATTGCCAGCCGCCCGGACAACTGGCAGCAGATGTCCGACAAGTACGGCTATGAGTACAACCCCGACAACCTCGGCACCTATGAGTCGCAGCGCGATGCCCTGCTCAAGGGCATGGGCGACGCCGCCGAAGCGATCGGCGCGATCTCCGGCGACATCTCCACGATGACGAAGATCATCAACCTGTACTACCTCACCGAGGATTCCACCGGCCACACCCGCATGGATTACATGAGCGCTGCGTTCAAAAACGCGTTCGATGCGCTCAAGTCCTCGAGCGGCAACTTCTCGACCGGTATGAGCTACCTCGACCAGGTCACGAAATACCTCGCCAGCAATGATCCGCTCAACCTGCCCGACATCAGCAGCGACTACCGCACCGCGATGGAGCAGATGTTCGACGATCTCGGCAGCATTTCGGCCGGCCTGTCCCGCCTGAGCGTGGAGACGGCCACCTACAGCACTCAGATCATCAGCGACATGAAGTCGGTCAACGACCAGTTCAACGTCGTCATGATGCGCCTGTGCGACATTCTGGAGCTTGCCCTGAGCAAGGACAAGGACGACATCATCCAGGACGTCTCGGAGGAAGAGCTCTCAAGCACGACGGACGGCAAGGTCTATAACTGCGATAACTACGGCAAGGTCGATGGCGATGTGAATGTCGGCGGCGTTGCCGGCACGATGGACATCGAGTACGATTTCGACCCCGAGAGCGACTCCAATGTCATCAAGGACTCCACGCTGACGGCCAAGTACTTTACCAAGTGCGTGCTGCTCGACAGTAAGAACTACGGCAATGCCACCTCGCGCAAAGACTGCGTCGGCGCCGTCTGCGGCTACGCGGATCTGGGCGTTATCAGCGGCTGCGAGGGCTATGGCACGGCCGAGAGCACGGCGGGCGACTACGTCGGCGGTGTCGTCGGCCAGTCGAAGGGCTCCGTGCGCAACAGCTTTGCCAAATGTGAGCTGACCGGCCGCAACTACATCGGTGGCATCGCCGGTTACGGCATGAACGTCAGCGGCTGCAACACGCTCGTGAATCTCAACGGCTCCGGCAACTGCGTCGGCACCATCGCGGGCGAGATCGATAAGGACGGCAGCGCGGCCGACAACTACTTCGTCCACGAGACGGAGGCCGGCATCGACGGCATCAGCTACGCGGGCAAGGCCGAGGGCATGAGCTATGAGGCTTTCATGGCACGCGACGGCATCCCGGCGGAGTTCTCCAGCTTTGCCGTCACCTTCACGGCCAACGGCGAGGTCGTCAAGACGATCACGTTTGCCTACGGCGGCTCGATCGACGAATCTCAGATCCCCGACTGCCCGACGGTGGAGGGCAACTACGGCTCCTGGCCGGAGCATGACTACAGCCACCTGACCTTCGACCTCGAGGTCAAGGCGGAGTACACCGCCGTCTCGACGGTCGTGGCCGGCGACCTGTATGCCGACAACAGCCGCACGCCGATCGTGCTGGCCGAGGGCGTCTTTGACCCGGCGACGGATGTGCACATCACCTCCGCCGAGGCCGACGGCCCGACGCTGCGCGGCAACCAACAGCTGTACATGAAGTATAACGTCGAGATCCTCAACGACACGGTCGAGGACGACACGGACAACACCGTCTCCCTGCGTGTCTACGCACCGGATACCGGTGCGAGCTACACGGTCTACACCTACCAGAACGGCACTTGGGCGAGTACGTCCAGCAGCCGCGACGGCAGCTACCTCGTCTTCAAGACCATGGACCGCGACCTGCAGTTTGCCGTCACGAAGGCGCACCATGGCCCGCTGTTCTACATTCTCATCGTGCTCATCGTGCTGGCCGTGATCGTCGCGGTGCTGCGCCTGCTCTACTGCCGGAAGCTGAAGAAGGCAGTCGCGGCGGGAACGATGACCGAGGAAGAAGCGGCAACACTGCGCAAGCAGGGCCTGCGCATGTGGCTGGGCGAGGAGTACGCGAAGCTCCAGGCCAGGCACGCCGCTGCCAAGGAGTCCAAAGAGGCCAAGCGCGCCGCCGCAGCGGAGGCGAAGGCGGCCGCCGAGGCGGAAGCCGCGGCCAAGGCCGCTGAAGAAGCGGCGGAAACGGCGCCGGCGGACAACGCCGAGGCAGCGGAGACCCCGGCCGAACCAGACGCTCCGGAAGCCGAAGCCGAGCCGGAAGTGACCGCTGAGGACAGCGCCGAGGCGGCCGAAGCCCCGGCGGACGAGGCGGACACGGAAGCGGAAGACTCCGATGCACCGCAGCATCCCTGACGCGAATTCATCCCTTACCCCATAAACTGCGAAGATCCCCGATCGGGTTTCCGATCGGGGATCTTTGTGTGCGCGGACGGAAAAACCGCCCCTGCCATCCGGCCGGGGCGGTCGTCAGATATGCAATCGGGTCAATTTATGCGCGCTTCCACTTGACGCCCTGCGGGGTGTCCTCGAGCACGATGCCGGCGGCCTTGAGCTCGTCGCGGATGCGGTCGGCCTCGGCCCAGTTTTTGGCCTTGCGGGCGGCCTGACGCGCGGCAATCTTCTCCTCGATGGCCTTCGCCTCGGGATCCTCACTGCTGTCGGAGCCGAACGGGATGCCCAGCACGTCGCACAGCTCGAGGAAGCGGTCGAGACACGCCTGCGCCAGCGCCTTGCTCGGGTCGGCGGCGGGGGAGACGGCGGTGTTGATCTCGCGCACCATCTCAAAGATGACGGAGATCGCGTCGGCAGTGTTGAAGTCGTCGTCCATGACGGCGTCGAACTTCTCACGGTACTGGTCCAGCCCCTGCACGAAGGCGGCGTCCGTCTCGCTCAGCTCGCCGTCGCGGCCGTTGGCGATGAAGAACTCAAGGTTGCTCTTGGCGGTGCGCAGGCGCTCGAGCGCGGCCTTGGCCTGCATGAGGATCTCGCCGGAGTAGTTGAGCGGGC
>ERZ773146.1514-NODE-1514-length-16714-cov-7.478840_pt1 | contig 16714 bp, 9 predicted proteins | sample MGYA00580847_ERZ773146 | MGnify/ENA primary metagenome ERZ773146 (study PRJEB29015, sample SAMEA2737830) | human gut metagenome | biome: human gut; feature: human-associated habitat; material: faeces | place: China | collected 2012 ...
ACGTCGCCTGCCTGGGCGAGGTCACCTTTGGTTGCGCCCAGGGCCTCACTGACGTGGTGTATCTGACCATCGGTACCGGCGTGGGCGCTGGCGTGCTCTCGGGCGGCCAGCTCGTTCATGGCATGATGCACCCCGAGGCCGGTCACATCCTGGTCACGCGCGACCCGCGCGACACCATAGGCGAGCACAGCGGCTGCCCCTTCCACGACAACTGCCTCGAGGGCCTCATCGCCGGCCCCGGCGTTAGAAAGCGCTGGGATGGCAAGAGCGCCGGAGACATGGCCGATGACTCGGAGGCTATGGACCTGCTCGCCGGCTATCTGGCACAGGCGCTCATGACCTACACGCTGTGCTATGCCCCACAGAAGATCATCGTCGGCGGCGGCGTGGCCGACCACACCCCCATCGTGCCGCTTGCGCGCAAGAAGTGCGCCGAGATGCTCAACGGCTATATCGTCACGCCCGAGGTCAACGACATCGATACCTACATCGTCAACAACAGCCTCGAGGGCAAGCAGGGCATTATGGGCTGCCTGGCCCTGGGCGCACAGGCGCTTCAGTAGCAGACTCACCCACAGGGCGTGGCGCGCCCGGCAAATCCGACCTACGGAACAACGCCACCACGCCTCATATAAGCCCTCAAATAAAAAAGGCCGCCTAGGACCAAACAATACGTCCTAGGCGGCTTTTTTGGCACATATCAGCGACCGTAAGAGATATCGGAGCACAACGCCCGTTGCCGCTCCACAGCAGTCGATCATCACATCGGTGATCATGCCGGCGCGTCCCGGCACAAAGAGCTGAATCGTCTCGTCGATCGAAGGAATCAGCAGCAGGAACACCGCCGTGGGCAGCAGCACGTCAAAGGTGCGCCGGCCCTCAAAATCAAAGGCGTGCGTTGCCAAGATGCCGAGCACCATATACTCGGTAAAATGCGCGCACTTGCGAACAACAAAGTTGGTCACCCATTCATATGGAAGTCCCACGCCGTGCAGGAAACCGCGGATAGCTTCCATGACCGTTAGGCTCAGCGAGCCCGACCCCGAGCCGGGAACCAGCGAATTGCCCCAGATCAAGAGCGCCATCAGGCAGGTCACGACCGCCCATTTTCGATTGATCTTAACCATGCAGAAGTTATGCCTCCGCGCGGAGCGGCGCGAAGCTGGCGGTACCGCCCTCGATAACGCTCAGGTAGGCACGGCCCGTACGCTTGGCGGTAGAGGACTGCAGGCGCTCGATCTCCTCCTCGAGGATCTGATTGACGCGCTCGTGACGACGGTTTTCCATAATGCCGGCGGCAATAGCCTCGGCCCGCTCGATGCTCTCGCGCGAGATACGGGCAGTATCCTCGGGGAACACAGCGCTGTGACGGCCGACATAGGCGGGGGCAGCAGGCTGAGGGGCAGCGACGGGAGCGGGCGCTACAACAGGAGCAGGCTCGTCAATCTCATCCAGAATCGCGGTGGCGGCGGCCCACATGTCCTCGTGGCCCGAGTAATCAGCCATGGGGACATCAACCTCGAGTGAGGCATCCGGAAGGTCGCCGGTGTCGATGCGATCTTGGGCATCAATCGATGCGGTGATGGCTGCAGGCTCATCGAGGTCATCGAGATCGATGTCCGCGGCACCGGAGATGATAGGCATGCTGGCGAGGTTTGCGTTGTACGGCGCAGCCTCAGCCGCCTGCTGCTGGGCAGGAGCGCCCCACAGCGAGCTTTCGGCGGCACGGCGGGCGGCAACGGCCTCCTCGTCCGCAGTCATGGCTTCATCAACGTACGAATTGTCGGCAGAAGCGTTCGCGTCCGCCGAGGTAGCGCTGTAGGCGTTATTGGCTGCCGCGTTGGCGACGAGTGCCACGAAAGCCGCCGTGCTGCCCGCAGGGGCGGCCTGGGAGCCCGACACGGCACGCGCCGCGGCGGCGATGTCGTCGCGATTGAAGGACCCGGTCTGCCCGCCGTTGGTGAGCTCGTCGATGGCGACTTGATAGACGTCGCGCGAGTGTGCAGGGTCGCAGCTCACCGGCGAATCGTCGTCGAGCATACTGTCGATCATGGACCAAGCCTCGTCCTCGTCCATAGCGTCTGCGGCTCGAGCGATGGTAGGGACACCATCATCGGCATGACGGCGCTGGAACGCACCAGTCAGGCCGGAAAGGAATGCCGAGGTAGACTGCTCCGCCTGAGCCTGAGAAGCAGAAGCCGCAGCGTAAGGAGTCGCATCCTGCTGCTGAGCTGGAATCGAGGCGGTCTTGAACTCGCTTTGATGCTGATTGAGATTGGCGGCACCGCCCATGACATCGGGCTGGAACAGACGCTCTTCACGCTGCGCACGATACTCGGAGATACCCAGCGAGGCGGCATAGATACCCACGCCCGCCACCGCGCCCACGGCGAAGGGAACCGCACCCGCCACGACCGTCTCGTTCACAGACGAAAACGGCAGCGTCGCGGCATACATAACCACGGGAGCGGCAAGGCCGATCCCGCACGAAAGTCCGGCAAGGACTGCTCGTTGTGTTGCATCAGAAGAAGCCATGAGCTCTCCCCATCTTCCAGCACCCAAATCGCATCATTCAGTTGGCTGCGCGAGAGAAGATGAAGCGGGGCTATGCCCCAAAGCAACGGTATATGGTTCGTTTCATCTGCGTTTTCCGTCGCGAAGCTTTAAAGCTATTATGCGAAACCGCCCTGTCGATTGCAAGCGACGATGTCGGATTGAAACGGGAAACCTGCTGCTTGCCAGTCTTATGGTCAAAAAAGCGCGGAGCGGCGATATAGAAAAGGGCCGAGGCTCAAAGCCCCGACCCTTTATTGCATTGATGACTATCGCTGCGTGTGGATGACAACCTAGAACGTCTGCTCGTAGTCACTGTGTTTTTTGGCCGAACGCACCAAGAATTCCTGGTTGGTGTTGGTGCCCTTAAGACCCTTGATAAACGACGCAGCTGCGCGCTCGGTGTTGTTCATGCCGGCAAGAATGCGACGCAGGCCAAAGACAAACGGACGCATCTGCTCGTCAACCAACAGGTCCTCGTTACGCGTACCGGAGGCAACGGGGTCGATAGCCGGGAAGATGCGGCGGTCGGCCAGGTCGCGGTCGAGCTTGAGCTCCATGTTGCCGGTGCCCTTGAACTCCTCAAAGATGACCTCGTCCATCTTGGAGCCGGTGTCGATGAGGGCAGAGGCCAGGATGGTGAGCGAGCCACCGTTCTCGATATTACGGGCTGCGCCCAGGAAGCGCTTGGGAGGATACAGTGCCGCCGAATCGACGCCGCCCGAAAGGATGCGGCCTGAGGCGGGCGCCGCCAAGTTGTAGGCGCGGGCAAGACGCGTGATGGAGTCGAGCACCACCACGACATCGCCGCCCAGCTCCACGATGCGCTTGGCGCGCTCGATGACGAGCTCTGCCACACGAGTGTGGTTGTCGGCGGGCATATCGAAGGTCGACGCCACAACCTCGCCCTTGATGGAACGCTGCATATCGGTAACCTCTTCGGGGCGCTCGTCGACGAGCAGGCAGATGAGGTGCACCTCGGGGTTGTTAATCGAGATAGACTGGCAGATCTTCTTGAGGATTGTGGTCTTGCCGGCCTTGGGCGGGGACACGATCAAGCCACGCTGACCCTTGCCGATCGGCGACACGATGTCGATGGCGCGACCGGTAATGGAGTCCTTGCCATGCTCCATGCGCAGCGGCTCGTTGGGATAGACCGGGGTGAGGTCACCGAACTTGGGGCGGTTGCGAATCTGCTCGGGGTCTAGACCGTTGACGGTCGTGATTTTGGCGAGGCCGGCGCGCTTGTCGCCGCCGCGCGAAGGACGAAGCGAGCCCTCGATGACGTCGCCCGTGCGCAGACGCGCGGAGCGGATGAGGTAGGCGGGCACGAAGGCGTCGTCGTTGGACTTCATGTAGCCATGGGCATGGATGATACCGGAGCTGTCCGGACGAATCTGCAGGATGCCCTTGATGTCGCGGAAGCCCTCGGCCTTCGCGGCGGTGACGTAGATCTCCTCGACGAGCTCGGCTTTCTTCTTGCCGGTCGTCTCAATCTCGAACTCCTTGGCCTTCTCGCGCAGCTCGGCGACCTTCATGGCCGCGAGCTCCTCGCGCGAAAGCGTGGGCTCGGTGGGAGCGGCATTACGCTCCTTGTTGCGCTGCTTGCGATCGCGCTGGCGGTTGCGGCGGTCGTTGTTGCGCTCGTCCTTGCGCTCGTTGCGCTCGTCGTTGCGCTTGTGCTGGCGACGGTTGGGGCGAGCGCCGTCTTCGGCCTCGGCGGGCGCGGCGCCATCGGTTGCGGCGGCATCGGCGTTAGCCGCAGTATCATCGCTGGCCTCGGCCTTGGAATCGCCCTGCAGCTCGGCCTCGGCCTGCTGCTCGGACGCCTTGGCCTTAGCGGACTTCTTACGACCGCGCTTGGGCTTCTCGGACGCAGACTGTTCGACGTCTTGGGGCTCGGCGGCATCAGTCGATGCATCGGCGGTCGTCTCGGCGGAATCCTCGGACGCAACCTTCTTGGCAGCCTTAGCCTTGGACGTGCGCTTAGCAGCAGTGCGACGGCTGCGACCGGGACGGAGGTCGGCGGGCTCGACATCGGCGGGAGCGGCCTCGGAAGTCGTAGCATCCTGGACGGGCGCGTCGGCGGCGGTTGCAGACTCGACGGTCGCCGCAGCATCCCGAGCGGCTGCAGCTGCGGCTGCGGCCTTCTCTGCCTCGACGAAGGCCTTGGGCTTGCGACCGCGACGGTGCGGGCGCAAAGCCGGATCGACAACGGGAACTTCGCTGGCCTCGACAGGCGCAGCGAGCTCAACAGGCGATGTGCCCTCCCCTGCCGCGGAACGGACCGAAGCCTCAGTGAGCTCGGGGGTTACCTGATCGGCAACCTGCTCGGCCTTAGCAGCCGTGCGACGGCGTGTGCGCGGTACCGGCTTCTCGGTCGGCTGGTCGGCGACAGGGGTCTCGGTGGCGGCAGGCGTCTCGGGCACAGACGGAGCTGCAAGCTCGGTCAGAGCCGCGGCCTCGCGCTCGGCAGCACGACGGCGGGCACGCACCACCTGAGCCTCGCTAATCTGCGCCAACGCACGTGCCTGCGCGACCTCATCGGAAATCGGCGCCGAGGAGTCAGCTGCAACGGTGCGCTTGACGCGCGTCATGCGCGTGGTACGGCGCTTGGGCTTGGTGACCTCCTCGCCGTCAGCAGCAGGCTTGGCCGTGCGGCGCGTACGCTTGGGCTTTGCCGGAGCAGCCTCCTCACCAGTTGCAGGCACGGCCTTCTCAGCCGTTGCAGGCGTAGACGTCGAAGCAGCCTTAGGCGTCTCAGGAGCCGAGGCATGCGCGGGCGCCGCGACCTGGTCCGACGCAACCGGTGCAACGGGAGCGGCTTGCGTCGTCGTTATTTCGTTTTCTTGCTGTTGATCAGACACAGTGTTTGCTCAACTTTCTTTTCAAGCCCTGTGATCACATGCTCCCTGCATAAACCTTCAGGGCGGCTAAACAGTCTAGTTCCGTTCAAAACGACGGACATCATTGATCTGTATCGAGATGATTGCGTCATATACGCAGCGTTAGTGTAACACAACCGCCGCCACCTGCAACTTAGTCATTGGGGACGTTCTTAAACGACTAGTCAAAAGGGGCACTCCTCCTCAAAAGCGCCTTGAAATGTCGCGCCAGAGGAGTGAAGCCGTGGCACCCGGAATAGCCGCGCCACGAATCGCACCCATCTACTACGTTTGCCCCCGAGCCCCTGACCATACCCTTGTTTTTTTCAAAAACAACGAGTCTGCTACCTGCGGTTTTAATATCGTACTTTTCGGCATGGTTCGGGATATGCGTCCAAACGTAGGAGATGAGCCCAATTCGTGGCGGACGGCATCCCGCCACCCCTCCTCGAGACAAAAATGATCCGTTTTCCTCCGTCCCCAAGGGACAATTTTCAAAACTATGCCGGATTACGGGGCCCGAATGATGCAAGCCAACCATACCCTGCATTTTCAAGAAACAATAAACCGTCTACCTGCAGTTTTATTTTCACTGCTTTCGCCATGGTCGCTAGGCAGCGATTCAGCCCCGTAAAGCGGTATAGTTGCTTTTTTGTAGCATTTTCCAACACGCCTAAAAGCTCCACCAAACGCAAAAAGCCCGACCTCCGTGGGAGATCGGGCTTTCAAGGCTTAGTTAAACCAAGTCTGTACGGTCAAATGACTCGCAGATTACATCTGCTCGGGCGCAGAAACGCCAACAAGGGTGAGCACCAGGGCGAGCGTCACGCGGACGGCATCGCAAGCGGCCAGACGGGCACGCGAAAGCTCGGGGTCGACGGGACGGCCCTCGCTCGGCAGCACCTGGCAGGCAGCATAGAAGCTGTGGAAGTCGCCGGCGAGCTCCTCGGCAAAGTGCGTCAGACGGAACGGAGCGCGGTCGCGAGCGCAGCTGGCGATGAGGTCGGTGAGCTCGTTGAGCTTACGCGAAAGGGCGAGCTCGGTCGGGTCGGTCAGCAGCGAGTAATCGACGTTCTCACCGATGGCCTTGGCGGCAACGGCCTTCATGCCCATCTCGTCAGCCTGCTCGGGCGTAACGTCAGCGGCACGACGCAGGATGGAGCACACGCGGGCGTGAGCGTACTGCACGTAATAGACCGGGTTGGAGTTGTCGCGCTTCTTGACGGCCTCGATATCGAAGTCGACCATCTGGTTGGAGCTCTTGGAGATGAGCGTGTAACGGGCAGCGTCGGAGCCGACCTCGTCGACGAGCTCCTGCAGGGTCACCATGGTGCCCTTACGCTTGGACATACGGACGGGCTTGCCGTTGCGCAGCAGGTTGACGAGCTGGCCCAGCAGAACCTCGAACTTGCCGGGGTAACCCAAGGCATCGCAGACGCAGCGGACGCGCTCGATGTAACCGTGGTGGTCGGCGCCCCAGATGTCGATGACGTGGTCGACGCGCTGGAACTTATCCCAGTGATAGGCAACGTCGGAGGCGAAGTAGGTGTACTCGCCGTCGGACTTGATCAGGACGCGGTCCTTGTCATCGCCCAGGTCGGTGGAGCGGAACCACAGGGCGCCGTCCTTGGTGTAGAGGTAGCCCATCTTGTCGAGCTTCTCAAAAGCGCGGTCGACGGCGGAGGTGCCGGCGGTCTCGCCCTCGGTGTCCTTCACGTACAGCGAACGCTCGGAGTACCAACGATCGAAGTCACAATTGACAGCGTGGCAGAGGTCGCGCATGTTGTCGACCATCTTCACGTAGCCGCGCTCGCGGAAGCTCTCCATGCGCTCCTGCGGATCGGCGTTGACCCACTTGTCGCCGTCGGTGCGCCAGAACTCGGCAGCCTCGTCGATGATGTAGTCGCCGCCGTAGGAGTCCTTGCCCAAGGTCTCGGCAAAGTTGTCCTGATACGGATGGGTCTCAGGGTGTTCGTCGTTCTCGTCGGCAACAAAGGCGTCGCGGTCGGCGATCAGCAGCTTGTGAGCCTCGTCGATATCCACGCCCTGCTTGGCGATGATGTCGGCAAGCTGCATATAGCGTGTGCTGATGGAGTTGCCGAAGGTGTTCATCTGAGAGCCGTGATCGTTGATGTAGAACTCACGCTGGATGTCGTAACCGGCGTGGTCCATGACGCGGCAGAGCGAGTCGCCCAGCGCGGCCCAGCGGCCGTGGCCGATGTGCATGGGGCCGACGGGGTTGGCGGAAACGAACTCGACCTGGGTCTTCAGGCCACCACCGACGTTGGACTTAGCGAAGTCCATGCCCTTCTCGCGAGCCTCGCCAAAGATGGCATTCTTGACGGCAACGGAGAGGTAGAAGTTGATGAAGCCGGGGCCTGCGATCTCGACCTTCTCAATCGCGGGGTCCTCGGGCATATGGGCAACGATGGCCTCGGCGATCTTGCGCGGGGCGCAGTGGGCCAGCTTGGCGGACTTCAGGGCCATGGTAGAGGTCCACTCGCCATGAGAAGTGTCAGCCGGTCGCTCGATAGCGCAATCGTCAAGTTCAAATGCGGAAAGGTCGCCGGCCTCCTGGGCCGCAGCAAGCGCAGCGCGTACCAGCTCTTCAATCTTCTCGGGCATAGATCCTCCTTGTGTTAAAGCCCCCGAGCTCTTGGTCACTCGTAGGGCAAAAGCCAGAGTTTGTAGCACTCTATCACAAGCGACGGGCACTGTCGCAGGGTAAAGCTAATAGATATTGCATATGCACAAAAATGACTACAGCTTGTATGGAGTCACTCAAAGATGCCAGTCTGCCTGCAGATTATGCAGGCGTTGAAAATGCATAAAGGTGTGAATGAGCTGCGTCTGTTATCGAATACTCTTACCTATCAGAGTTGTGTGCTTTTCCTGCATAAAGCAAGGGTTTGCGCACGTCAGCGTGTTATTCTAGACATACGTAAATTCGTATAAGTTGGAGGTAGCATGTTCTCAATCGGTCAACACGTCATTCATCCGGGCCAGGGAGTCTGCACCGTCGTCGGTTTTAGGGACGATACACCGCAGCCCATGCTGCTGCTCGAGACCAAGCAGGGACATGCGCAGACGATCCTCATGTACCCCGTGGCGCAGGCCGACCGTTTGCACGCCGCCATCTCGCAGCAAGATGCCGAGCACCTGCTGAGCCACTACGACGAGCTGGAGTGCGACACCTTTACCGAGCGCAACAGCTCGCTTGAGGAGACGCACTTTAAACAGCAGCTCAAGCTGGGCGCGCCCGAGACGGTCCGCGTGGCAAAGACCATGATGCACCGCATTCGCCAGGCCGAGGAAGCTGATAAAAAGCCCAGCTCCTACTACATGCGCGTACTCAAGGAGGCCAAACGCCGCTCCATCGAGGAGTTCGCCGTGGCCCTTGGCGTCACCGAGGAGGCCGCCGAAGCCCGCCTAGCCCAAGCCGCCCTCAACTAACCCACCCGCGCCAAAAACCACCACAAAGGGGACAGGCACCTTTGTGGTGGTTTTCTTGTTCTAGTAGTATTCATTCTTAGCGATACCCACGAGCACAAGGAGTCTCTTATGGCAGAACCGCTTACCGCCGGAATCACCCGCGACCGCGCGTTCGAACTGCTCAACGAGCACAACAAGGACCCGTTCCACATCACCCATGGTGAGACGGTCGAGGGCACTATGCGCTACTTTGCGCGCGAGTTCGACCCCGAGAACGAGGAGTTTTGGGGCATCGTCGGTCTGCTGCACGACCTGGATTGGGAGGAGCATGAGGACGACCCCATGAACCACACCATCTATGCTGCCGAGATTCTTGAGGGCGAAGGTGCGTCTCCCGAGCTCATTCGCGCCATCCAGACGCATACGTCGGACTTCAACACCTCGCTGCCCAAACCCGAGCTGCAGATGGAAAAGATCCTGTTTGCCTGCGATGAGCTCACCGGCCTGATCGGCGCTGCAGTCATCATGCGCCCGAGCAAGAGCGTTATGGACTTTACGACCAAGTCGCTCAAGAAGAAGTTCAAGGACAAGCGCTTTGCCGCCGGATGCTCGCGCGACGTGATTTCGCAGGGCGCCGAAATGTTGGGCTGGGAGCTCACCGAGCTCTTTGACCGCACCATCGCGGCCATGCAGTCCTTCGCGCCCGACCGCGACACCTTCCAGGCCTAACCGCCCGCGCCAGCTAAAACCGCCACAAAGGGGACAGGCACCTTTGTGGCGGTTTTTCTTGCGCGGTCGTTAGGGGCGGACCTGGCCGGTGCCTCGGAGCTTGTATTTGTAGGTAGTGAGGGCCTCGGCGGCAAAGGGGCCACGGGCGTGGAGCTTTTGGGTCGAGATGCCGATCTCGGCGCCCAGGCCAAACTCGCCGCCGTCAGTGAAGCGCGTGCTGGCGTTGGCGTACACGGCCGAGGCATCGACCGCATCCAGGAAGCGCTCGCAAGCATCCGTGTCCTCGGCAACGATGGCCTCGGAGTGCATCGTGCCGTAGCGGTTGATGTGTGCGATGGCCTCGTCCTCGTTTGCCACGACCTTCACGCTCATCTCGAGAGCCAGGTACTCGCGACCCCAGTCCTCCTCAGTCGCGGCGACGTAGTCATCACCCTCGGCAAGCCCGGCATCGGCGCATGCGGCGCAGGTTGCCTCGTCGCCGTGAATGAACACGCCGTGGTCATGCAGCACGGCCACGACCGCAGGCAAAAACGCATCGGCCACAGCACGGTCGACCAGCAGCGACTCGGCGGCATTGCACACGCCTACGCGCTGGGTCTTGGCATTAACGATAATGTTGAGCGCCTTATCAAAGTCGGCGGATTCATGCACGTAGATGTGGCAGTTGCCCGTGCCCGTCTCGATCACCGGCACAAGCGACTCGCGCACGCAGCGCTGGATCAGGCCTGCACCGCCGCGCGGAATGAGTACGTCGACAATACCGCGGAGCTTCATGAGCTCGCCAGTGGCCTCGCGGTCGGTGGACTCGATCATCGACACGGCCTCGCGCGGGAAACCCTTGGTCTCGAGCGCATCGGCCAGCAGCTCGGCGATCATGGCACACGAGTGATAGGCCAGCGAGCCGCCGCGCAGAATGCAGGCGTTGCCGGTACGGATGCAGATGCCTGCGGCGTCGGCCGTCACGTTGGGGCGCGCCTCGTAGACCATGGCGACCAGGCCCAACGGCACGCTCACGCGGGTCAGGTCCACGCCGCTTGCGAGTATACGGTGGTCGAGCACGCGGCTCACGGGATCGGGCAGCTCGGCGAGCTTTTCCAGGCCGGCGGCCATGCCCTCGACGCGCTCGGGCGTCAACAGCAGACGGTCGAGGAGCCCCGCTGAGGTGCCCGCATCGCGTGCGGCGGACATATCGAGCTCGTTGGCGGCGACGATGGAGTCGACACCGTCGCGCAGCGCTGTGGCCATGGCGCGCACGGCCTCCTGACGCTGCTCATCGCTCGCCGTGGCAAGCGAGGCCGACGCTGCCTTGGCGGCAACGGCAAGATCATGGACATACGTGGCTATATCGACCGACATAGGCGGCCCTTTCTCCTAGAAGTTTGCAACCATGGTAGCCGATTTGCACATGGCCTCGCCCGCGGCGGTAGAATTGGTCAACCCGAAACACCGCAACGAACGGAAGTACCGCATGGCCCTCATCACTTCGTACCACGTCCCCGGCCTTTACGTCGAGGACCACAGCATCGACGTCCCCTTGGATTGGCGCGGTCTGGAGCCGATGCTGTTGGCCGTCGGCAGCACCATGCGCCGCGGCGCTATGCCGGCACCCATCGCCGGCGCGCCCGAGAGCATCAAGCTCTTCTACCGCGTGGTTTGCGCGCCCAACCGCATCAACGACGATCTGCCACTGCTCCTGTTTTTGCAGGGCGGCCCCGGCGGCGAGAGCCCGCGTCCGCTGTCGCCCACAAGCGACGGCTGGATCGAGGAGGCCGTCAAGCACTTCCGCGTGGTCCTTCCCGACCAGCGCGGCACCGGACGCAGTAGCTGCGTGAACGGACGCACGATCAAGGCACTGGGTGATCGCGCAACGACCGCCGGCGCCGATACAGCACGCTCGCAGGCGGATTTCCTCAAGCGCCATCTTGCCAGCTCCATCGTGCGCGATTTTGAGTACCTGCGCCTAGTGGGCTTTGGCGGCAAGCCGTGGGTCACGCTCGGCCAAAGCTACGGCGGTTTTTTGACGCTGAGCTACCTGTCGCTCTTCCCCGAGGGCGTGGCGGCGAGCTTTACCTGCGGCGGAATCCCCCACGTGCCGGCGAGCGCAAGCGAGGTCTACGCGCACACCTTCCCGCGCATGGCCGCCAAGACGCAGCAGTATTATGACCGCTACCCCGCTGACGTCGAGCGCGTGGCAGCCCTGGCCGATGCGCTCGAGGCTCAGAAGCCCGTGCTGCCCGACGGCTCGCCGATGACGGTCGAGCGCCTACAGCTCATGGGCAGCGACTTTGGTATGAAGCCGAGCTTTGAGCGCATGCACTGGATTATCGATCATGCTTTTGTTGACGGTGACGGCACGCTGACCTGCGGCGCCTCGGTATCTGACAGCTTTTTGATGCGCGCCTTCGAGCGCACCAACACGCGCACGAATCCGCTGTACTGGACGCTTCAGGAGTTCATCTACGCCGACGGCGACACCATGCCCATTCGCTGGGCCGCGGCAGAAGAGAAGGCCCATCGTGCCGAGTTCGACACGCTCACGCGACCGCTCATGTTTACCGGCGAGGCCATGTTCCCGTGGATGTTTGAGCAGATGCCCGAACTTAAGCCCTTCAAGCCGGCGATGGATCTGCTTATGGAAGACACAAGCTGGGACAAGATCTACGACCCGCAGCGCCTAGCCTGCAACGAGGTGCCACTCCAGGCCGCGGTGTATTTCGACGATATGTACGTCGATTCGGGCATGCAGCTCGATACGCTCAGCCGCGTGGGCAACTCGCATGCCTGGGTGACCAACGAGTTCGAGCACGACGGCCTGCACGGCAGCGTGGTGTTCAAGCACCTCTTCGACGAAGCGCTCAACCGCGGAGACCTGCGCCGGATCTTCTAACAAAGGAGTGTCCCCACCTGCCGTCACAAAAGGAACGTCCCCAAGTACCAGGTTAATGAAGTCATTGCAGAAAGAGGACGGAAAGCGAAAACGCCCCTAAGCGAGCAAGGTGACGTGAAAGAGGAGGGCATTGACCTTTTGGTCATGCCCGACGATTGAACGTCAGATTGCCGCTTAGGGGCGTTTGCAGCGTCAATTGGTTAAGCGAAGACGATTAGGTTATCCCTGTGTATCGCCGGCTTCTCGGCCAGGTTAGCGAGCAGGCGGTTGCTGGCGATCTGGTCCTGGCGGCGGCCGGCTGCAAGCTCCAGCACGTCCGAATCGGCCTCGGCGATACCGCGGGCGACGACCATACCGCTCGGATCGCACACATCGAGCACATCGCCCTCGGCAAACTGGCCATCGACCTCGCGAATACCCACCGCAAGCAGGGAAGAGCCACGGCTGACCAGCGCCTTCGCAGCACCGTCATCAACCGTCACCGAGCCGTGGGCCTTGTCGCCCAGCGCGATCCACAGTTTGCGGGGTGCGATGTCCAGGCGCTCCGCCGGCGGATCGAACAGGGTTCCCACGCTCTCGCCGCGGGCGAGACGCACGAGGGCATCGGGGTCCTCGCCCGAGCAAATCACGCTCTGAATGCCCGCCGTCATCAGGATGCGGCTCGCGCGAATCTTGGTGATCATGCCGCCCGTACCCACCGAGGTCGAAGAATCACCCGCCGAGGCAATGATCTTGGCATCGATCTTATGCACGACCGGGACAAACTCGGCCGTCGGATCCTCGTGCGGATTGGCGGTGTAGAGGCCGTCGATGTCGGACAGCGTCACGCACAGGTCGGCGGAAACCAGGCAGCTCACGAGCGCCGCCAGCGTGTCGTTGTCGCCAAACTTGATCTCGTCGACGGTAACGGTGTCGTTCTCGTTGACGACCGGCACCACGCCCAGCTCCACCAGACGCAGCAGGGCGTCGCGCGCGTGCAGGTAGGACGTGCGACGCGCCGTGTCGTGACGCGTGAGCAGCACGAGCGAGGTGAGCAGGTCGCGCGCATGGAACTCCTCGTCGTAGGCCGACGAGATGATGCACTGACCAGCCGAGGCGCAGGCCTGCAGGCTCGGAAGGTCGCCGACCGGCTTGCGGTCGAAGCCCAACACGGGATAGCCACAGGCGATAGCGCCCGAGCTCACCACGACCAGACGCCAGCCGAGCTTGCGCAGCGCTGCGGCTTGATCGGCAAGTCCGCCGATAAAGGCGCGGTTGACCTTGCCATCGGCGCCCACCACCGTGGACGAACCGATCTTTACCACCATCGTTTTATAAGAAGTCGTCATACGTCAAACCAATCAACTATTCAGCGAACGGGCGAACGGGCAAGCGAGAAAATGATCCGTTATCTTCCGTCGCATGCTGATCATTTTGCCCAGGGGAAAGCCGAGGCCGCGGCCATGTTCTTGCGCACGAGCTCGTCGCGCACCTGAGCCAGGCCCTGCTCCATGCCCACCACATAGGTCTGCGGGTACAGGAAGCGCTTGAAAGCTGCGTCCAGATGGTCAAGTGCCCAGGCGCAACGCTCGCGCGCGTCCTGGATGCTCTCACGCGGAGCCACCGCACTGCCATCGCGCACGATCGGCACCAGCAGCTCGCGATACTCAAGCTCCGACACGTCGGTCACCAGGGCGGCATCATTCACGGCCACGAGGGTATTGCCGCGCGCGGCGCCCTCCCCCACCAGATGGTCCTCGTCGTAGATCATGTCGCAGACCGGGCCGCCAAAGCCGTCGTAATAACGGCGCACGCGCTGCACGCCCGGGATCGTGCGCTTGTAGGGCTGCTCGGAGAGCTTGACCACCGGCGTCCACGGGTCGGCCTCGCTCGCACGGCGGGCGGAAAGCTTGTACACGCCGCCCAGCGCCGGCTGGTCGTAGCAGGTCGCGAGCTTGGTGCCCACGCCAAAGCTATCGATGGGCGCGCCCTGGTCGAGCAGCGACTGAATCGTGTACTCATCCAGATCGTTAGAAACCGAGATCCCCACATAGGGCAGGCCCTCGGCATCGAAACGACCGCGGACATACTTGGAGAGCTTGGCGAGGTCGCCCGAGTCAATGCGAATAGCCGACAGGCGCTCGCCCGCCGCCTCCATCTCCTTGGCAACCGTAATGGCATGCTCGCAGCCCTCGCGCACATCGTAGGTGTCGATGAGCAGCGTGCAGTTCTTGGGGCTCGACTTGGCAAAGGCGCGGAAGGCCTCGAGCTCGGAATCGAAGCTCATCACCCAGCTGTGCGCATGCGTGCCAAAGACGGGAATACCGTAGCGGCGGCCGGCGAGCACATTGGACGTAGAGGAGCAGCCGGCGACGTAGCTCGCGCGCGCAACGGCCAGGCCGCCATCGGGACCCTGGGCTCGGCGCAGGCCAAACTCGGCCACGGGACGGCCGTCCGCCGCCAGCACCACGCGCGCCGTCTTGGTGGCGACAAGTGTCTGGAACCCGACGATGTTGAGCAGCGCCGTCTCGAGCAGCTGGCACTCGAGCGCAGGACCGGTGACGCGCACCATGGGCTCGCGTGGAAAGACGAGCTCGCCCTCGGGGACGGCGTCGATATTTACATGCGCACGAAAATCGCGCAGGTAGTCGAGGAATGCGGACTTGAACATCGCGCCGCCGGCCGGGGCCTCAAGCGATGCGAGGTAGTCGATATCCTCGGGCGTAAAGCGCAGATTCTCGACTAGCTCGGGCAGCTCGGCGGTGCCGCACATGACGGCATAGGCGCTGCCAAAGGGATGGTCGCGGTAAAACGCGGTAAAACAACCCTGCTCATTGGCCTTGCCGCTCTCCCACAGGCCCTGGGCCATAGTGAGTTCGTACAGATCGGTGAGCATTGCGATGTCGGTGGGATGAGAGATATCGGTCAAAGCCATGGGGCGACCTTTCGGATGTGTTGTGCAGAGGTTGAGGGTTGGGCGAGGCGGACGTGCGGGCATGGAGCCCGGCGCGAACAGGTTAGTGCAGGCCCATGCTGCCCGTGATCGTGTAAACCATAAAGACGATAAACGCGATGAGGGCGAGCACGATGATGATTTTTTGAGCCGGCGCCATGCCAGGGATCTCGTTCTCGCCCGTAGGTTCCTTGGAGGTAACCATGCGCTGGGCAAAGGTCATCTCGTCACGGCTCGGCTTGGGCTCGACGGACTTGGGACGAGCGGCCTTTTTAGGCTGAGGTTTGGGCGCGGCAGGTACAGGCTTCGCAGCAGCGGGCTTGGGTGCGGGCGCGGGCTTGCGCTCGGATGCGGCGTTCGAGGCGACCTCCTCGGCCTTCGCACGCTCGGCGCGCAGGGCAGCCAGCTCCTCACGCTCGCGACGGGCCTCTTCCCGAGCCTCGCGGCGGGCCTTCTCAGCGCGGAGCTCTTCCAACTCAGCGCGCTCCTCGGCAGACAGTGGTTGGGACACAAGCTCGGCCATGGTATAGCCCTTTCTTTTAAAAAAAGCCGCCGACACAATGTCAGCGGCTTATCAAATCCAAGGGTGGAGACGAAGGGAGTCGAACCCTCGGCCTCTGCCATGCGACGGCAGCGCTCTCCCAACTGAGCTACGTCCCCAGGACAAGTCGATATTTTACCTACGGCTCGCCAACTGTCAACGCCCAATAACCAGTCTTTTTGGGGCGCGGCTATTTTGCCTTGATTATCGACTTTATCCGAACACCTCCCACATTCATCCGCACATGTACGGATGAATGTGGGAACCCGATACCCTGAGGGCCGGATCGGCCGGCCCCGGGAGATCGGAGGACGGCATGTCCGGAAAGAAGAAAAGGGGCTCCGCAAGGGCGGTCCCGAGGTCCTACGGAAGGCTCACGAGGCACGAGCGGGACACGGTCCAGAGGATGCTGGAGCGCAGGGCGTCGTGCAGGGAGATCGCGAGGGAGCTGGGCAGGTCGCCCTCGACGGTGAGCGCCGAGGTGGCGTCGCACAGGTTCGTGACGGCGCCGAAGGCCAGGCGCGGCGAGCGCGTGGACGCCTCCGCCGACCTGTCGGCTGCCTGCCCGCGCCTGGCCGCGTGGCCGCGCTGCTGCAACGGGTGCGGGCGGTACCGCGCGATCGGCTGCAGGCGCCGCCCCCACGTCTTCTACGAGGCCCGGGCCGCGCAGCTGTGCGCCGACTCGGTCCTCGTCTCGTCCAGGCGCGGGATAGACGCCGACGAGCCCGCCGCGGCGGCCAGGCTGGAGGCGATAA
>ERZ773146.1515-NODE-1515-length-16706-cov-9.709507_pt1 | contig 16706 bp, 15 predicted proteins | sample MGYA00580847_ERZ773146 | MGnify/ENA primary metagenome ERZ773146 (study PRJEB29015, sample SAMEA2737830) | human gut metagenome | biome: human gut; feature: human-associated habitat; material: faeces | place: China | collected 2012 ...
GCTCGGCACCATCGGCCACGGCCTTCTCGGCAGCCTCGCGGGCAGCATCGTCCTCGTAGATCTTGGGCATATCGGCGGCAACGTACTCACGCATGGCCTGGAACGTGAACTCATCCACATCCTGCGTCAGCAGCAGCACGTCATAGCCGCGGTCGAGCACGCCCTTCACCACGGGCATCTTGGCCAAGCGCTCACGCGAGTCGCCGGCGGCGTAGTAGATGGCCTTCTGATCCTCGGGCATGCCCTTGGCATACTCGGCCAGGGTAATCATCTTCTGTTCCTTGGCAGACCAGAACAGCAACAGGTCGGCAAGCTCATCGGCCTTCATGCCATAGCTCGAGTAGATGCCGTACTTAAGGCCGCGGCCAAAGTTCTCAAAGAACTTCTCGTAGGCCTCGCGGTCGTTGTCGCGCATATCCTCAAGGTCGGCGGTAATCTTCTTTTCCACACGCTTGGCGATGGCCTTGAGCTGACGGTTCTGCTGCAGCGTCTCGCGCGAGATATTGAGCGACACGTCGGCGGAATCCACGACGCCGCGGACAAAGTTGTAGTAGTCGGGCAGCAGGTCGTCGCACTTCTCCATAATCAGGACGTTGGAGCTGTAAAGCGACAGGCCCTTCTCGTAGTCCTTGCTGTACAGATCGAACGGCGCGCGGCCCGGCACAAACAGCAGGGCGTCATACTCGAGCGTGCCCTCGGCATGGAAGCTGATGGTGCGCGCAGGATCATCAAAGTCGTGGAACGTGGACTTGTAGAACTCGTCGTAGTCCTTCTGCTCGACATCGGAGCTGCGCTTCTTCCAGATCGGCGTCATGGAATTGACGGTCTCGAGCTCCTGGTAGTCCTCGTACTCGGGCTTGTAATCGTCGCCGGCGTCCTCGGGCTTGGGTTTCTGGCGGCTCTTGGACACCATCATCTGAATCGGGTAGCGCACATAGTTGCTGTACTGCTGAATCAGGCTCTTGAGACCCCACTCGGTCAGGAAGCGATCGTAGGTCTCGGCCTCGCCGTCGGCATCGAGCTTCTCGTTCTCGCGCAGCGTCAGGATGACATCGGTACCGTGCTCGGCGCGCTCGCCGTCCTCGATGGTGTAGCCCTCAAGACCGTCGGATTCCCACACATGGGCGACATCCTCACCATAGGCGCGGCTGACGACCTTCACATGGCTGGCGACCATAAAAGCCGAGTAGAAGCCCACGCCAAACTGACCGATGATGTCGACATCGGAGCCCTGCTGCTCGGCGTTCTCGGTCTTAAACTCCTCGGAGCCGGAATGGGCGATGGTGCCCAGATTGCGCTCGAGCTCCTCGGCGGTCATGCCAATGCCGTTATCCGAGATGGTAATGGTGCGGGCGTCTTTATCAAAGGAGACGCGAATGGCCAGGTCGCCCTGGTCGATCTTGACGCTCGGGTCCTGCAGGCTCTTAAAGTTGAGCTTGTCGACGGCGTCGCTCGCGTTAGAGATAAGCTCGCGCAGGAAGATTTCCTTATTGGTGTAGATGGAGTTGATCATGAGGTCGAGCAGTTTTTTGCTCTCGGTCTTAAATTGACGCATGTGCAGTCCTTTCGCGCTATCCCTGTCCGCAAAAACGGCCCGGTCGCCCGAGCCGCATCGCAGACCTGCTATGTTCAGACTTAGATTTTATAACCCATTAACGCGCATATATACATACGGAATCGAAAAACTGTATGTCCGAGCGCTCCAATGCGTCAATTGCCAAGGAGTGTCCCCAACTGCCGACAGAAAAGGAACGTCCCTATCTGCCATCTACGCGCTTGGCCATCCAGACATGGGGTTGGCCCTCGTCTTCGTAATCTACCGGGGCAATTTGCGTGTAGCCCGCCTTTGCATAGAGCGGCAGCACGTATTCCTGCGCATGCAGCTTAATAAGCTTAGCGCCGGCATCGCGCGCACACGCATCACTGGCCTCAACGATCGCACTCGCCAGACCGCGACGGCGCATGCTCGGCAACACGGCCACGCGCCCCATAATGTAGGTCTCCCCCGCCGCAACGCCTTCGTCCATGTCGCATGCCGGCAACACCGGGGCCTCTGCGTCAGCCACGCGCTCAAGCTCTTCGGGAAACACGCGCGAGCAACCGGCAAGCTCGCCGTCTACATAGAGCGTCACATGAATGCAGTTCGGATCCTCGTCGATAGCGTCGAACTCATTCTCGTAGCCCTGCTCGTCCATAAAAACGACGCGGCGCACCAACGCCGCGTCATCAAAGCATCCCGTCTTAAGTTGAATATCCATGGCTGCCCCTTCATTCAATGCGAACGTTAGGGACAGATTTTAGCGAAAATGGGCTCCGCGCACGCTAAACTTCGCGCGAGCCTTCGCCAGGCAATCGTAATGACCCACGTTATGGGCATCGCTCGCGATGAAGCTGTACAGGTTCTGATCGAACAGGCGCTGTGCCGGCTTTTTCTCGCGACCAAAGCGACCGCCGGCAATAAAGTCCGCCGAAGCCTGCAGCTTGCAGCCCATATCGACCAGGCGCTCTGCCACGCTTACATCCTTTTGAACCGCACGATAGCGCTCAGGATGAGCGATGATCACCTGGTAGCCACGGCACTGCAAATCGTAAATCGTGTTCTCGTACTCTCTAAACGCATACGCATCGGCATGCGTCGAAAGCTCGAGCAGAAACTCGTTGGTTCCATCGAAATGCAGGTGCTCCGCGGCATCGATACCAAGCTCAACGAGCTTTCGGTGGTTGACCTCGAAGCCCATCTGGAGCGAAAAACCGTCAGCGTTATCACGCAGCAGCTCAAAGGCATCCCACATCTTGTCGTAATCAAAATAGGGATCACGGCAGTGAGGAGTGCAAACAATTCTGGTTACACCAGCCCGCTTGGCAGCCTCGAGCATCGCCAAGCTCTCATCGAGATCGGCGGCGCCATCGTCTACACCCGGCAAGATATGGCAATGAATGTCACGCATAGGTCAGCCTTAATCAACTAAACGTTTGCTCGGTTGGTGAAGATGCCCTTTTTGGAAGTGCCCTGATCGTCGGAGCCCTTCTTAACCTTCTTACCGTCCTTGGTGTAGTAGGAGTAGTAGTACTCGCTGGTCTCGGTCTCGCAGTAGTTCATGACGGTACCGATGAGCTTGACCTTCTCGGACTTCTTAAGCTGGCCGATAGCGTTGAGTGCCTCCTCGCGCTTGGTGAAGTCCTCGCGCACCACGAACAGCGTGCCGTCGGTCAGGCTGGCAATCTCGGCAGCATCGATGAAGGTGCCTACCGGAGGAGCATCGAAGATGACGTACTGGAACTTGGCAGACAGTGCCTTTACCAGCTTGGCAAAGCGGTGAGAGACGATGATGTCGGCAGGATTGGGAATATGCGGCTCGGCATCGAGGAAGTAGAAGTTCTTCTGACCCGTCTCGACAATTGCCTGGTCAATGGAAATCTGCTCGGAAAGGACCGCATAGAGTCCGCCGCGCGAACGAACGCCGAGCATATCGGAAAGGGACCTGCGGCGCATATCGGCCTCGACCAGGAGCACGGACTTGCCGCTCGTGGCGATTGCCTGAGCAAGGTTAATGGAAACCGTAGACTTGCCCTCGTTGGGAATCGAGGAGGTAACGGTGATGGTGCGAATGGGGTCGTCCACGCTCGCAAAGCGGATGTTGGCCAGAAGGGTCTTGGCGGCATTCTGTACAACGAGCTTATCGGTGTTCTTTGCCTTAGCCATGCCTATTTACCACCTTTCATAGCCGGAATTCGGCCAACAACGGGAATGCCCAGGAGCTCTTCTGCCTCTTCGGCACCGCGGATGCGGGTATTGAGCATGTCTGCCAAAACGACATAGGCAACTGCGATAAAGATACCGGCGAGGAACGCGACAGCAACGTACAGCGTGCGCTTGGGGCCGCTGGGGACTTCGGGAGTCTTAGCCTCGTCGATAACGTTGATGCTCTGGGCAGCGCCGACGTTCTGAGCGACCGTACTCACCGAGCTGGCCATGGCCTTTGCGACCTTAGCCGTCTCCTTGGCATCGGTGCCGGTAACCGAAAGCGTAATGACACGCGTGGTGGTCTCGGAGGAAACAGACACCTTGTAGTCATCCAGGTCAGCAAGGCCCAACTCATTGGCAGCACCGCTCTTAACGCTATCGCTATCCAGCAGCGTGGCGATATCGTTGGAAAGCATCTGGCTCGCCGAGAGATCGTTGTAGCTCATCTGACCGCTATCGTCGGTCTTGGCGAGAATGTACATGCTCGTCGTCGCGGTGTAGGTGTTGTCCATCGCAACGAAGGACACGATGCCCATGGCGATCGCGCAGACCACCGGAAGGGTGATGACCAGCTTAAGGTGTTTTTTGAGCAGCTGGAACAGTTCGAGAAGGGTCATGCAGCTTGCCTTTCATTTCCCCAGTTCGGATTGACAAAACTGTCCGTATGTTATCGCATCTTTTTACCGAGGCCAAACTCTATACATAAGAAACAGGCTCTCCTGTAAAAATGTCGGAAGCAATCGTAAAATTGCACAACAACGCCGCACCCGAAAGTCAAATGCGGCGTCTACATCAATATCTATGTTGCATCGCTATGCGAATGGCTCGTCCTGCTGTATGGGTAACGTCACCGTAATGGTGGTTCCCACGCCCAACTCGCTCGACAGATCGAGCGTGGCGTGATGATACAGGGCCGCATGCTTGACAATGGCAAGCCCCAGACCGGTTCCGCCGCGTGCCTTGGACCTACTCTTGTCCACGCGATAGAACCGCTCAAATACCTTGCCCTGTTCTTCAGGCGCGATACCGATTCCCGTGTCGGCGACCGCAAGGAACGGATGGCCTTCGTCGTTGGTGCCGCACTGCAGCGTAACCGTACCGCCGGGTCGATTGTAGCGGATGGCGTTGCTTGCCAGATTATAGATGAGCTCGTCAATCAAGCGCGACACGCCCTCGATGACCACAGGCTTGGTCTCATGACTGATCGTCACATTCGCCTGACGGGCGACCTGTTCAAGACGCTGCTCAACCGCGTAGATGGCACGCGAGAGCTCAATAGGCTCCGTGGATCCAATGGGCACCGCCTCGCCCTCAGTTGCACGCTCGGCCTCGTCCAAGTTAGACAGCGTAAGGATGTCGTTGACAAGCGCCGCCAAACGGCCCGCCTCACGATAGATGCGACCGCCAAAGTTGCGCAGGTCGTCCTCGCCCTCGACCATGCCGTTTGCGATGAGCTCGGCATAGCCCGAAATCGCCGTAAGCGGCGTCTTGAGCTCATGGGTGATATTCGCCGTAAACTCGCGGCGCATACGATCGTTGTCCGCTAGCACCGCCATTTGGCGCTTGAGTTCCTGGCGCTGCGACTCGATACGCTCAAGCATGGGGACCATCTCGGCATAGGCGTGCTCATAGCTACGGCGTGGGTGGTCCAAATCCACCTCTTGCAACGGCGCGATGATGGCACGGGACTCGCGGCGCGCCATAAAAAACGAGAGTACCGCACCCGCTGCCGCGATAAGCAGCATCGGCGCCACCATCGACAGCAAAATCGCCGCAACGCCAGGCTGGGCCTGCGCCAAGCGGACAACCTGGCCGTTATCAAGGGCGACGGCGCGATACAGCATAATCTCGTCGAGCGTAGAGCTTGCGCGCTCCGCGGAACCCAAACCACTCTCAAAGGCCTCGATGACCTCGGGGCGATCGCCATGGTTGGGCAGTGTGGAAGGCGACGCCTCGTTGTCGTAGGCAACCGATCCATCCTTGTTAATCAGCGTGATGCGCAAGTCCTCGCGATCGAGGCTACGCAAGAACGGGATGGGCTCCTGCTGCTCGTCGAGGGCGGCAGCAATGAGCTCGGTTTCCTGCGCCAGGTTGGCACTCGTGGCATCCGCCAAGGTGTTTTGCACAAAGAACGCGCCCAGCACCGTAAACGCCACGATAACCGCCATGGCACAGACAAAGATCGTCACAAAAACGCGGTGCGACAGCGTATGTTTTCCCTGGGGGGCGAAGACCACGGGTTACTCCTCCGATGCGGTAGCCGCGGTGTCGTCACCTTCGGCACCATCACCGGCAGAAGGCTCGGCCAAGCGGTAGCCCACGCCGCGCACGGTCTCGATGGCGCTGGCATGCTCGCCCAGTTTTTGGCGAAGCGTCTGCACGTGCACGTCAACGGTGCGCGAACCGCCGTCGAAGTCCCAGCCCCACACGCTCTGCAGCAACGACTCGCGGGTAAAGACCACGCCGGGCTTGCGCATGAGGTACTCGAGCAGGTCGAACTCGCGCAGGGTGAGCTTAAGCGGCTCGCCGGCAACGGTCACCTCGCGATGGCTGGGCGAGAGCACAATGTCGCCCACGCTGAGCACATCGCTTGCCTGTTTGACCATGCCGCCGCGACGCAGCAGTGCGCGGCAGCGGCTGGCGAGCTCCATGAGCGAGAAGGGTTTAGTCAGGTAATCGTCGGCACCGCCATCGAGCGCCATCACCTTGTCGAGCTCGGTGTCCTTGGCGGTAAGCATCATGATGGGCACCGTCGCCGTCAGGCGGTCGGCGCGCAGGCGGCGCATAATCGCCAAACCATCGGTATCGGGCAGCATGATGTCGAGCAGGACAGCATCGGGTACCCGTCGCGCCACGGCGGCCTTAAACTCGCCGTCGCACGAAAAGCCCTCGGCCTCGATTCCCTGCTTGTGCAGCGCATAGACCGTCAAATCCCTGATGTTGTCATCGTCCTCGACGTAATAGATCATGTTGAACCCCTTTGCGGCCGACATGACCGCATCTTAACCCTAAAGGTGCCTGTACTAGATGGTATCAGCCAAAACGGCCCGTCAAATAATCCGCCGTGCGCGGATCGATCGGGTTTTTGAAGAGCTGGGCAGTGGGCGCATGCTCCACCAGCTCGCCCAGCAAAAAGAACGCGACCGAGTCGGAGATGCGCGCCGCCTGCTGCATATTGTGCGTAACGACCACGAGCGTGCAGGTCTCTTTGAGCTCACAGGCCAGCTGCTCCACCACCAGCGTCGACACAGGGTCGAGTGCCGAGGTCGGCTCGTCCATCAGCAGAATGTCGGGCTGCACGGCCAGCGCGCGGGCGATGCACAGACGCTGCTGCTGGCCGCCCGAAAGACCCAGACCCGACTCTTTGAGCTTGTCCTTGACCTCATCCCATAGCGCAGCGCGACGAAGGGAGTCCTCGACCAGCTCGTCGAGCACGACGCGGTCGCGCACACCCATACCGCGCGGCCCATAGGCGACGTTGTCGTAGATGCTCATGGGAAACGGGTTGGGGCGCTGGAACACCATGCCCACGCGCTGGCGCAAACGGCAGATGTCGTAATCGCCCAGGATATCTTGACCATCGAGCGCAATCTTGCCCTCGATACGGCAATCCTTGATGCCGTCGTTCATGCGGTTAAAGCAGCGCAGCAACGTGGACTTTCCGCAGCCCGAAGGCCCGATAAATGAGGTGATCTGCTTGTCGCGGATCTTGATATTCACGTCCTTGAGCGCATGATGGTCGCCATAGAACAGGTCGAGGCCCTCGACGTCGATGCGCGTCGGCGAGGCGGCAAGATCCTCTGCCGTGGGGCGAGTCGCATCCCCAACCTCGCGCTCGTGCGCGGCCTCGGCCTGCGCTTCCATGAGTTCTTCAAGCTCCGTGGGCTCCACAGCCGCAGCAGCCGTCATACCGCATACCTCCACATCGATATCAATTCAGCAGTATCGATAGTAGAAATCGCGGCTCATATGCACGTGAGCGCATTGTCAAGTGTTTGTAAGGGCACGCTGGCTATGCGGCGGGCAGCTCGATGGTGAATATCGTGTGTTCGGGCGTCGATTCACATGCAACGGTACCGCCGTGTGCCGCGATGATCTCCTTGGCAATAGCAAGGCCCAGACCGGCACCACCGCGATTGGTCGCACGCGCCGCATCCAGGCGATAGAACTTCTCAAAGATCACCTTGAGCTTTGCCTCAGGGATGGGATCGCCCTGATTGATAAAGCGCACGCGCACGCCACCGTCGTCCCGGCGTCTGGCCTCGATCGTGATGGTCGAGCCCTCATAGCTATAGGCGACGGCGTTTTTCATGATGTTGTTGAACACGCGAGCCATCTTGTCGCCATCCACGAGCACCGTCAGGTCCTCGTGGATATCAACTTGGGCTTCCTTATGCTGCTCGTTGAGGATGGGATAGAACTCGTCAGCCACCTGAGCCAGCAGCAACCCCAGATCAACATAGCCGCGCGTGAGCACGATATCGTGGAAGTCAAAGCGTGTGATATCGAAGAACTCTTCGATGAGTGCATCGAGCCGGTGCGCCTTGTCGAGCGCCACGCCCGTAAAGTGCGCACGTTGCTCAACCGGCAGCTCAGGAGCTTCTTGCAGCAGCGAAAGATAGCCCACCACACTGGCAAGCGGGGTGCGTAGGTCATGTGCCAAGTACGTGACCAGATCGTCCTTGCGATGCGACTCGTCACGCAAGGCCTGTTGCACCTTGCGCTCACGGTCACGCACGCGGTTAAGGGCGCCCTCGACCTCCAAGAAGTCGCCGTCGATGTTGTCCCAGGTGTCGGGGTGATCGATCAGGCGATCTTGAATACGAGCGGCCAGCACACAATCGGCATGCTGCTCGCCCTGCTCGTAGCCCTGGTAGTACAGGGCGCGACCGCACAAGAACAGCACGCACACGGCAAGCGCCAGCACAAAGCCAAGCATGTTGAATACAAAGCCGGCATCGAACAGCACCGGCCCTTCGATGCCGCCGAGCGCCATGGCGCCAATCGCCAACGTCATGGCCCACGCGGCGCCGCCAATCACCATGCAGCGGCGCACGATCTCAAATCGATCGATCAGCAAAAAGCCGGCAAGCAGCACCGTCAAGATTCCGGCGATGTTGTCGATGCCAATCAGCAGCAGGCTCAGCAAAAAGAGCAGCACCGTTGCAAGCGCGCGGTTGTCGACGACCGACCTCACGTATTCAAAGAGCCGATCGGGTACCTCGAATGCCTGCCTATCGTCTTTTGTCATATCCACTTCCCCACCATCAAAGGCGCTATTCGATGATGTAGCCGACGCCCCAGACGTTTTTGATAAAGCGTGGCTTTTGTGCGTCGTCGCCGATTTTTTCGCGCAAGTGGCGAATGTGCACCATCACCGTATTGTTGGAGCCGGGCATAAAATCCTCGCTCCACACCGCGCGGAACAGGTCCTCCACGGCCACCACGCTGCCGCGATGCTCGACCAGATACAGCAAGATTGAATACTCGGTGGGTGTGAGGCGTACCGGTGCACCGTCCACCGTCACGGAACGAGCGTCGCGGTTGATCTCCAAGCCGTCGAGCTGAATGGTCGGCGACTCGGCCGCCTGTGCACGGCTACCGTAGCTGGTGTAGCGGCGAAGCTGAGCGTGCACGCGCGCGATGAGCTCCAGCGGACGGAACGGCTTAACCACGTAATCGTCCGCGCCAAGCGAAAGGCCCCCGATCTTGTCTTGCTGGGCATCGCGCGCCGTCAGCATGATCACGGGATAGGTATGGCTGGAACGGATCGTACGCAGCAGCTCAAACCCATCGATATCGGGCAGCATGACATCTAGCAGCGCCAAATCGAACTCCTGCTCCAAAATCGCCTTGGCAGCATCGGCCCCGCTATAGGCAATCTGGACATCAAAGCCCTCTTTTGTAAGGTAGATGCCAACCAAGTCGGCGATGGCCTTTTCGTCATCAACTACCAGTATGCGCTCGTTCATGCGTGCTCCTCTCGCGCTCCATTATGCCTGAGGCGACGCACGCCACACACAACAAGCGTGGGTGATTAAGTCGGTCTTAAGCACCCTTGTGCCCGTTCGAACGCGGATGTGGGCCACGCACGCACGCGATGATCGCCGACGCCGGCAAACGATATACTCTAGTTTCAGAAGAGACCATCCCGTCGAAAGCGAAATCTGTGAAGTCCCTCACCTCTTTTGCAAAGCGCTCAGCCCAGCTTGCCGCCGGCTTTGTCTGCGCTATCGCCCTTGCCGCTGGCGCGCCCACCGTCGCCGGCGCCCAAGTGCTCACGACCGACAATGTTTGCGGCAAAACCGCCGATGCGCGCGGCATCACGGCCGAAAACCTGCCCGATATCGATGCGACCAATGCCCTCGTCATGGGCAAAGACGGTACCGTCTACTATGGGCGCGGCGCCGATGAGCAGGTCAAAATCGCCTCGATCACCAAGGTCATGACCGCAATCCTAACCGTCGAGAATTGCAAGATGGACGAGAAGGTCACGGTGAGCAACGCCGCAGCCACCGTGGGTAATTCGACCGCCGGCTTGCTCGAAGGCGACGAGCTTACCGTGGAGCAGGCACTACGCGGTCTGATGATTCCCTCGGGCAACGACGCCGCCATCGTGCTCGCCGAATATGTGGGCAAGAAGATCGACCCCAAGACCAAAGACGCCGAGGCCACATTTGTGAAGGCCATGAACGAGCGCGCTAAGAAGCTCGGCTGCACCGGTACGCTTTTTGAAAACCCGCATGGTCTGGACTTTGATGAGTGGGCTGGCAATATGCACTCAACCGCACACGACGTAGCGCTGATGATGCAGGAGGCCATGAAAAACGACACGATCCGCGAGGTCGTAGCGAGCGAGGATTCCTGGATCGAGGTCACGGGCGCCGACGGCACCGACCATTCGCATTCCATGGACACGCATAACTATTTGCTGGGCCAAGATGGCAACATCGGCGGCAAGACCGGCACCACCGACGACGCGGGCTATTGCTTTACGAGCGCCTACAACCGCGACGGCGACGAGATCTACACCGTTATTTTGAACTCCACCACCACCGATCAGCGCTTTACCGATACCGCCACCCTTGCCAACTGGTACTACGGTCACAAGGTGACGGTCGCAATCGCCAACACGCAAGAAAAGACCGCCAACGGCAACCCGCTTATGGCGCGCATTAGTCAAACCGACTGGACGGATAAGACAATCGACGCCACGCTCGCCGATCCCACGGCGCAAGCGACCGTGTTTTCTCTTGCCGGCGAGGTGACCGAAAAGGTTAGCTACGACGATCTTTCGGGCACGGTGCATGTGGGCGACAAGGTGGGCAGCGTTACACTCAAGCAGGACGGCACCAAGATCGCCGTCATGGACCTGGTTGCCGACGAGGAAGGCGCAGGGCCGAATCCCATTGAGTGGCTCCTTGTGAAGCTCGACCGCCTGGGCCGCCGCATCGACAACCGTCCACTCACGGCAGAAAGCGAGACCGTAGCCAAGGCGCCCAAGGCGTAGGGCCGGAGCGATATCACATCGAACCAAATGAGGCGTCCAACGGGGCGCCTCAATTTTGAGGGTTCGAATCCCCAGCCTCCTTTCTCCGCACAAAAAAGGGCCCCAAATGGGACCCTTCTTCAAATTCGTACTGGCGGAGAGCTGGGGATTCGAACCCCAGATGCCCTTTTGGGGCATACTCGCTTAGCAGGCGAGCACCTTCGGCCTCTCGGTCAGCTCTCCGTAACAGCCGTTCTATAGTAACCAAACAGCCAAGGATGGGCAAGAGGAAATTTTCTAATTGCCTAGCATCCTTTCCTCCTTGGAGGCTTCGCCTACCCCAGCGAGCGGTTGAGGGAGCCGAGCTCGTCGTTGCCCATGGTGCGCCACATTTGGAAGATGCAACCGCGTGCCAGGAAAAAGCCGTTGTCGACCAGTTGAACAGCGGCATCTGCAAGCTGATTCGTCACGGCGGACACTGGCGGCAGCTCGAGTCCAGCCTTGCGGATAGTCTCGACCGCTTCCTCGAACGTCGGAGGCTCGCTGACGCCCATCTCGTTCATAAGGCCCTGCATTTCTTCCAGCGCGCTGCTGCCCGACTCCTCGCCGCGCGGCACCAGACGGTAACAAGCCAGCGCCAGGTCGAGCTGATCGCAATTCCAATAGGCAAACGCCAAGCGATAGAACAGGTAGCCAATTGCAGAACGATCGCTGGCAATACGTAGGCCGTGGCGCGCCACCTCGATAATCTCGTCAAAGCGCTCCAGACGCGCAAGCACGTTGATGAGCGCAAAGTGCGATTGCATGGACGAGCGCGCCAGATCGTAAAGATGGCGCACCTCGGGCAGCGCTCGTTCAAAGTCCTCTTGCTCGGCGTAAAAGCTGCAGATCTCGTGCTGGGCAAAGTACAGCGCATCGGGCGCACGAAGGATTCGCACAGAGCGGTCTTCTTCCAACACCGGTAGCACCATGCGTACCAGCTGGTTATCGCAAAACTGCGTTTGAACCGGACCTGTCGCCAAAAGCTCGGCGACAGCGCACTTAGCCTCCAACTCCTCGACAAGACGGGAAAAGCCTTCAAAAGCACCTGTACGGTCGACTTTTGCCTGCTCGCGCAATTCAACAACACGGGCCACGTATGGGTCGTCGTCCTCTTCCATGACCTCCAACTCGTCAGCCGTATCGGCAAGCAGCAGATCGCGCAGCGCCGGCGGCAGCGTGCGATGGTCATCACGCGGACGAGCATGAACCTCCGCAGGCTCAATCGTCTCCGGAGCGGTTGACTCATACGCCTCAAGCACACGCTTGCACGGCATATCGTCCATGTCCATGCTCTCAAGATCCTTGGCGACAGGCACGCAATCGGCCAGATAGGCCGCGCGCTCAAAGAAATACGTTGCGACAACACGCTCGCCCTGCTCACCGTCGGGAGCAGCAATCTGCACGTAGCAGCGCGTGATGCAGGTGCCCGCGGCAAAACACGCTGCCGCAAGCGTGAGTGCCACGCGCGTATCGTGCTCCGCGGCCCAGATCGCGCGCGTGTCCTCGTCCAGCTCGCGCCAGGCGTCATCTTGAGCGTCGTATTCACGTTGCGGCATGGCATCAACGACAGACTGCCCAAACCGAACGAGCATAATCCCCTCGGCAACGTTTGCCCGATAGGTATAGTCGAGCCGCGTGACCACGTTGAGCGCCTCAACGATTCGCGCAAAACGGGTGCGCACGTCCCACTCGCCGCCCGGCTGGCAAGCCACCGTACCCGGTTTGCCCCATGGGTTATCGCTCGAGGCAGTATCGAGCAGTCGGGGAACATCGTTGGTCGTCTTGGCGATATGCCACGCATCAAAGAGCGCGCAGCCCTCAAGGCTCGGCGAGGATGCCGCAGGGGCCAATCCGGCCCCGATGCGCTCAAGGATGCCGGAGAGGCGGTTGAGGCGGCACTCGATGGCAAGCAGCATATCAATCTCGTCCTGGTCCAGCAGGCTACGATCAAAATTGAGATAGAACAGCTTTGACCGGTCGATGCGCGCTAGGCTCATTTCGGACTTGGCGGCAATGGTGCGCAGACGGGGCAAGTCGACCTCGCTCATAAGGGCGGCGGCATAACGCTCGATACCGCTCGGATTCTCGGCATGGTCAACGCGGTAGAGCAGCGTCTCGATAGCGTCAGGCAGCGGTGCCGTGTTAAAGCCCAAAAACACCTCGACCGGCTCGGGCAACTTTACGAGCTTAATCTTGTCGACAACGTTTTGCATGTCCGCATCGAGACCGTCGACGCCCGCCGTGTTCGCAATAACGCTTTCGGAGTTGGCAAATATCACGTAGCGCAAGAACATCGAGGCCATGAACTCGCCGTAAGGAAGGGAGCGGGCCGAATTCCATGTCTCGTGATCGGACTGCTCGCGCATGGGGCCTTCGGGAGAGCCGATGACTCGCGCCCGGGAGTGCATCGTCCCATCGGTACCCCTGACTGCAATCTCACCGATGTTGGAATCGGACTTGTCAAGAATCAGCTGCATGTCGGAATCGTCGGGCAGCGATACTTCGTTAACGGGACGGTCCACCTTATAGACCTCACCCGAAACGCTCACGTAGCCCAAAAGCGACACATGGCTTTTGCCGACGAATTCGACGACATAGCATGATTCATGCGGGTCCTCGCCAAAGAGCTTCCAAACCACGCCATACGAGCGTCCCGCAGGCTGCTCGGGCATGGCCGGAAAGCGCTTTTTGGGATCAAGAAACCGGAGCTTGTATGTCGGACGCTCTGCCACGAAATATCACCCTGATCGGTCGTCTAAAGAAAGAGCGCGCCACGGGCTCACCGAGGCGCATACTCGAAATCTTACACGAGTCGATGAGAAATAGTCCCCTTTGACCGAGGTTCGAATCCATGCAGTGCTTACGTAAAAGAAAAGCCCCCGTTGCCGGGAGCTTTAATCTCAAATGGTGCGGCGTATAGGATTCCGCGCATCCGCTGCGCGGATCCGCACCGGCTTCGCCCGCCTGCCGGCGCGCTCGCCCGCGGGCTAAAAACGCTCCGCGTTTTCTTTACGCCCGCGCCTCGACCGAGGTTCGAATCCATGCGGTGCCGGCGTAAAAGAAAAGCCCCCGTTGCCGGAGGCTTTCGATTTCAATTGGTGCGGCGTATAGGATTCGAACCTATGACGTTCTGATTCGTAGTCAGACCCTCTATCCAGCTGAGGTAACGCCGCAGCGCAAGACATATAAAACCACTTTAGCTTATTGGAGTCAAGCACAATCTCAAACTTTTTTGTGGAACGCAGTTTTGTCATGCTGCTCCGCATATACCGCCGTTCCCCGTACGATCGATTGGCTTTTCGATCACGTCAAATTTAGTATCAAGTTCCCTCAGGAGCGATCTCACCCGCTGGGCACAATCATAATCGGCAAACGAGATGCTCAGCATGCGCGCGACCTGGTTGGAAGTCCCAGCTCCATAGAAGTGCTCCAGTGCCACAAGCCCCTCGTGCGTCACAAAGGTCTCGACCACATGCGGCGACTCCTCAAAGCACCATTGGGTCAACGGACCCTCACTCGTCTGCCGAACCACCAGGCCGCCCATGCCAGACGGCTCACACGTTACAAGCAGGTACTCCCCGCCCTCGTCGCTCTCAAACAAAACCACCCGATCATCAAACAGCTCCATCGCGTCCCCTTTCTCTCGCTCTTATTTAGCAAAAGCATAGCAGGTAGATGGCTGTATACAGAACAGTTGTTCGTGTGTTTTCTATTGAGCTGTCCGCACGGCATGGTATGGACCTACGCACGAAATAGGGCGCCCCCGAAGGAGCGCCCTTGCATATCCCCTATGCAGGCAAGTTACGCGACCGGCTCGATCTTCTCGAGGCCGCCCATGTAAGGACGCAGAACCTCGGGAATCGTGATGGTGCCGTCGGCGTTCTGGTAGTTCTCCAGAATGGCGGCCATGGTGCGGCCGGCCGGCAGGCCGGAACCATTGAGGGTGTGCAGGTAGCGCGAACCCTTGAAGTTCTCGGGGTCGCGATACTTGATGTTGGCGCGGCGAGCCTGGAAGTCACCGCAGTTGGAGCAGGAGCTGATCTCCTTGTAGGCGTTGTAGCTCGGCAGCCAAACCTCGACGTCGTAGGTCTGACGGGCAGAGAAGCCCAAGTCGCCGGTGCACAGGCTAATCACGCGATACGGAAGGCCCAGCTGCTGCAGCAGGTACTCGGCCTCGGCGGTCATGCTCTCGAGTTCCTCGTCGGACTCCTCCGGCTTAGCGAACTTGACCATCTCGACCTTGTCGAACTCGTGCTGACGGATGATGCCGCGGGTGTCGCGACCGGCGGAACCGGCCTCCTCGCGGAAGCAGGGGGTGAAGGCGGTGTAGCGGCGCGGCAGAGTGTCGGCATCGAGGACCTCGCCGGCGTGCAGGTTGGTAAGCACGACCTCGGCGGTGGGGATCAGGAAGTTGTCGCCCGAGACGTGATAGGCGTCGTCCTCAAACTTGGGCAGCTGACCCGTGCCGAACATGGTCTGACGCTTGACGACGATAGGCGGCCACCACTCCTTGAAGCCACGGCTGGTGTGCGTATCGAGGAAGAAGTTGATAAGGGCACGCTCCAGGCGGGCGCCGGCGCCACCGAGAACGGTAAAGCGGCTGCCGGAGAGCTTGTTGCCGCGCTCGAAATCGAGGATGTCGAGGTCGGTGCCCAGGTCCCAGTGCGGCTTAAAGTCGAAGTCGAACTCGCGCGGGGTGCCCCAACGACGGCGCTCGATGTTCTCGTCCTCGTCCTTGCCGTACGGCGTGGCCTCGCACGGAATGTTGGGCAGGTGAGCCATGAAGTCGTACTGCTCCTGCTCGAGAGCGGTGCGGCGCTCGGCCAGACCGTCAATCTTCTCGTTGACGGCGCGCACGGCCTCCTTGGCGGCCTCGGCCTCGTCCTTCTTGCCCTCCTTCATCAGGGCGCCAATCTTCTTGGACTCGGCGTTACGCGTGGCCTGGAGCTCCTCGACCTCGGTGATGACGGCACGGCGCTCGTCGTCGAGCTCAAAGAACTTCTCGCGATCCCAAGACGTCTGGCGGTTAGCCATGGCGACATCGATGGCATCGGGGTTCTCGCGAACAAACTTGATATCAAGCATTAGATCCTCCGGCGATATACATTCCATTTAGGTTGCAACCTTGTACATGTATGGGCAAGTATATACTTATGAGCGTTTACGACCCAACTCAACTACGCAAGAAGGCACCCAATGGACGCAGTTTTTTCCTTTTTGTTTGGCACCCGCACCGGTTTTGCCATCCTTTTCGCCGGCGGCATCCTGTTATTTGCGATTCTTGCCTTTGTAATGGAGAAACGCACCCATAAGATGTACGTCGACCGCGGACCCAAGTCCGAGGATGAGGAAGACAGCTTCTGGGACTAACCTGCCAAAAAGGGACAGGTTTATTTTGGTCGGTTTTATCTGGGCAAATGCAAGCGCCCC
>ERZ773146.1523-NODE-1523-length-16650-cov-8.098162_pt1 | contig 16650 bp, 10 predicted proteins | sample MGYA00580847_ERZ773146 | MGnify/ENA primary metagenome ERZ773146 (study PRJEB29015, sample SAMEA2737830) | human gut metagenome | biome: human gut; feature: human-associated habitat; material: faeces | place: China | collected 2012 ...
CTTATAAACCTCTCAGCATATAAGGAGGTTAAGGAGGCTCTCGATGAAATCGGTGACGTGGCGCACTCACTTCAATATATGTCTAAGCAGTTAAACAACTCACGAGCTTATCAAAAGGAATTTATTTCTAATATTTCCCATGATTTCCGCTCTCCTTTAACTTCTATAAAGGGCTATATTGAAGCTATAATGGATGGAACAATTCCACCGGAAGATTACAACAAATATCTTTCAATTGTTTTATCTGAGGCTAACCGTCTTGAAAAGCTTACTTCAGGATTGCGTGACCTTAACCGTTGGAACAGCACCGGTCCTGAACTTATTTTTGAAGACTTTAATATGGAATCAGTTATCGCTTCAACAGTTGATACTTTCCAGGGCAGTTGCGAGAAGAAGAATATTGAATTGATTATTCAGTTTCCACCAAAGCACTGCAATGTATACGCTGACAAAGGCAAGATTGAACAGGTTCTTTACAACCTACTTGATAACGCCATTAAGTTCAGTAATCCGGGTTCAAAGATTATAATCAAGCTTTATAACAAAGGCGAAAAACAATATTGTTCCGTTAAGGACTTTGGTATGGGAATCCCACAGGACAGCATCGACAAAATCTGGCAGCGATTCTACAAGACCGACCTTTCCCGTGGCCGTGACAAAACAGGCTCTGGAATCGGACTTGCCATCGTAAAAGAAATTATTATGGGACACAACGAAACAATCGATGTAATCAGCACCGAAGGCGTTGGAACAGAGTTTGTATTCTCGTTAAAGAAATCGAAAAGATAATGGGGGTTATCTTAGTTTGATTTCTCATTAAAAGAATATGACTTCTAAAAAATTCTCCCACAATTTCAGCCTATAAAACCCCCGGCTACGTTTCCGTAGCCGGGGCTAATTCTCACTCTTCCACACTCATATAATATTCAATTCTCCGCCGCATCCTTAGATCTATCGTTTAAATCTTAGCGTTCTCAATTATAACCTTGCAACTCTACCTTATAACTTCATAACCTTGCAACTCTCCACTACAACCTTATAAAGTTATACTTAAGTCCTAACTTGTCCGCCATTAGCTTCTCTCTTGTATGGCATGAGAAGATGATTACCTGTTCCATATTTTCTGCCATAAATCTCATAGTATTACCCATTCGCTTGTTATCATACATCGCAAAGGCATCATCAAGAAGTATAGGTTTCTTGTCCTTTTCAAATATAATATCTGCTGCCGCAAGTCTAAGTGCCATATATATCTGCTCTATTGTGCCCTTGCTAAGTCGTGTAGCAGCTATGAGAGCGTGCTTACTGTTTACAGATATGTTAAGTTTGTCATCTATTGAAAGATTGTCATATTTGCCATTTGTAATTTGTGAAATATAATAAGATGCTCTCTCATTTAATCTCTTACCGAAACTATTTCTGATTTCATCTGCTATATCTTCAATATTACTCTTTGCGTCCTCAATAGCCTGTATTTCAACTTTTGCTTTCTTAATCTTGTTAAATCGCTCCTCAAGTTCATCAATCTTCTTCTGAAGCTCAATATCCTTTTCCTGCTTCTGTTCAAGAATCCACTGAGACTTTGAAATTGCCTCGTTGATTTCACGTTCCTTCGCTTCCAAGTCCTTTAACTCGTCACTATAATCCTGCATATCAACGCTTTTTTCTTCTTCGGCTTTAATAAACTCCTGAGTATCCTTTAAAGCTTCTTTCTTGTTGTTAAGCTGACGTTCAACATAAACCCTTTCGTGCTTTGCCGCGTCCAGCTTATCCATTACAAGCTTAATCTCCTTTAAGGCATCCAGCTTCTTCTGACGCTTCTTCTTATTAAATCCATACTTAAAGATTGCAAGTATAAGAAAAACAAAAGCCGCACCAAGGCATATACCCGGCTTAACCCAAAACTGCTTTAAATCCATCATCTGGTAATTGCCCATAATAAAACCTGCTGCACCACCAATACATCCCATCATAAGGATAATAAACAAAACAGGCATATTACTTCTGTTAGTAACTTTTTCAAGAAGATATTCCATAGTCTCTCTTCCGTCAATGCCCTTGTCAGCAAGCTCCTGTTCAAGCTGCTTCTGGTGATTTTCAATCTGTTCAAGGGAAGCTGAAAACTTCTCACTGTCAGCAGTCAAAGTAATTGCCTCCTGATAAAGATTCTCCTTACGCTCATTAAGTTTATTTAAGGCTTCAAGTCGTTTTGCATCAAGAGCTGACAATTCCTTCTTCTTATTAGAAAGATTAAATAAAGACTGCTTTTTCTGCTCTATCGAAGCAATTATTGTATGCTGTTCGCCCTGAGAAATCTCCAAATCCTCTTTGGCATTCTTAATAGCCTTCTCAACAACATCCTCTTCGGCAATTCGGCTTTCAATCATTATATTTTTCTTCTGCTTATCTAAGTCTGCAAATGCTGATTTAATATCAATCTCCATAGACTTTGTTGTGCCAAGATTTGCCGCATAATTCTTCAGAATAACTTCAAGTTCCTTATCTGTAACGCTGCCAAGCTGGCTTATGCTTATAGTATTATAGTAACAGCTTTCATCAAGCCCTGCGAAAAGATTTTCAATCTCCTCTGTTTTAAGCTCAACCCCCTTATCTTCATTAATAACCTTAAAAGACTTATTAAGCTTATTAAAATTTCTCTCAATACGATAAGTTACACCGTCGCTTTCGATTCGCATCATACCGTGATAATTGGCCGGATTATCCCATGGCTCATACTTAGTGTAAAGGTCCTTACCACTTGCCTTTCCACGCTGTTTTTCTATTCCAAAGAGCATTCCTCTTATAAAAGTATGAAGAGTAGTCTTTCCCGCTTCATTCTCACCATATACAATATTAAGTCCCGGTTCAAGAGTTACCATTTTATGATTAAATTTTCCAAAATTAGTTAATCGTATGTCCTTTATAATCATGCCCTGTCCTCCATGGCATCCATCAATGCCTTTGTTCCATAGTAAAGGGTTTTACGCTGCAAAGGTGTAAGACTCTCCCTGTCAAGAAATTTCTTTATGTACATTCCAAGAATATTGTCCTTATTTTCAGCGTACAATTCTTCAAAATCATAATCAGGAACCGTATTGTCGGTAACATTTACAACATTTCCAACACCTTCAATATCTGAAACATCAATGTCAAAATCAGGATCTCTGTAACCGCTAAAAGTAATCTTGTACATATCATCCTGTCCCTGCTCCTTAATCATGTCAATCAGTCTATGTCTTATTTCCAAATTAGTAGCTGTTGGAGTTACCGTGAAATCAAGTTCCCTGTAAATTCTCTTTGCAAAAGGCACAAATTCAAGTTCAAGACCTCTCTTTGAAATCTCACCATAAATATAGCCTCTAGGTCCAATATCATTCATATCAATAGGTTCAAGAGAACCACTGTATGCCATCTTCATCTTTTCATCTATTTCAGGCTTATGAATATGTCCCATTGCCACGTAGTCAAAACCTGACATTGCAAGCTTCTTTCTATTAATTGGAATATGCTTTTCGTCACCGCCATGAGCCACCAGAATATTAATCATATCCGGTCTGTCCACAATAACATGGTCATACATTGCGTCCTTAATTTCAGTCTGGTGATAACTTAGTCCATACACACATGTATTAAGCTCAGGAATCTCCACACTTTCAATATTCTTGTCACCTAAGAAAATAACATTCTCACTCCATTTGAAGCCGTCATAAAAAGAGCCTTTTTTAATGGCATCATGATTTCCCGCGCACAAAACAACCTTTGTGTCAGGAATAGTCGAAAACAAATAATCAACTTCCTTAAGTTCACGAAGCAACGGCTGTCTGTGAAACATATCCCCTGCAATAATAAGCAAATCTACCGGGTCTATTTTTATTTTTTTAATTAAACGTTCTAAAGTATTCCAAATTTCATCTCCACGGTTAGCCGCCCAAGGTCTTTTGCTCTCCGGAGTGGCACCAAGATGAATGTCACCAGTATGTATAAATCGCATAGTTCCTCCCGAATTTTTTACTATCTTTAAGTATAACATTAAAAATTTTTCGCGTAAAGATAAAGAAAAAAGTCAAAACACCCTTTTCTAATAAGCATTTTGACCTTTTCTGATATTTTTAATTATAATTCTCTTCAAAAACCCATATCTTATGTCCACGGTTATCCGTTACAAGTCCATATGTAGCTTTTGCCGCATTAGTTGCAGCGTTCTTGTCGCTGTAAATCCCCTGAAGCTTTCCATATCCGTAAACATAATAATTATTTTCTTTCTTGCTCTCAAAAGTAGCATTAACCTTAGAACTACTGTCAAAAGTTACCTTGCCAATCTTTTCAACTGAAAGCTGCTTAGTTCCGTCAAGTGCATTAGTAAATGCCAAAGCTAATTCCTTTTGCTTTACATCATCCACATAATAACTTGTTTTTGCAACAGGTTTCTTAGTCTCAGTATTATCCAAAAGCTGGTCATCTGAAATCTGGCTCTTGCCCTTGTACCGCTTAATATTAATAATATTGTCTGTTATTTCAACACCTGTAATATAAACCTTATTCTGTGAATATGACTTAACTTCTTTATAATCCTTATCAACAATTACCAACTTGCTAACAGGTACAAAACTCTTCTTTGACACGTCACTCTGAGAACCTATTCCATAAATCAGGTTCGTTCCCGTGTAACCATATACGGTAATAATATTGTCAGCTCCCGCCTCAATAGTCTTCTTTTCACCATTCTTTAAGTTAACAATTGTAATGTTTTCCGTATCATAAGCCTTACCACTTGTATTGTAAGCCAACATACTTCCGTCGCTGTTAATTGCAAAACTTCCGTCTTCCACATTTTCTACCAACGCTCCCCACTCCTTAGTTTTAAGGTTTGCATAGTAAATAGTGTTGTTCATCATAATATAAAGAGTTCCGTCGCCTACGTAACAAAGCTGTGACAACTGCTTCTCCAAGTTGTAAGCAGGCACTTTGCAAGGTACAAAAGCCGCCTCTTTGGAACTGTTAGACTCATAATTATATCTTAAAATAGAAATTCCGTTTTCGCCTACATGCTCCTTAGCCTTACTATAACCATAAATCATATAGTCAACATTGCCCTTGTCATTCACGGTAATTACCCTTGCCTTAGTATTGTTAAGCTGTTCAGCATTCTTGGCATTAAGATTGTAAACCTGTTTGATTTTTCTTTCATTCAAATCCATTACGTAAACATCGCCGTTAACCTGAAACGCCATAAACTGCTGATTTGAACTTTCAACAAAATCAGCCTTTGTTTCTTTCTGAATACCTAAGTCAATAAAACTTCCGCCTACGTTATTCTTGTCTGCTGTCCAAATCTGATTTACTTCCCTGTCATATGCCAAAACATAAATTCTTCCTGCACAACTCCATATTGTGATTGTTTCAGAAACATTATATTTCTCTTTAACCTTCTCAGCATTAGTTGTTCTAATCTGATAATTCATTGTATAAGTTCCGGCTTCCCCGGTGTCCTTTATGCAAAACTCTTTTGCTGTTATTGTTATATCAGATATAAGCTCAGGCTTAAGTGAAGTCCAAATAAGGCTATTGTAACTTGACTTAATAGTAGTCTGACCAAGGTTATCATTAGGAAGGCTACTATCAGGCTCAATATACTGAGCAAGCTTTGAAGCTCCCTCGCCCTTTAAAGCAGTCTGTGCAAAATTCTTCGCAAACTTAATCTGTTCAGTAACAAACTCCTTATCCGTAACCATTACCCTTGCGTAATAATTAATCTGCTCATACTTATCTGTTTTGATAATTATTTCCCAGAAATACTCTGTTCCCTGTTCCATAATGGCACTGGCCTGATAATTCAAAGTAATCTTGCCGTCCTTCTGTTTCCAGCCGGCAAGGGTTCCATTATCTATCAAACGGTTGTCCTCAGTACTCTTCATTTCGTAAGAAATCTCTGAAACCTTATTGCCATTAGTTGATATTGTAATTGGAACCGTTCTGTCTGTATTAACAGGGACAATAACATCACGCATATGTTCTTCTTCCATATCCATTGTGTAGCCGTTAAGACTTCCAACCTTCTGACTTCCATAATATAAATCAATCCCCGGCAACTTACCATTATATGTAGACGTTGCCTGTCCGCTATTGCTCTGCTTGTTATTCTTAGACTGCTTCTTGTTAAAATTTATTCCTATAACCACTGCAATTGCAAGAATCAGCACAATTGCAACAACTGCTATAACTTTCTTTTTCATTTCATCACCCATTCAATCCTTGTATTTAATCAATCCTAATCATAGCACAAAAAAATGTCTGTGGCACTATTTTTTTGTACCACAGACAATTTTATTTTTTATTTTGTTTTCTTCTTTGGTGTAGCTTTCTTTTTTCTTGTTTTTGGAAATTCGAAAACTACTGATTCGTATGGTCTAAGTGGCATTTCCAATCTATATGGTCTTCCATCGCACTCGCCTTTCTTGGCTCTGTAGCTTACAACCTGTTTCTCACCTGTTTCTGTTGTAACCAATCTCTTGTAAGTTCCGGCTTTTGGAACTCCTACAACATAATCAGGTCTTTCCATTGGTGTAAAGTTACACACGAAACCGATAGAGTTCTTATAATCAGCTTCTGTTGTCTTTCTTATGAAACTGAAAATACTTCTTTCACAGTCATTGGCATTAATCCACTCAAAAGCTCCATAGCCCTTTGTTTCAGTGTAAAGTGCCGGATATTCCTTATATAAGTGAAGTAATTTCTTTACATATTCCTGCATGTCCTTATGTTCAGGTTCATCAAGCAGATACCAGTCAAGGCTTCTAGCCTCTGACCATTCCTGTAACTGGGCAAATTCCTGTCCCATAAATAACAGCTTTCTGCCCGGATGTCCCAACATAAATGTATATGCTGTCTTTAAGTTCTTAAACTTATCCTGTGGATAACCCGGCATCTTATTAATCATTGAACATTTCAAATGAACAACTTCATCGTGAGATAATACTAAAATAAAATTCTCACTAAATGCATAAGTTAATCCGAAAGTCATCTTATTATGATTACCCTTCTTAAACAAAGGATCAAGCTTAGTATACTCTAAGAAATCATGCATCCAGCCCATATTCCACTTGTAAGAAAATCCAAGTCCTCCATCCTTAGGTGACATAGTAACCTTAGGCCATGCTGTGGATTCTTCAGCAATAATATATGCTCTTGGATTTCTGTAATTCATAACACTACTTAAATGTTTAAAGAACTCAATAGCTTCCAAGTTCTCATTACCGCCATACTTATTAGGAACCCACTGTCCGTCTTCTCTTCCGTAATCCAAATATAACATAGAAGCAACTGCGTCAACTCGAAGTCCGTCTATGTGATATTTTTCAACCCAGAATAATGCGTTTGCAATAAGGAAATTAACAACTTCTGTCTTAGAATAATCGAAAACCTTAGTACCCCAGTCAGGATGTTCTCCCAATCTTGGATCTGCATATTCATAAAGTGGTGTTCCGTCAAACATTGCAAGTCCGTGAGCATCTTTTGGGAAGTGGGCTGGTACCCAGTCCAAAATAACCCCGATTCCTGCTTTGTGGAAAGCATCTACCAAATACATAAAATCCTGAGGTGTTCCATATCTTGATGTAGGTGCATAATATCCCACAACCTGATATCCCCATGAACCATCAAAAGGATGTTCCAATATACCCATAAGTTCTACATGAGTATATCCCATATCCTTAACATATGCTACAAGTTCTTTAGCCATACGCTTGTAATCATAGAATCCGTCTTCATCATCAGGACCTTTAAAATCCTTTTTCCATGAACCCGGATGAACCTCATAGATTGACATTGGAAGTTCATAGTGATTCTCCTTTGCCTTCTCTGATATCCATTTAGCATCTTTCCATTTGTAATTATCAATATTTGCTACCCTTGAAGCATTTCCGGGTCTTTTCTCAGCCCAAAAACCATAAGGATCAGCTTTGTACAATGTATCCCCACTTTGTGTAGAAATAACATACTTGTACATTGCGCCTTCTTCAACCTCCGGTATGAAAAGTTCCCAGATGCCTGAATCATTTTCCATCTTCATGTTATGGTTAAATCCCAACCAGTCATTAAAATCACCTATAACGGCAACGTTAACTGCATGGGGTGCCCAAACTGCGAAATATGTTCCTTTTACACCATCAATTGTTGTAACATGCGCACCCAGTTTCTCATATATTTCATAATGAGTACCTTTTCCAAACAAATAACAGTCATCTTTTGTTATGACATTCTTGTTTCCCATATGGTCTCCTCCCTGTTTTAATTATTTATTTTCTGTTGTAATTAATCAGGCAGCCTTTTAATATAATGTCACGTTCGTCGTCAGTCATTTCGCCAAGCTTTAATGTAAATGGTTTAACATTCTTGTCATCATCTACAACGTAAGCCTGTACGTCTGTAGCTTTGTTCTTAACAGCTTCAACTATTTCCGGTACAAAAATATAGTCACCGTTCTTAAATGGTAATTCTTCTGATTCATAAATGAATGGAAGCATACCCCAGTTAATAAGGTTTGAACGATATCTCTTTGTTGCATATTCACAGGCAATATTAGCCCATCCGCCTAATACCTTCTGACATGAAGCAGCCTGTTCTCTTGCTGAACCGTCACCCGGTTTTACTGCAAAAATAGTGCTTCCGATACCTACTGTATCATTGTCAATCTTGTACTGAGGAAGATTGCTCTTTAACGCTTCAAATACTCCTCCAACTTCCGGAAGTGCATCTACAGGATTCTGTCCTGCTTCTCTTGCTTTTTCTGCTTTCTGTACTTCTTTAGCCTTTCCTACATATTCAGGGTCCTTTCTTGAAAGTGCAAACTCTGCAAGTCCAAGTGGGTTAGAACGATAAGATGATGTTTCACCTGATGGTATTAATTCATCTGTTGTTGTAACCGGATCATGAATCTCTGAAACAACTTTAAGAAGAAGATTGTCTGTAAGTGCAACCATTTCCGGCCAGTCTTTGATGTTTGGTCCAAACTGGATTTCTGTATCAGGATCTGCTATTCCGTGTGAGTCAAATACTCTGTTTTCATAAATACTCTTGTCAAAATGATACTTACGTCCCTTAAACTCAACATCAACATCTGTAGCTGCTGTAAGATAACCCTTGTTAGCTGCTGTTGCTGCAATAGATCTGGCATCCATAAGTGCAACTGAAGAAATCTGTCCATTCTGTAACTTACTTCCTTCTCTGTTAGGGAAGTTACGTGTTGAATGTCTGATACTGAAGGCATTGTTAGCCGGTGTATCACCTGCACCGAAACAAGGTCCACAGAATGCTGTCTTCATAACACCGCCGGCAGCCATAATATCTGCTGCGCATCCGTTTTTGATTAATTCCATATATACTGGCATAGAAGCAGGATATACACTAAGTGTAAATTCGTCAGCTCCAATGCTATGTCCCTTTAATATATCTGCTGCTGCACAAATGTTTTCAAATCCACCACCTGCACAACCTGCAATGATTCCCTGGTCAACATAAAGTTTTCCATCACGAATCTTGTTTGTAAGTTTATAATCAACCTGTCCATCTAATGAAACTAAAGCTTTCTTTTCAACATCGTGGAGAATATCTTCCAAGTTAGCATTTAATTCTTCAATAGTATATGTGTTACTTGGATGGAATGGCATTGCAATCATAGGTTTAATCTTAGATAAATCAACATAAACAATTCCATCATAGTATGTAACTTCGCCAGGATTTAATTCTTTATACTCATCTACTCTTCCATGGATGTCATAGAATTCCTTAATCTTCTCATCTGTACGCCAAATAGATGAAAGACAAGTTGTTTCTGTTGTCATAACGTCAACACCGATTCTGAAATCTGCGCTTAAGTTAGAAACACCAGGTCCTACAAATTCCATAACTTTATTCTTAACATAACCCTTGTCAAATACTTCTCCGATAATTGCAAGTGCAACGTCCTGAGGTCCTACACCCTTAGCAGGTTCTCCTGTCATGTAGATACCGATTACTTCAGGCATATTAATGTCATATGTCTGTGAAAGTAACTGCTTAACCAATTCAGGTCCGCCTTCACCCATAGCCATAGTACCAAGAGCACCATAACGTGTATGTGAATCAGAACCAAGAATCATCTTTCCGCCACCTGCTAACATCTCTCTGGCAAACTGATGAATAACTGCCTGGTGAGGTGGTACATAAATTCCGCCATATTTCTTAGCACATGTAAGTCCAAACATATGGTCATCTTCGTTAATTGTTCCACCAACAGCACATAAACTGTTATGACAGTTTGTAAGCACATAAGGAATTGGGAATTTCTCTAATCCTGAAGCTCTTGCTGTCTGAATGATTCCAACAAATGTAATATCATGGGATGTAAGCTTATCAAACTTAATCTGAAGCTTGTCCATGTTGCCTGATGTGTTGTGTTCGTTCAAAATACCATATGCCATAGTATTCTTTGCAGCCTCTTCTTTTGTAAGGTATTTATCCCCTAACTTGTTCTTTAGTAATTCTTCTGAGCCTGCACCTGTTTCTACAACTTCTGTGCCACCAATAAGGTATGCTCCGCCTTTACTTAATGTTATCATTTTTGCCTCCTATGTTTTCGTAACTTATCAGGTTAAATGCGTACCCTTCGGGGTTATAATCCATTTCATACTGATAAGTAATAGTATACATTTTTTTGCCCTTCAAATCAAGTAATACACCCATACAATAAGTCGACAATCCGGCTGGTTTGTCTGATTTTTGGCCTTTCGCATTTATTGGTGTTTGACTTGACAAAACTTTCTTCCAAGTTTCTTATACAGCCTATTATGTAATTCTACTCAAAGCTGCAAAAGCCAACTTGCGCGAAAGGGTATATGAATGGATGAGAGAAACTGCTGAAGGTTGTTCTAATTATGAATTCATTAAATATTGTTATAGACCTTTAGTGGAAGATGATAGTGATGAGGGCAAAAAAATAAGCTGTGCTTTAATGTTAAAGCACAGCTTGTTCTTATTTAATACCAACCTGTCCAGATGATATTTCCGTTTTCATCAATTTCGTTTCCGTTAAAAGTTATTCCTTTTCCGCCAAGGTCGCTTGTAATAATTATGTCTGTCTTATCTAATTTCATTATGTCCATTTCCGGACTTGTATATTTTTTCTTCATAGAACCTTACCTCCGTCAAATTACTGATTGTTCTTTGTTGCTGCTGCATATGTATTTATGATAGTTTCATAGCCTTTATTTAAACTCTTTAAGTAGTTATAATAAGTCATACCGTCCTGATAAATAGCTTCGCTCTTCTGAATATTCTGAGCAACTGTTGCTACTGCTCTAACAGTACCACTAGGTGCATAAATTGTTTTATCTGTCTTGTTATTATACTTAATAGTTACATATCCAACTCCGACAAAATCTCTTGCATAATTTTCTTCCTGAAGTTCTACGATAGAAGCACAGAATGTTCCAACTGTATTTCCATACCATCCATTGTTTTCGTTTTCGATATTTAACTTTAATTTATTGCTATTTACGAAATTATCATCTACAGTTCCACCATCTAATATATCAGATGCTGTAATAATTGTACCTGTTTTAATAATATCGCTCTGGCTTAAAATATCAGTAGTTCCTGTAACGTTAGTTTTAAATCTTAAACCTGTAGGAGTAGTGAGCTTGATACCTGCACCAGATTCCATTGCAACATTTAATCTAATACTTGTAACTGTAATGTTTCTATCAACGGTAATTACTTCTTTTGGAGCATAAGCAACTTTTTTTTCAGCATCATAGTAACCCTGACCATCAGCCGGTACAGTAATTGTTGCACCTTCTTCGTACTGTTTTTCTGTTCCATCAATTGATACTGTGTATTTTGTTGTTCCAGGTGCTTCAAGAACTTCAACTCCCGTCTGAACACCATCAGGAACTTCATTGTATGTTGTAAGTTTCTTAGATTCAAAAACTAATGTTGTTGCATCTGCAACTGAACCTAAATGAATATCAAAGTTACCATCGTTTGTACTCTGAGTAGCTTCAAATACATATGTAATCTTTACCTTATTTCCAGCTGCAATAGTTACATCATATCCTGAATTTGAATCTATGAAATCCCAAATACTATTTCTCTGGAAAACCATTTTAATTTCCTTTGCTGCTGTTGATGATACAACAACTTCTGCAACGTACTTCTTTCCCTTAACATATCTTACAGGTGTATTGTTATATTCTTTCTGCCAAGAATCTCCATCCAAATAGCTTGGAACTTCTATAGTTTTGTTTGATTCATTAACTAAAACTTCTCCATCTTTGTATGGAGCAGTAGTTGTTTCTTCCTCTTTTCCCGGAGCTATAACGTCAATCGTTGTAATATCTGATTCTCCTGCTGCATTAACTGCACTTACACCAAATTTATATGTCTTTCCTGCTTCAAGCCCTAACTCTTCAACAGTAACTATTCCATTTGGTCCACCATTAGTAATATCTTTTATGTATTTTCCATTTAGATAAAATTTGTAACTTGTAGCTCCTGTTACTGGTGCAAATGCTATTGTATAATTTGTCTTTAAATCATTAATGTTTGCCACGAGACCTTCTGGTGCTGAAGGTTTCTGCGCTACTGTAGTTTCCTCTGATGAAGTAACTGCCTTATTACCTGTTGCAACTATAAAAGTAACATACTGTGATCCATCTTTACTAGTTACTTTAACAACATTATATGCATTGTTATTAATCCATTCCTTTGCATTTACATGAATTTCAACAGAATTAAATACCGGAACTCCGTTTCCTCCCTTTTCAACCTTGACACCGTTTATTTCCAATGTTGCATCAGGGTAATTCCCATGCCAAGTAACATTCATAAACATCTCATTATAAAAATTCAAGTTTCCAGCACCTGTTGTCATCCAATTTACAATATCTCCTTTTGACTGAGATTCATCTATAGCTACTTTCCAAGGTGATTTTGTATTTTCTGAACCTTTCATGTAGGCTTCACCTTGATATTTATAGTTGTATGTTAGCTTGCTATAATCCGTATCAGCTTTTACCTCCCTTGGATTGTACACCGTAATTGATGTTACAATCATCGCAATAGTACATATTATTGCGAGTATTCCTTGTTTCCTTTTTGAAATATTCATGTTTTTTCTCCTTTCATACAAGATCTTGTCGAATCCCTTCGATTGTTTATCCTTTATCAAACAATTCTACCAAATTAAAATGTTTTTTTCAACTACCCATGGGTTATGTTGTACACTTTTTATTTATTTTTCATAACCTAACCTGTTTTTTATACATTTACCCTATGTTTTTTGCACATTTTATCTGCTTCTTTTTATGCATTTTATACAATTATTGGGTATCATAATGTTTTTACTATAAAACCGTTTTTATTTTTCTTGTGTTTTTGCACAATTTCATCATTTTTTCTTCCACAAACGTAGCAAAACCGCGCATTTTATGTTTTGAAGTGTTTTTTATTTGTTTTCAAAAATTATCATTTTATTTTTATTGCTGTTTTTTACTTATAAAAGGCTTTCTGCCTATTTTTTCCTCAAACGCTTTTTTCTCTGTTATATGCCAAACATTAAGGTCCCCCTCTAAAGGAGTAAAGAAAAAGCCCACTGGAACAAATATCTCCAGCAGACCTTTTTCAATTGTCATATGCTATGCTTTGACTAACCAATCATAATAGACTTTTTGCTTTTTACATTTATTTATTTTTCTTAGGAATCTTCTTAAACTGAATATATTTAACCTTGATTCCTGCTAATACTTCTTCAAGCTTTAAGTTATACACGCCTTTGTCAAGTTTAACCTTGCAAAGTTTCTGTGTAATCCAGTTGCCATCTGTACCATTAGTCTGAATTACAACCATTGTTGTACCATTAGCATTAACATTTACTGTTGACTGGGATAAGTTGGACTTGTCAAATGCGATATTTACAATAATTGTATATTCTCCTTCTTCTTCAACCTCCAATGTAGCTTCCGTTCCACTGTTAAACATTACCTTATCATCTTTTCCAACATTGAATACCTGATACTTAGCCTGGTCGTTTGGAATTGAATCAAAATGTTTTGCAATATCAGTATCAACTAATTCTCTTTCAATAACAGGTGCTGAAAGAATAAAGTTACAAATATTAATTGCTGCTCTCTGAAGCTCTCCAACAGTAAGCTTTCCCTCCTTAACTGACTCTTCAGTATTATCATTGTTTGAATTAACTTCTGCTCCGTTGTTATTTACAACCATATATAAGTCATTCTGTGAGCGAACCATGTCTCTTGTATCCTGATTTGATTCTTCTCCACCTTCTACAACGTCGTTCATCTTAGCCCACCAGTCAGTCATGACGATACCGTCATATCCCCATTCATTTCTAAGGATTGTTGTACAAAGGTCGTAGTTTGAAGCTGCCCAGTGTCCGTTAATAGGATTGTACGCTGTCATTAATGTTTTAACTGTGCCGGCTTTTACTGCCATTTCAAATGATTTAAGATAAATCTGTCTAATTGCTCTTTCTGAGCATACTGCATCAATCTTAAATCTATGTGATTCCTGACCGTTTAATGCAAAATGCTTAATTGTGCCCCATGCTCCACCGTCTTTAATACCGCCTGTTGATGCAACTGACATTGTTCCTGAAAGGTATGGATCTTCTGAATAGTATTCAAAGTTACGTCCGTTTAAAGGATGTCTGTGAATGTTTACTCCGGGTCCAAGTAATGTATCTACCTGATTTCCGTATAATTCCTGACCTTCCATTGTGTAAAGTTCTCTTACAAGCTTAGGATTCCATGATGCTGAAAGTGCTGTTCCAATAGGAAGCTGTGTAGCTTTTCCTTCCATTCTAAGTCCACTAGGACCGTCAGCACAACATGCTGCAGGGATTCCGTAAGCAAACAATGTATCACTTAATCCACCAAAAGCTGAAGCTGTTCCTTTTGTAACTCTAGGGTTACTCATTCCTTCACCTCTTACAATCTGTGCTAATTCTGAAACTGTAAGCTGGGCAACAAACTCTTCAATAGTGTTCTTACCTGCTTTTACATCCTGTAATGTAATTCCTACATCACCTGTAATTTCCATATCCTTTGGAAGATTTTCTTCAATTCTCTTAGCCATGTCTACTGTTGGCTTCTGTGATGGTACATATGTTATTTCATATGTTCCATCTTCTTTTCTTTTGCCCGGCTTCATTAATGTAAGATTTTCATCGTTAGGGCAGGCAGCTTCTGAAAGCTGTTCTGTTACTTTAAGTTCTTCAACTTTATATGTATAAGCTAGTTTATTATTTTTTACGCTGTTACCTACGTAGAAGTTGTAATCTCCTGCTTCTAATACGTAGCATGACTTGTTGCCTGTAACGCCTGAGTCATCATATGATGCAATTCCGTTAATATCGAAAGCAATCTTTAATGTCTGGCTCTGACCCGGTGCAAGATTTTCTGTTTTCTCGTATGCACAAAGCTGTCTTGCAGGCTGTCCCAAAGCTCCCTGTGGTGCTTCGTAGTATACCTGAACAACTTCTTTTCCTGAGAACTTATCACCTGTGTTAGTTACTTTAACTTCTAATGTGATTTTTTCATCATCTGCATCAGCTGATACTGTTTCGATATCAAATGTTGTGTATGAAAGTCCGAAACCAAATTCAAATTTAACTTTTTCAGGTGCAAATGTTTCAAAATAACGATATCCTACATAAATGTCTTCTTTGTAAAGGTTTGTTAGTTCGTTGCCAAAGTTGTCATTAGCAGGATAGTCTTCAATATCATAAGCTACTGTGTCAGGTAATTTACCGCTTGGTGTAGCCTTGCCTGAAAGTGCTTCAGCTACTGCGTTTCCACCTTCCATACCGCCCTGCCATACAATAATTACTGATTTGATGTGTCCCTTAAACTGTTCTTCATCAATCCACTTAAGGTCGATAATATTTGAAACGTTAAGAACTACACAAACATCTTCGAAAGCTTCTGTTATGTTCTTAAGGTTTTCTTTTTCTTCATCTGTAAGAAGATAGCTTCCTACCCAGTTGGCGTTGTCCTTATCTTCTCCTGCTGTACGTCCGATAATGTATACAGCCTTGTTAGTTGATTCTGCCTGTTTCTTTGCATAATCTGCTGTGATTTCCATATCTTTCTGGAACCATGGCTCGCATGCCCAGCCACCGCCACCGTTATCAAATGGATGGTCTTTTAACCATTCCTTATAGTCTTCAACTATAGTCTTGTTAAAGTTAAGGTTGCTGTTTTCAAATCCGTCCAAAATATTTGTTGTGTATTCAACGTTTACAGCTCCTCCTGAACCTGTTCCGCTTCTGTAGTACTCAATCATTGGTCTTCCAAAAACTGAAATTTTATCATCTTTTGTTAACGGAAGTACATTTCCCTCATTTTTAAGTAAAACTATTCCCTCTACTGCCGCTTCACGGCTTTTCTCGGCAAATCCTTCAACAGGATTTCCCTTTAAGTTATTTGACATTTTTCTCCTCCTCGCATTATCTTCGGATATATTTTTTATTCGTTTTATTTTCATTTTCTATACTAAAAATCACTATATCATATAATTTTTGCAATTGCTAGATTTTATGGGAGGAAAAACGTTTTTATTAATGGCGTTTTTGTCCCCCCTTTTGTGCAATTT
>ERZ773146.1540-NODE-1540-length-16522-cov-8.592397_pt1 | contig 16522 bp, 12 predicted proteins | sample MGYA00580847_ERZ773146 | MGnify/ENA primary metagenome ERZ773146 (study PRJEB29015, sample SAMEA2737830) | human gut metagenome | biome: human gut; feature: human-associated habitat; material: faeces | place: China | collected 2012 ...
GGTTGATGCAGCGCACCAGCGTGGATTTGCCCGCACCGGACATGCCGATGATGCCATAAATGGAACCATCCGGGATGGTGAGGTTGATGTCCTTCAGCGCATTCACCGCGCCGTCCTTCATCTGGAAGGTCTTGGAAAGATGTTTGATCTCGATCACAGAAATTGCTCCTTGCTGTTGAATAAACTCCTTCAGTCAAATCCTTACGGATTTGCCAGCTCCCTCATGGAGGGAGCCTGAAACAGAACGGTCAAGCAAAGGCCCCCTCCCCGAGGGGGCTGTCACCGCAAGGTGACTGGGGGAGTTCGCTTAACCCTCGATCGGGCTCAGGTCGCTCTGCTTGCCGCCGTAGATGCCCATGGGCTCAACGTGGATGCCAGCAACGGAAACCAGGTGGGTGCCCTTCTCCTCATTGAAGTTGTCCAGGTAGGGCTGATGCTGGAAGTAGTTGGTGTCGCACTGGCCATCCTCAACGATGGTGTTGGGGATCACATAGTCATCGTACTCCTGGATGTCCAGCGTGATGCCCTTGTCGGCCAGGATCTGCTTGCAGACCTCCAGGATCTCGCAGTGGGGGGCGGGGGTGGCAGCGCAGCTGACGGTCTCGCCGTTCAGTGCGTCATAATCGATGGAAGGATCATAGCCGTCGGTGGGGTCTTCCACAACAGAGACCACAGCGCCGCCGTAGCTCTCGGTCATAAAGTCCTTGACCTGCTGGCTCTGCAGGGCAGCGACCAGAGCCTTGATCTTGGGCTCCTCCTCATTGCCTTCCTTGCAGACCAGAACGTTGACGTAGGCAGAGGTGCCATCCTCCATGGCCAGAGCGTCGGTCATGGGGTCCAGACCGGCGGAGATGGCGTAGTTGGAGTTGATGACAGCGTAGTCCTCATCCTGCAGGACGTTGGGCACCTGAGCAGCCTCGACCTCGTCCACATTGACGTTCAGGGGGTTCTCTTCGATATCGTTCTTGGTGGCGGTCAGGCCTGCATCTGCCTTCAGCTTGAAGAAGCCGTTCTTCTCCAGCAGGGTCAGAGCGCGAGCCTCGTTGGTGGTGTCGTTGGGAACAGCGACCTTGATCTTGTCCAGCTTGGCAGCGGTGGAGGCAGCCTCAGAGGATGCAGCGCCGGAAGCGGCGGAGCTTGCGGTGGAGGAAGAGCCGCCGCAGGCGGTCAGGGCAGCGGCAGCAGCGGCCACGCCGGAAACTTTCAGAAAATTACGACGAGTGATCTTAGACATTTTGTTTTCCCTCTCTACTTTTACAAAAATGTTTTTGTGCGGTGCGGCACAATCCGCACCCTTTGCACCGGAAGCAAAATAAAAAACGCTTCCGTCCTCAGCGGGCATACACCCACAAGGACGAAAGCGTAAAACTTCCGTGGTACCACCTTGGTTTACTGTCCCCTCACAGAGACAGCCTCACTGCTGCGGCGTTTTTCAACGCGACAACCGGACGCTGTAACGGGCGCTCCCGTCGCAGGCTTAGCACTCTTGCACTTCGCCCCCGCGGCTCCGAGACCATTTTCAGTTCCCTGTTTCCTGCCCTTTTCCACCGCCCGGGCTCTCTGGAAGGATCAATGCGAAAACCTACTCTTCTCTTCACAGCCATTTTTGTGATATTGCATACATAATACCCCACTCTTCCGGGTTTGTCAACCCTTTCAACGAAGTTTTTCAGTAGGGAATTGCCTGCTTACTGCCGGCCGGCATCCTGCTCCGTGCTGTACAGCACCATCAGGTGGTTTGCGCTGGCTTCCAGCTGGGATTTTGCCTGCCGGAGGTTCGCTTCTTCGGTCTCGTTCATCTTTTCGGGCTTATCCTTGCGCAGGCAGCGGCGCAGGCTAGCAAGGTCGTTCTTGACTCGGTTCTTCTCGTCCTTGTCCAGCTCCTTTTTGCACTTGGAGAGGGCCTCATCCACCTTGTAAGCCAGCATCTCGGCCTGATTGTGGAGTTCCAGCCGCTCCCTGCGGCGGGTATCCTCCTCCTCGTAGGCGGCAGCATCGGCCATGGCGCGCTGGATCTCGTTCTCAGAAAGATTGGTGCTGCCGGTGATGGTGATGTTCTGCTCCCGACCGGTGCCCAGATCCTTTGCGGACACCTTGACCACGCCATTCACATCAATGTCAAAGGTGACCTCGATCTGGGGCTTGGAGGAGAAACTGGAGCGGATGCCGGTGAGCTTGAATTTACCCAGGCTCTTGTTGTCGCGGGCAAAGTGGCGCTCACCCTGCAGCACGTTGATCTCCACGCTGGTCTGCATGGGGCGGGCCGTGGTAAAGATCTGGCTCTTGCGGGTGGGGATCATGCTGTTGCGGGTGATGAGGGGGGTGGCCACGCCGCCCAGCGTCTCAATGGACAGCGTCAGCGGGGTGACATCCATCAGCACAAGGCCCTGCGCGGCCGCACCGGTGGCACCGGCCAGCTTTCCGCCGCCCTGCAGCAGACCGCCCTGCACGGCGGCACCCATGGCCACGCATTCATCGGGGTTCAGGGTATGGCTGGGCTCACAGCCCAGCAGCTCCCGGACCTGCCGCTCCACAGCAGGCATCCGGGTGCTTCCGCCCACCAGCAGGACTTTGCCCAGCTGGCTGGCGGAAATCCCGGCATCCCGCAGGGCGTTCTGCACCGGCTGAACGGTGCGGGCCAGCAGGTCACCGGTCATCATCTCAAACTGGGGGCGGCCCAGGCTCAGATCCAGATGGTGAGGGCCATCCTTGCCCACCGCGATGAACGGCAGGTTCAGCTGGGCGGAAAGCGCGCTGGAAAGCTCCTTCTTGGCCTTTTCCGCTTCCTCCTTCAGGCGGCCCATGGCGGCGGGGTCCTTGGTCAGATCGATGCGGTCAGATCTGCGGAACTCCGCCACAGCCCACTCAACGATGCGCTCGTCAAAGTCATCGCCGCCCAGATGGGTATCGCCGCCGGTGGCCAGCACCGTAAAGGTGCCGTCCTCGATCTCAATGATCGAAACATCAAAGGTGCCGCCGCCCAGATCGTAGACCAGGATCTTCTGGGGCGCTTCGTTGTCCAGGCCGTAGGCCACTGCGGCGGCGGTGGGCTCGTTGATGATGCGCAGAACATTCAGGCCCGCAATGCGGCCCGCGTCCTGAGTGGCCTTGCGCTGGCTGTCGTCAAAATAGGCAGGCACGGTGATGACGGCCTCGGTCACCGGTTCGCCCAGGTAGCTCTCGGCATCGCGGCGGATCTTGGTCAGGATCATGGCGCTGATCTCCTGCGGGGTCAGGTCTCTGCCATCGATATGCACTCGGTGATCAGAACCCATGTACCGCTTGATGCTGGACACCGTGCGGCCTGAGTTTGTGGCGATCTGGCGCTTTGCCGCGCCGCCCACCAGACGCTCGCCATCCTTGGTAAAGGCCACCACGCTGGGGGTGGTGCGCTCGCCTTCGGCGTTGGTGATGACCACAGGCTTGCCGCCCTCCACCACCGCCACGCAGGAGTTGGTGGTACCAAGGTCAATTCCGATCACTTTGCTCATAGTGCTTGTCCTCTTTTCTTCGGCGCAGAATATTTCCTTGAATATCTTACCGGTTTCCTATGACGATTTCTTAGAACAAATGTAAAGAAACTGTGTTTCAGGCGTTTTTATCGTCGGCCAGCAGCTGATCGGTCAGCAGTTCAGCCTCCCGCAGCCAGTCGGCAGCATCCGTTTCGCCCTCGGCCTGCAGGATCCGAAAGCCCTGCACGGCCTCCGCCACCTGCAGCAGCGCCTTTTTGCGGGAGAGATACTGGGTCTCGTACTGGGCAAGGCGCAGGCAGACCTGCGGGGTGTAGGCGATGTCCGGCACCTCCCGGGCAGCGCTCTGGGCGCGGCGGTAGTATTGCAGGGTCTCAGCCATCTCCCCGCCCGATGCAGCACAGTCATCCCCCAGGGCGATCATGGCCTGCACCTCCCCGGCCTGCGCGGCCTTTTTCCACATCCGCCGGGCCTGGGTCTTATTCTTCCGGGCACCCCGGCCATAATACAGGCAGTCCCCCAGGGCAGAAAGCGCCTCTGCGCTGCCCGCCTCGGCGGCGGCAGTGTAGCGGGCCGCCGCCTCCGGCCAATCCCCGGCCCGGGCGGCGGCGTGCCCGGCTTCCAGCTCCTGAGCGCCGGGGTTGTCGCTTCCCCGCTCCGATTTCAGCAGCCCGCTGAGCAGGGAGACATCCAGCGTGGCAGAGCTTGTCCACGGGTCCAGCACCACACCATCGATGCCGTCCGTTTCCAGCGCATACTCCATGGCGCTGCGCAGGCTGCGCTCCACCATGGGCCGGGTGGCGCTGGCCTTTTCCGCCTCGGCATTCTTTACCGAGGTGAACAGCGGCAGATAGTGCCGCTCTTTCCGGGCGTGGAGCAGCCAGGGCGGCAGGCCCTCGGCCCGATCCTCCGGGATGGGCAGATGCGCCCAAGGGGCGGCCCCGCTCTGGGGGTCCACCGCCGCATCCAGCGGAACCAGTACCCTGGTCTGCAATTCCAGCGCATAGTTCAGGGCGTTCATCAGGCTCCAGAAATGTTCCTCGTTCTGCTCCCGGTACAGCCGCGCCACGGCCTCCTCCACAAACGGGCAGCCTGTGCCCACCGGCCCGTACTGCGGCGCAGTCCGCTTTTTTCCGCTGCCCACCGGCCGGAAGCGCCGACCGCCCATGTTGTATGCCATTTATCTCACCCTTCTTTTTCATCAATAGGATAAGTATAGCAGGAATCCACAAATTTCACAATATTTTCCCGCAGGCAGCCGAACGCAAAAAACAGCAGGCGGCTGCACATGGCCGTCTGCTGTTCGGTTCACTCTTCTGCCGGTTTTGCCGCATCGTCCAGATAGTCCTCGATGCTGCCGATGCTGTACCGGTTCTCGTTGGCTTCCACGCTCCGTGCACTGGCATCGTAGCAGGCTTCCAGAATGGGCATCACTGGCTGCTGGCCCTCCGGGTCGGTCAGATGTCCGATGGCCCGGGCCTCATAGTAGTTGTCGATGATCTGGTTCACGATCCGCTTGCGGTCACGGAGCGGAGTCTGCAGGTTGGCCAGCTGCTCCTGCCGGATGCCGCAGCTGTTGCTGCCGTGGTCGCCGAACAGGATGTAATACTCCTGCTCGATCTCCAGCGGTGCAGCCTGATGCAGGTAATAATCCGCCAGTGTCCTCCGCTTCTTTTCGGTGCTGAAGCCCTTGATATCCTCCATGCCGCGCGGAAAGAGTTCCGGATGCCGGATCCACATTTCATAGGGCCCCACCGGCAGGTGCAGAGTATCGAATACATCCAGATAATCCTCCAGCGCAATGCGGATCTCGCCCCGCTCCCATTTCTGAATGGTGCGCTTGTCCCGCCCCAGCATATCCGCAAGCTCCTGCTGGGATCTGCCCGCCACGTTCCGGGCAAAGGCAATGGCTTCCCCGATTCGGTTCCGGTAGTTGGTCATATTCTTTCCCTCCTGACACACACTTGTCCACCAGGCATTCCAACGTCTGGCGACATAAAATACTTTCCTCTGGATAAAAGGATAATGGTTTGTCCCGCCTTCTGTCAAGAGTTGCAAATTCAATCACTTCACGTCAAATTTTTGTTAAATGTGTCATTCAAGCCGGACAGCCGCCTTTTTTGCAGAGATTTCGCCGCTCTGTGGGGCAACCGCTCCCTGTCTTAAACAACATTCGGGCCATTTTGTCCTTTTTCACCTGCCGGAGGCGGCCGGATGTGTCAGGTACATCACACCATGCAACGCAAAATATTTTTTGAAAAAAATTCCTCTTCGGCAAGTTTTTCCCAGCGCATCCGTTTCCATACACGCAAAAACCGCCCATAGCCGTCAAAAACAGCCATGGGCGGGTGCTTTTTCTTTATGCCAGTTTATTCAGCCTTACGGCAACGTAGGGGTCAGGGAGCTTGAGCTCGTCAGCAAGGTCGGCTTCAGATTCGTACTTCTCCGCCGCCATGCCCACCACAACGCTGCACACGTCAAAGCGTCCGGCGGGCGAAAGAGCCGTGACCTTGGCTTCTCCATCGGCAATGGCGGTCACCACGCCATCCGCATCCACGGTAACGACACCGGGGTTGCTGCTGACCCATGTAATGGGCACACTGCCGCCGCCCTCCACCGCAACGGTGGCCGTCAGGCGCTCCTGGGTGCCCACGGTGCGGAGCAGCAGGTCACTCTTGTTCAAGGTCACCTTGCCGATATCCGAAGTCACCGTGACGCTGCACCGCAGAGCCTGGCCGTTGGAGACCATTGCCGTGATGGTGGTGGTGCCCGCTGCCTGAGCCGTGACAAGGCCCTTGTCGCTGACTGTGGCAACCTCAGGGTTGCTGCTCATCCACTGGTAGACATAGAGGAAGGAGTGGTCGCTGTTGGCCAGCTGGAGCTGATGGGTGGGGTGCAGGTCATTGTACTGCAGCACAAGACTCAGGCTGGTGGTATCCAGCGTGGGCTTTTTTCTGGCTGCTTCTTCATTTTTGCGGGTCACGGTCACTTTACAGGCGGCACGTTCGCCGTGGTCGGAGATGGCGGTGATGATGGCAGTGCCTGCATTGCGGCCCGTCACCTTGCCGTCGCCATCCACCGTGGCAACATTGGAGTTGCTGCTCATCCAGACGATGAAGTAATAATCGCTCTGGCCGCTGGTGTACAGGTAGCCCTTGGGGCGGGGGTCATCATCGGTGATCTCCAGCTCCATCTCGGTCAGCTCCAGTTCCAGCTTGGAGCCGGTTCCGGTCAGGCCTGTCAGCACACCGGGCGCGGCCTGCGCGGGCAAAGGGGCAGCCAGCAGGGCCCCGCTCAGAGCCAGCAGGGCCAGAAGCCGCCCCGCGGTTTGGAATTTCCATTTCATTGGGTCGAACTTCCCTCCTTGTTTCATCCCATGGGATCAAAGGAATGCCGCACACATGGAAAAATTTCGCGTCCATGATTTTTCTCACTATTGATTTATTTTACACGTCCGGCCAATGTGGGTCAAGTTTTTCGCCCAAAGTGCTGTGCTTTCGCACCCGATTTCGTCGGGAATTCCAGTTTTTTCCGATTTTTTTGTGCAGAACATCAGGGCCAAAAGGCGCTCAGTCACCTCCGGTGACAGCTTCCCTGATAGGGAGGCCAGGTTCACGCGCTTTCTTCGGTGTAATACTGTGCCTGGGCGTTCCACAGTTCGTAATACTTTCCATCCGGCTCCCCCAGCAGTTCCTCATGGGTGCCCTGCTGGACGACCTCGCCGTGGTCGAACACGGCGATCTCATCACAGAACTTGCAGGAGGACAGCCGGTGGCTGATATAAATTGCAGTCTTATCGCCCGCGATCTCGTTGAACTTTGCGTAGATCTCCGCTTCAGCCACCGGGTCCAGGGCGGCGGTAGGCTCATCCAGCACGATGAAAGGTGCATCCTTGTACAGGGCCCGGGCAATAGCGATCTTCTGGGCCTCGCCGCCCGAGATGGTCACGCCATCCTCGTCCAAATCTTTATAAAGGCAGGTGTCCAGCCCCTTGGGCATCCGGGCCAACCGGTCGGAAAAGCCCGCTTTTTGCAGGCAGTCGGCGGCACGGGCGGCATCATAATGCTGGGCCGTGGCAACATTCTGGCCCAGCGGCAGGGCGAACAGCTTGAAATCCTGAAACACCACCGAGAAGATATCCATGTACTCATCGTAGCGGTACTTACGGATGTCGATGCCGTTGAGCAGGATGACACCCTCGGTGGGGTCGTATAGGCGGCAGAGCAGCTTGATGAAGGTGGTCTTGCCGCTGCCGTTCATGCCCACCACGGCCAGCCGCTCCCCCACCTTGAAGGTCATGCTCAGGTGGCGCAGGGCATATTGCTCGCTGCCGGGGTACCGGAACGAGACATCCCGGAACTCCACGGTATACTGGCGGTCGCTCCGCTTTTCGGTGGTCAGGCTGCCCTTGTACATCTTGTTGGGCAGGTCAAGATAGTCATAGAGCGTTTTCAGGTAGGGTGCGTTGAATCTGCAGTCGCCCACGGCGGTGAACAGCCCGCCGATGCCCACAAAAAAGTTGGTGGCTGCGCCCACATACTGGGTCACAGCGCCCAAACCAAAGGCCCCGCCGTAGGCCTTCAGGCATACAAAGAGGTAGGCAAGACCCATGAGCAGAGCCGAAACGGCGTTGCCCGTGGCATTCAGGATGCCGAATTTCCCCTTGCGGGCCCGCTCAAAGGCAGGCATGGAGACGGCGGCGTGATCTTTCAAAAACTCGAACTGGTCGTACATCCGCACGTCCAGCGCCTTTTTGTCGTCCCGACATACCCCCATGAGGAAGGCCCAGAGCCGGTTGCCCCAGCGGCCCTCCTCCTCGATATCCGGGCTGCCGATGCCCGCGCTGGAAGCGCACACCGGCGAGAGCCACGCCACGGCTAGGATCAGCACCAGCACTGCCGGAACACAGAGCGGGCTGTTGAAGACTGTCAGCGGGCCGGCGGGCACCCTGGCCGTGAACAGCCCCACCGACAGCACCGCGCCGCCCAGAATACGGAATACCGCCGCGGATACACTGTCCAGCAGCGCCACAGCGTTAGGATTGCCGCCGCTGCAGAAGCTTTCGCTCTGCTGGATGAAATTGTAGAGGTCGTAGACCTGCTGGCTGTCCTCGTCGGCATAATCCATGGACATCTGCTTTTCCATAAAGCAGTCATGGCCCAGCTGCCAGTTCAGCTGTTCCCGCTCCACGCTCTTCCAGTGGAGCAGGACCGACCGCACCAGCGTGAGCAGAGCGGTCACGCCCAGCACCCACGCCACATCCACGGCAAGGGCCTGCGGGTCCCGCGCGTCCGACAGCTCAGCCACCAGCCGGGCCGAGAACCAGACCACGGCATAGGGGCTGACGGCATCCGCCAGTGCCCACAGCACGGTGGACAGCACAAAGCGGGGCGTATTTTTCCAGTAAAAGCGCCAGGCCCGCAGGGTCAGCCGGACGCTTTCCTTCAGGGTCATTTTTTCTTCGTTCATACGGCCTTGCCCTCCTTGTAATATTTGCTCTGCACCGCAAACAGCTTGGCATAGCCGCCGTTTTGGGCCATCAGCTGGTCGTGGGCCCCCTCCTCGACCACACGGCCGTTTTCAAGGAAGAGAATGCGGTCACAGAAACGGGTGGAGGCCAGTCGGTGGCTGATGAACAGGCTGGTGCGGCCCCGGGTCATCTCGTTGTACTTCTGGTAGATATCATCCTCGGCGATGGGGTCAAGGGCGGCAGTGGGCTCATCCAGCACAAGAATAGGCGCGTCTTTATACAGGGCACGGGCCAGCATCAGGCGCTGGGTCTGGCCGCCGGAGAACTCCACGCCGTCCAGATAGACATCCCGGCCCACATGGGTCTTGATACCCGCCGGGAGGGATGTGATTTTTTCCGTCAGCCCTGCCTGGTCAAGACAGTACCGCACCTTTTCCTCGTCGATGCCGTCCATGGCCTGGGCCACATTCTCGGCCACCGTGCAGGAGAGCACGCTGAAATCCTGAAAGACCGCTTCAAACAGCTTGTAGTAATCCCGGCGGTTATACTGCCGGATATCCTGCCCGTTCAGCAGAACACGCCCCCCGGTGGGGTCAAGGAAGCCGCAGATCAGCTTGACCAGTGTCGTCTTGCCAGCGCCATTCAAGCCCACGATGGCCAGATTCTCGCCGGGGTGCAGTGTCAGGCTCATGTGGGCGATGGTGTTTTTCTCCGCACCGGGGTAGCGGTAGCTCACATCCTCCAGCTGCAGCTCATAGGGCATATCCAGCCGCTTTTCCAGCGGGATGCCCTCCTCAAACCGGAAGGGTTCCGGCAGCTCGAGGAACTCCCGGATGGTGGAGATGTCCAGGCTCTGCTTGCGCAGGAGGGCAAACTGCTCCATCAGGCCTGTGACCCACTGGGCAAAGCCGGAGGCCGCACCGAAGTAGAGCAGGAATTCCGACACCGGCAGGCCCCTGGTCACGGTGAGCCAGAGCAGATAAGCATAGGCCGCACCGTTGCGCACCAGCAGCAGGGCCAGGTCGATGAGGTTGGCGGTCAGGTAGGCGCGCTCCCGCTTTTCGAGAAAGGCATAGTTGAGCCGCAAAGCAGAATCGTACAGGTCAGTGAGCCACTGCCGCAGACCGAAGATGCGGATATCCTTGCCGAACTCGCGTCCCTCGGCGGTGTTGCGCAGGTAATGCAGGCTCCGGGTGATCTTTGCCCCCTCCTCCCGGTGGCGGTAGCCCCACTCGTTGATATTCCTGGTGGAAAAATAGCTCACCACAGCGGTCAGGGCCGTCAGGACACAGAGCCAGGGGTTCAGCCCGGACAGCAGAGCCAGATACACCCCGAAGCCGATGAGGTTTGTCAGGATATCCGTCCAGCTTTTCCAGAAAGCCTCGCCGGAAGCACGGTTGTTCATACAGGCATCGTGGCCCTTCTGGTACATCAGACGGAAGGCTTCATCCAGCAGGTTGGCATAGGCCGTGCGGGTGCGCTTGGTGTTGATGCGCTTCAGCAGCTCCAGCCGCACGCCGCACCGGCCAAACATGGTGAGGTGGTCGATGTAGTAGCACAGCGCGGTCAGGGCAAACAGCAGGATGGTGAACCCGCCGATGGCACCCAGCAGCTGGCCCAGCGGCGCGCCGCTTTCCAGTTTGCCCAGCACCGCCGGGCTGATGAGCATTTCGGCAGTGGTCTTGCCTGCCGTGCAGACGGCCAGCAGCACCACCAGCAGCGGCACGCTCCGTCGGGTGTCCCAGGCCACCGAGAGCATGTAGGCAGTGTTCTGCCAGACATTGTATTTGGGCTTTGGCTTTTTGGTTTTCTCGTTCTTTCCCATTTTGGAATCCCCTTTCACTTGTCTGGCAATGATCCTAACACAAAAAATCGCCCCCGACACATTCCGGGGACGAAACGCCTGATTTGGGGGATGAATTGCTAAACCTGTGGAATCAATATCTCCGTCGTGAATGCCCCATCCTCGCTGTTGCGGCTGAGGTAGCCATCCAGCTTTTCCACGATGGCATCAATGCGCACCAGCCCGAAGCCGTGGCCCTCGCCCTTGGTGGTGACAAAACGGCCCGCAAGCTTTTTCTGCTTTTTAGTTGCCGTGAAATTGGTGAAGGAGATATAGAGCTGTGTGCCCTTCATATCCATATATACCCGGATGAGCCGCTCCTCCTCGGGCAGCTCCGCACTGGCATCCATGGCGTTATCAAAAAGGTTGCCCAAGATGCAGCAGAGGTCAAGCTCACTCATTTTCAGTTTGACCGGGATATGGGCATCGATCTGCACCGGGATATTTCGGCTCTTGGCAAGGGAGATCTTGCTGTTGATGATGGCATCAGCCATGGCGTTGCCGGTTTTTACAGCCAGATCAACAGTGTTCAGGTCGGTATCCAATGCATCCAGGTAGGCTTTGATGCCGTCCAGATCCCCCTGTGCCGCCAGCACCTTCATGGTCTGGATGTGTCCCCGGTAATCGTGCCGCCATCCCCGCATCTGGCGGTACATGTTGTCCACCTCTTTGTAGTGGGTCTCGATGAGCTCCCGCTGGTAAGCGGCGATGCGTTGATCGAGAAGCTTTGAAAAGAATTTAAGTTTCATCATTAAGTCCTCTCAATGATCGCCCGGTTCAGGGGCTCATAGGCACCCCGGGGCAATGGGAGGGCGGTACCATCGGCCAGCACGACTTCCTTTTTGGTCACACGGCGGATCTGTTTCAGGTTCAGGATCATCCCCCGCCCCACCCGGAGGAAGCCTTCGTCCAGCTGGGCCTCGAACTCACCAAGCGTCCGCTTGACGGTGTAATCCTGCCTGGCATGAACCGTGACGTAATTCTGGTGCACGTCCAGATACCGCACCTCATACAGCGGCAGGCGCACCAGCTCGCCGGAAAGCTCCAGGTTCAGGCACCGGGCGTTGCGGCGGTGCTTTTCCCAGGCACGGTCGAGAACAGCAAAGAGCTTTTCGCGGCTGACCGGCTTCACCAGGTAGTGGAGGGCGGCCACGTCATAGCCCTCGGCAATGTAATCGGAGTAGCCGGTGATGAACACGATCTGCACGGCTTCATTCTCCTGCCGCACCGTTTTGGCCAGCGTCACACCGTCCGTGCCCGGCATTTCCACGTCCAGAAGTAATAGGTCAAAGCTTTTGTCCTCTGCGTAGCGAAAAAGAAAGGCATCCGCCGAGGCAAAGCGCTCACTCTCCACCTCAATGCCACGCTCTGCGGCCCACTGGTGCAGAATGCTCCCCACAAATTCAGCATCGGTCGTGCTGTCATCACAGATCGCGGCACGGTATGACATAGCGGGCTCCCCTCTCTTTCCGTAAACTCTGGGTAGAAGTATGACACACTTTGTCCGCAATTGCAACAAAAAGAAGCGGCTGACACGACAGCCGCTTCTTTTTGTACGATTTCATTTTATGAATTATTTTCAGTTGTGCTGTTTCAGAGCGCAGACCGCAATGCTCAAAGCGCTCCATGCCGCCTGATACATCAGGACAGCTGCCACCGACAGGGTGCCGATGCTGCCCGCGTAGGTCAGCAGAGCACCGATGACCACCGAGAACCAGACCGAGACCATCTGCACCGTGGTGGCGCTCGTCTCGGCGTTCTGGGCCTTTTCCGCCGCGCGCAGACCGCCGATCAGGCTTGCAAAGCCCTTATCATGCAGCATACAGCAGCGGGCCGTCTCGTCCGGCTGGGCAGGGGTCAGCGCGCTGCACTGCTCCTGATCCAGCAGAGTGATCATCCCCTCGGGCAGATGGTAAGCCTCGGTAATGTGGCGGGCCGTCAGGCTGGGGTCCTCACAGGTGACCAGCAGGCGGATGTTCTCCCGCTGCAGCACCTCCAGACCGCGGGCGGCGTTGCGGCCGCCCACATAATGGAGCACGAACATGGCGTGCAGGCTGCCGGAAACAGCCAGATACAGGATCTGCAGCGCGCCGTTTTGGGAGTGCTCATCCTCGTACTCCTGCTCAGGCAGGGGCACGCCCTCCCGCTCCATGTACAGCCGGTTGCCGATGAGCACCCGGTTGTTATCGCACCAGGCGGCAAAGCCAAGGCCGTGGTGGACCTCCAGATCCTTCACAGGGTACAGGATCTCGGTGCGGTCCTCGATGATCTGACGGAACAGGCCCCGCAGGGTCTCGCAGCTGTGGTTGAGGATACTGGCTGCATAGAGGATGGCACGGTCGATGCGGCCGCCCTTGAAGATGCGGATATCCTCCAGATTCACGCTGTCGGCGGTAAAGAGCTCGTCGGCATCCACCTGCACGGTGTCCACACCGCCCAGCTCCTCAATGGCGGCCCAGCCGGGCACCACAGCACCGGCGGCGGCAGCAGTCTTTTGCAGGCGCAGAGACGCGATGCCCGCAACCAGGGTGGAGGACAGCGGTGCACCCATGCAGAGCATGGAGGTCAGGGCTGCGGCCATGCCGTTGGGCCCGCCGCCAAACAGCAGGAACACCAGCCCGCTGAGCACGGCAGCACCAAGCAGGATCAGGGCCGTCTTGCGGGCGCGGCGCTCACTGGCGCGCTCCCCGAAGCTCTGCTCCACCAGCGCCTCGTCCCACTGGACAGGGCGGCTGAGCAGCACCCAGGGGTCTTTCTGATCCAAGCTCCGGGCCAGCACCCGGATCAGGTCCTTATCCCGGACACGGAACGCGCCCTGCAGCCCCTCAGGGGATCGGGCGGCGAGGTCGTAGCCGTTTCTGACGGCAGTCAGCAGGACACGGCTGCCCAGCAGGGCCAGGAACAGGCCCAGTGCGGCCACGCCGGAAAGCAGCGTCCAGCTGGAGTTCTGATAGCTCTGGGCGTTGAACAGGGCGACCGCAGCCTGCACCAGCGCACCGCAGGCGGCCAGCGCCGGCATGGTGTCTGCACTGGGGCGGCCCTTGAGGCCCTGCAGACCATCCCGCAGGACAGGCCAGCCCACAGCCAGCGCACCGGCCAGAAAGAGCAGGTTGGCGGCATAGAACGCCGCCGGGGCGATCACGGGGTCAAGGGAGGCCGCAGGGGCCAGCAGCCCCTCGGCAACAAGGCCAAAGTGGAGCAGTACCACGGCAAGGATGCCCTCCAGCACACACCGCAGCGTCAGCTCCGCGCCCATCCGGCGGAGCTTCTCCCCCACCTGCTCGGGCGTTTCCGGCTCGGCTTCCTCTTCAGGCTTCTCCGCAGCCTCCGGCGCGGCAGGAGCCGCTTCCTCAGCAGGCTGGGCCGGGGCCTCCTCTGCCGGGGCGGCAGGCCGGGCGGGTGCCTCGTCCTCTTCCAGCCCCATCAGCGGCAGGCTCATGCTGTCGTCCTTGCTGGGGGCCTCGGTGCGGGTAGGGGCCTGCGGCTCGTTCTCGTCCGCGCCCTTGCCAAAGAACTGGAAAGCCGTTTCCGGTTCCGGCTCAACCTCTGGCGCGGCTTCCGGGGCAGACTTCGCCTGCTTTACCGACTGATCCTCGGCAAACACCATGGGGATGGCCGGGCCCTCAGGCGCTGCGGGAGCTTCCGGCTCCACGGCCAGCACCTCTTCGGGGGCATCCTGCACCTCCTCCACCGGGGCGGGCTTGGGGGTGCCATAGAGCATGGCCTTGAGTTCGGCCATCTCTGCATCCTCCTGCTGCTCCTGCGGGGTCAGGGGTTCCCGGCGGCGGGGCGGCTCCGGCTTTTTCTCGGGCTGGGGTGCGGGCCGGGGTTCCGGCTTCGGCGCTGCGGGGGCTTCCGGCGCGGTGGACAGAGCCACAGGCTCTGCTTCCTCCAGCTCTCCGGGCTCCAATGCCAGCTCCAGGCCGGCCTCGGCTTCTTCCTCATGGCCCAGCACGATCTCACCCGTGGGCGGCAGCTCATTCTGCACAGCCGGGGCGGCGGCAGGCTCCTCTTTGTCCTTTTCGCGGTGAAAGAGCTTGCCCAGCAGGCTGCTGGTGCTCTCCTTTTCCTCATCGCGGCGCTTCATCTCTTCGGGCACCTGTGCCACGCTGGTGCTGAAAAACGTGCGGAACTTCTCGTTCTGCGCATCGATCTCTTCCTGTGTCAGCTCTTTGCGCTTATCATCCTTTGGCATCCTAGTCCCTCCCTGTTCTGGTCACGGCGGTCTGGCCGCTGTTTCTTACTCTGCGGCGCGCTGGCTCTGGATCTCGTACAGGATGATGCCAGCCGCTACCGAGACATTGAAGCTGTCCACACCGGTGCCCTGAGCGGCCATATCCAGCCGCACCACACCATCGCAGAGCTTTTTCACCAGCTGGGATACACCACTGCCCTCGCTGCCCAGCACCAGTGCGATGGGGCCGGTCAGGTTGTTCTTGCGCAGGGGCACACCGTCCATATCGGCACAGTAGACGAACACCCCCTGATCCTTCAGGCGGCGGATGGTCTCGCCGATGTTGGCCACGCGGGCCACAGGCAGGCGCTCGGCCGCACCGGCACTGGACTTGATGACGGTGGGGGTCACGGACGCGCCGCCCCGCTTGGGGATGACGATGCCGTGGGCTCCGCACAGCAGAGCAGAGCGCATCACCGCGCCCAGATTATGGGGGTCCTCGATGCCGTCACTCAGCACCAGGAAAGGGGGCTCCCCCTTCTCTCTGGCAACGTTCAGCAGGTCCTCCACGGTCACATATTCAATCTCGCTGGCAAAGGCAGCCACGCCCTGATGGCTCTCGGTGCCGGTCATCAGGCGCAGCTTGTTGGGGTGCACCCGCTTGACCGTGGCCCCGGCCTCCTTGGCCATGGCGGTATAGTAAGCTGCCACGGCGGGGGCCATGCCCTCCGCGATCAGCACGGTATCCACGCCGGAACCGCTCTTGAGCAGCTCGGTCACGGGGTTTTTGCCGTAGACCAGGCTCTCATTCTTGGGCTGCTCCTCCGTGCTGCTGCGGCGGGGGCGGCGCGGCATTTTCTGTTCGTCCATTGATGTGTTCTCCTTCCATTCTATGGCAAGGCGGGCCGTTTGAGCCGCGCCATGGTTTCGTTCTGTTTCAGTTTTACTATATTTTGACACTGATACATTCTAAAGTATAGCATACCCCGGCATTCTTCGCAATGTTTGCCGAAGGCAAAAGTTTTCCACATTCAGCAGGCTATACAATCGGTAATTCGGCTCAATTTTTTCCACATGTTGAAAACCCGGTGGAAAATGTTCAAAAATCAAGTTTGTACGCCCACTTTCCGGGTGGAATTCCACAGTTTCCACCGAGTTTTCAACCTCTCAGGTTCGACACGCAAACTTTCCGCCGTACTTTTTGTAAAATTCAAGTCGGAATTATGACAATTTTTTGAAGGGAGATCCAGTGGTTTTTGCCAGAATCTCCAACATCAAAATGCCCAATGTGAATTTGTGTTGAAAACGCCGCGGGAACCGCCTTGATTTTATCCTGTAATTGGGGTATACTACCCTTAGGTTCGTTAAAGGATGCGCAATCTTGTATCCAAAACGGCTTTTTCACCCCAAAATGATTTTGCGGAGGTAATGAATAATGTTGGTAAATGCAACCGAAATGCTGATCAAGGCACGCGATGGCCACTACGGTGTGCCCCAGTTCAACATCAACAATCTGGAGTGGACCAAGGCAGTCCTGACCGCCTGCGAGGAAATGAAGAGCCCCG
>ERZ773146.1558-NODE-1558-length-16433-cov-7.086457_pt1 | contig 16433 bp, 13 predicted proteins | sample MGYA00580847_ERZ773146 | MGnify/ENA primary metagenome ERZ773146 (study PRJEB29015, sample SAMEA2737830) | human gut metagenome | biome: human gut; feature: human-associated habitat; material: faeces | place: China | collected 2012 ...
CGAGAATGTGCCAAGGCACATTCTTTTTCATTCGCAGGATTTCTGATTTTTTCTCTCGGCGTCCCAAAGCCCTATAGCGGCAAAAATGAAAATGGAGGAAACAATGAGCAAGGAACTGGCAAAAACCTATGATCCCCATGGCATTGAGGATCGTCTGTACCAGAAATGGCTGGATAAGAAATATTTTCATGCGGAAGTAGACGAGAGCAAGAAACCGTTTACCATCGTCATTCCGCCCCCGAATATCACTGGACAGCTGCATATGGGGCATGCGCTGGATAATACCATGCAGGATATTCTGATCCGTTTTAAGAGAATGCAGGGATATAATGCACTCTGGCAGCCCGGAACAGACCATGCGAGCATCGCGACAGAGGTTAAAATTATCGAGACCCTCAAAAAAGAAGGAATCGATAAGCGCGACCTCGGCAGAGAAGGATTTTTAAAGCGCGCCTGGGAATGGAAAGAGGAATATGGCGGGAGAATTATCAATCAGTTAAAGAAACTGGGCTCCTCCTGTGACTGGGACAGACTCCGTTTCACGATGGACGAAGGCAGCAATCAGGCTGTTACAGAAGTATTCTGCCGTATGCACGAAAAAGGCTGGATTTATAAAGGAAACAGAATCGGCAACTGGTGTCCTGTCTGCAAAACTTCTATTTCTGATGCAGAGGTTGTATACGAAGAACAGGCTGGTCATTTCTGGCATATCAAATATCCGCTGATCGATGAAAACGGAGAGGTAAGCACGACAGAATTTCTGGAATTTGCGACCACCCGTCCGGAAACCATGCTGGGCGACAGTGCGGTTGCAGTTAACCCGTCCGACGAGCGTTATCAGCATCTGGTTGGCAGAAAGGTTCTGTTGCCGATTGTAAACCGTCAGATTCCGATCGTTGCGGATTCCTATGTAGATATGGAATTTGGTACCGGCGTTGTAAAGATCACTCCGGCACATGACCCGAATGACTTTGAGGTAGGAAAACGTCATAACCTGGAGCAGATTAATATCTTAAATGATGATGCAACCATCAATGAAAACGGCGGTAAGTTCGAAGGCATGGATCGCTATGAAGCGAGAAAAGCCATTGTGAAGGAATTAGATGATATGGGTCTGTTAGTCCGGATCGAAGACTACAGCCATAATGTAGGCACCCATGACCGCTGCGGCACGACTATCGAGCCTATGATCAAAAAGCAGTGGTTTGTAAAGATGGACGAGCTGATCAAGCCCGCAGTAAAAGCAGTTCAGGATAAGGAAATCCGTCTGATTCCGGAGCGCATGGAAAAGACTTACTTCAACTGGACTGACAACATCAAAGACTGGTGTATTTCCAGACAGCTGTGGTGGGGACACAGAATTCCGGCTTATTACTGCGATTCCTGCGGCGAAACCGTGGTAGCGCGCACCGAGCCGACTGTTTGCCCGAAGTGCGGCGGCACACATTTTACACAGGATCCCGATACGCTGGATACCTGGTTTTCTTCCGCACTGTGGCCCTTCTCCACCCTCGGCTGGCCGGAAAAGACGAAGGAGCTGGAATATTTCTATCCGACTGATGTGCTCGTAACCGGTTACGATATCATTTTCTTCTGGGTTATTCGTATGATTTTTTCCGGATATGAGCAGATGGGTGAAAAACCGTTTAAAACAGTACTGTTCCACGGACTTGTAAGAGACTCTCAGGGACGCAAGATGAGCAAATCCCTCGGAAACGGTATAGATCCGCTGGAAATCATCGACAAATACGGTGCGGACGCACTGCGCCTGACGCTGATCACCGGCAACGCGCCCGGCAACGACATGCGTTTCTACATGGAGCGTGTAGAAGCGAACAGAAACTTTGCAAACAAGGTATGGAACGCATCCCGTTTCATCCTGATGAATATGGAAGGCAAGGAAGTTCCTGCGGATGCGTCTGCGCATCTGGAGCCTGCCGATAAGTGGATTCTCTCCCGTTTGAATAACGTCGTAAAAGAAGTGACCGACAACATGGAAAACTTCGAGCTGGGTGTTGCCGTACAGAAGGTTTATGACTTTATCTGGGATGAATTCTGCGACTGGTATATCGAGATGGTAAAACCCCGTCTGTATGCGACGGACGATGCCGACAGCCAGAACGCTGCACTGTGGACGTTAAAAACTGTCCTGATCGACGCTTTAAAACTTCTGCATCCGTATATGCCTTTTATTACCGAAGAAATCTTCTGCACCCTGCAGTCCGAAGAGGAATCCATCATGATTTCCTCCTGGCCGGTTTATCAGCAAGAGAGACACTTCGAGAAAGAAGAGCAGGAGATCGAAATCCTCAAGGAAGCTGTCCGCGGCGTCCGCAACGTCCGTACCAGCATGAACGTTCCGCCTTCCAGAAAAGCCCATGTTTATGTGGTAAGCGACCAGAAAGAGCTGCAAAATACCTTCGAGGAGGGCAAGCTGTTCTTTGCATCCCTGGCGAGCGCATCCGATGTGACCTGTCAGGCGGACAAGACAGGTATCGCAGAGGACGCGGTATCCGTTGTGATCCCGAACGCAACGCTTTACATTCCATTTGCAGAGCTGGTTGATCTTGCAAAAGAGATCGAGCGTCTGGAAAAAGAAGAGAAGCGCCTTGAGGGCGAGCTTTCCAGAGTAAATGGCATGCTGCACAACGAGCGTTTCATGAGCAAGGCTCCGGAAAGCAAGATCGCAGAAGAGCGCGGCAAGCTGGAAAAATACACGCAGATGATGGAACAGGTAAAAGAACGGTTAGATCAGCTGCGCAAGTAAGCGGGAAGAGACACGATTTCAGCGAAATATGTTTTCTTATTAATAGAAAAGTGCAGGGCGGTTTTGTGAAAAAGGCAGAGCCGCTCTGTTTTTGTTCATGCAACGCTGCATTCCTGTAAACCGGGCGGGATTGCAGCATGTCCGCAGTTTCTGACGGAAAAACGCGAAAATGCGAAGTGCTTTCCTGAATTTCCGGAAAAATTAGATTGATTTTTTTGTGTGCCCTGCGTATTATAATGGTATTGAATCCATGAGGATAAGAGCAGATAAGCGGGAGGATGCGCATGATCAACTTTGAAGAAGAATTGAAAAAGTTCCATCCCAGCCTTGAAATCGATGAGGCGGAGGATGTGATTATAAACCACAATATGACAGACTTTACGGATATTCTGGTAGACATGGTCAAAGAGCAGGAAAAAGAAATGACCGATGCCGCCGGGAAGAAAGAGTAAAGGAGCAAATATATGCAGTGTTATAATTGTGGAGCAGATCTGACAGAAAAGAATTTCTGCACGAACTGCGGGGCAGATGTTTCGAGATATAAGAAGCTTCTGAGCATTTCCAATTACTATTATAATGACGGGTTGGATAAAGCCGGTGTCCGGGATCTTTCCGGGGCGATCGAGAGCCTGAAGCTGTCGTTGAAATTCAACAAATATCATATCGAGGCGAGAAACCTCCTGGGATTGATTTATTTTGAAATGGGCGAGACCGTTCCGGCGCTGAGTGAATGGGTCATCAGCAAAAACCTCCGCCCGGAGAAAAATATCGCGGATGATTACATCAACGCAGTGCAGAAGAGTCCGACGCAGCTGGAAGAGTTTGCACAGATGAGCCGGAAATATAATCAGGCGCTCAACTACTGTTATCAGGACAGCAAGGATCTGGCGCGGATTCAGTTGAAAAAGGTGCTTTCCGACCATCCGAATTTTGTACAGGCACATCTGCTTTTGGCGCTTTTGTACATGGATGCGGCGGACTGGGAGAAAGCGCGCAAGGAGCTGACCCGCTGCCTGCGGATCGACTGCGCGAATACGACGGCGCTTCGGTATATGCATGAAGTGGACATTGCGTTAAAAACCGATGACGACGGGAAATTTGTCCGCAAACAGGGAAAGGGCGAGGAAGTCGTCAAATACCAGAGCGGCAATGAGACGATTATTCAGCCGATCAGCCAGATAGAACCGAAAAAGAGCTTTGGGTGGCTGTGGGGAACGCTCGCAGGTCTTGCGGTCGGTGTAGCGGTATCCTGGTTTTTGATCCTGCCTGCGCGGGTACAGATTGCACAGACGGAGTTAAACAATAAGCTGACAGCAGTCGGGGAAGAAGCCGACCGCAAAAATGCAGAGATTTCCAGCTTAAATCAGCAGATAGAGACGCTGACTAAGGAAAATGACGAGCTGACGGCGCAGAACGGCAAGCTGTCCGGCGCGGACGGCAGCATGAGCGCGGTAGAAGCGTTGTTGAATGCGGCAAGTGTCTATATGGAGACGCCGGACGATATCGAAGCACTTTCCGAAGCGGTGGACAAGATCAGCCGCGATGCGATGGAGAGCAGCGACACCTCCGAGGCGGCGCGTAAGCTCTATCAACAGCTTTTGCAGGACACTGGCACAGACCTTGCAGCGAACTATTATGACACCGGCTACAAGGCATATCGTTCCGGGGATTATGAGACGGCGATTGAAAACCTGACGAAAGCGGTTTCCTATGATGAGACGAACAGTGAAGCGCTTTATGCGCTGGCAAATTCCTATCGCGACAACGGCAACAAGCGCCAGGCGAAGGAAACCTACCAGAAGGTAATTGAACTGTTCCCGAACACGGAAAAAGCAACCCAGTCCCAGCGCGCGCTGGATCAGCTGGACAATTAAAAGGCGACAATTTAAAAAGGATTTTACAAAAGAGGATGAAAAGCACAATAGCTTTTTGTCCTCTTTATTTATATAGAAAAAGGAGAGTAGCATGGAAGAGGATTATAAAATTATCGATCACTATCTGATGATCCGCCTGCCGGAAGAAATCGACCACCACAGCTGCAGCGTGATCTGCAGGAGGGCGGATCACATGATGTTGGACAACAGCGTCAGCCACATCGTGTTTGATTTTTCCGACACAAAATTTATGGACAGCTCCGGCATCGGCGTACTGGCGGGGCGTTACCGCAAGATTTCCTGTTTTGGAGGCAAGGTGTATGTGATTCACGCCAACCGGCGCATCCGGAAAATTTTGGAAATGTCGGGCATCGGCGATATCGTGGAGATGATAGATCAGGAGGAAAAGCATGAATAACATGAAAGTGGAATTTGAAGCCCTGCCGGAAAACGAAGGCTTTGCGAGGGTTGCTGTAGCGGCGTTTTTAACGCCCTTAAATCCGACACTGGAAGAGATCGAGGACGTCAAAACTGCCGTTTCGGAGGCAGTTACAAACGCAGTCATCCACGGATATAAGGAGCAGGGAGGAACGATTGAAATTTCCTGTGTGCTGGAAAAGGATCTTTTGAAAATGGAAATCACCGATCAGGGCTGCGGGATCGAAAATGTGGAACAGGCGATGGAGCCGATGTTCACGACGCGCCCGGATCTGGAACGTTCCGGTATGGGATTTTCTTTTATGGAAGCGTTTATGGATTGCCTGGAGGTGGAATCGACCGTGGGGCAGGGGACGCGTGTGATCATGGAAAAGAAACTGGGAAATGCGCCGTGGGTCAGTGATCCGGATCAGGAAGAGGAGTAGCACATGGAAATATCAGTATTGATCGAAAAGGCGCAGGCAGGAGATGCGTCTGCCAGAAAAATACTGATAGAAGAAAATCTGGGACTGGTTCACCATATTGTGAAACGGTTTGCAGGGCGGGGATACGAGGCGGAGGATCTGTTCCAGACCGGAACGATCGGACTGATGAAAGCGATTGATCATTTTGATTTGAGCTACGATGTCAAATTTTCTACATATGCGGTTCCTCTGATTGCAGGAGAGATCCGGCGTTTTCTGCGCGATGATGGACCGGTCAAGGTCAGCCGGTCATTAAAGGATGCGAATTATAAGCTGCGGCAGGAGGCTGCGCGCATTCAGACGCAGGAGGGACGCGACCCGACGCTGCGCGAGCTGTGTGAAAAAACAGGAATCGCCTATGAAGACGCGGTCATGGCGGTCGCTGCAGCCGGGGAGGTTGAATCGCTGTCAAAGCCGGTCTATGAGGGGGATGGAAAAGAGATCGCGCTGATGGATCAGCTTGCGGCACGGTCTGCAGACAACACCTGGGAGGACGCAGAAAAGAACCGGCTGGTAGACCGGATGCTGTTAAAACAGCTTATAGACGAGCTTCCCGAACAGGAAAAAATCCTGATCCGGCTGCGCTACTACGAGGATCAGACGCAGGCCCAGATCGCCAAAAAACTCGGTATCAGCCAGGTGCAGGTTAGCCGGATGGAAAAGAAAATCCTGATCCGCATGCGAGAGCGGTCGGGGGTGTAGGACAGCGATGAGGACTGCATAGCTGTAGAAAGCGCTCGGCGGCAGCGATGGCAGCAGGGCAGTGCGTAGAACCAGCTGGCGGCAGATGGTACGATTTTTGCAGACAGTCTGAAAAAGAAAAAACATCTGATCTGCATAACTTTTTTTGCCCGGGTGCATACTGTGTGAAACAGGAGGAACATACAGATGCCGAAAGAAGTGCTGTATTTAAAGCTTGAGCAAAACGCAGAGCTGTCCGGTGAAAGCGTGCATATCAGCGATCTTGGAAAATTATATTGTAAAACGCAAAGCGTGCAGAATCGATGCAGAACGCTTCCTGTTTTCCGATTTGAGGAAAAAGACAAGGGGCGCCGGGTGGTTAGCGCGCTTTTTGTGATTTCGCTTTTGCAGCAGGATAATCCGAATCTGGAGGTGGAAAGCATCGGCGCGCCGGAAACGGTGGTGGAGCAGGTAAAAGTCAGTCGTTATCCGGGCTTCTGGCAGGTGTGCAAAATCGTCTTTGTCTGCTGCATCTGCTTTTTTGGCGCAGCGTTTACGATCATGGCGTTTCATAACGATATCGGGATTCGCGAGGTGTTCGGGCAAATTTACGAGCTTTTGACCGGACAGGAGCCGCAGTCGGTTACAGCGCTGGAAATCGCGTATTCGATTGGTCTGGCACTTGGCATTTTGGTGTTTTTCAACCATATCGGCGGGAGGAGGATTACGTCCGATCCGACACCGATCGAAGTGGAAATGCGTAAATATGAAACGGACGTCAATCAGGCATTGACAGAAACTGCAGATCGGGAAAAAAAGACGCTGGACGTCTGAAAGGGGGAAAATTGTGATTTTATCGAAGCTTTTGCCGGTGGTTGTCGGACTGGGCGCAGGCATTCTCGTTTCGGCAGGCGTTTTTACGGTGCTGCTTTCGGTAGGACTTGTGCCGCGCTTTGCAGGAAAGACCCACACGGGGGGAAAAATTTTTCTGTACGAGGAAATGGTTGTCTTTGGAACGCTCGTCGGCTGTCTGGCAAGCGTATTTCCGGGTGCAGTAATTTTTGGCAGGGAATGGTTGCAGAAAAGGTTGGAAGCGGGAGCGGCTTTTGAGTGGCTGGTTCTGACGGCGGAAGCCCTGACCGGTCTGTTTGCCGGAATTTTCGTCGGCTGCCTGGCACTTGCAATTGCAGAAATGCTGGACTCCATTCCAATTCTGACGCGTCGGATCGGTTTTCGGCACGGACTCGGGCTGATGGTGATTTCCATTGCGATGGGAAAAGCAGTTGGAAGCCTGTTGTATTTCTGGCATCCTATTTTTGTTTTTCGGTAAAAATTCCGTTATAAACGATGGATCGTGCAGCAGATTCAGATTCGGAAAGGAACAGCTTATGGAAAATTATCAGACAGATCAGTCTTTTCAGAAACAGTATGAAAAATATGTCAAACAGGTGACGCCGACACACAATCTTGCATTGCAGATGCTGCATGCATTTGTGACGGGCGGTGCAATCTGCACGGTAGGACAGATTATTTTGAACGTTGCGAAGTCAAACGGATTGGACGATGCGGCAGCAGGAAGCGTGTGTGCGATTCTGCTTGTTCTGGCGAGCGCACTTCTGACCGGCTTTAACATTTATCCGTCTCTGGTAAAGTGGGGCGGGGCGGGGGCGCTGGTTCCAATTACCGGTTTTGCCAATTCCGTAGCTGCCCCGGCGATTGAATTTCAGAAGGAGGGACAGGTATTCGGAATCGGCTGCAAAATCTTTACGATCGCCGGACCGGTTATTTTGTACGGAATTTTCGTCAGCTGGGTGCTTGGACTGATCGGATGGATCGGTTCGCTTTTATAATTTTCCTGCGAGCAGGAAATCAGTCTGCAAAAAGGCACGGGTGAACTTAGTCGATCACATGGTGCTGCAGCCACTTGCGGGAGTGGAAGCGGAGCATGAAAACGACCGCGCGCACGCTCCAGTCTGCGAACATGCCGATCCAAACCGCGATGGGACCGAAGCCACAGAAGCGGCATAAAAAGATGCACAGGCTTACCCGGCACAGCCACATGCTGGCGCAGGAGGTAATCATGGAAAATTTTACATCGCCGGCTGCGCGCATGCCGTAGGCGGGAATAAAGGAAAGCACCCACGAAATCGGTTTGGTGATGGTAATAAATGCGACCATCTGCAGGCAGAGGCGGGCGCTTTCTGTTTCCATGCCGCCGAGGATGGTGACAGGCTTTGCGAGCAGATAGACGACGGCACAGGAGATGAGGATGACGATTTCCGAAAGCCAGGACAGCCTTTTGATGTAATAAATCGCTTCATCTTTCCGTTTTGCACCGATACACTGACCGACGACGGTCATCAGTCCGATGCCGACACCCATGGCGGCGATTCCGTTTAACGCCTCCAGGATACTGGTCATTGCCTGCGCAGCGATGGCAACCGTACCGAGAGTGGAGACGGTTGACTGAATGGCGAGCTTACCGAACTGGAACATGCTGTTCTCAATTCCGGATGGAATGCCGATGAATAAAACGCGTTTGATCAAAGACCAGTCCGGACGGATAGAAAAGTAGTTGCGTACATAAATCTGTTCTGCAGGGTTTCTCAGCTGCCAGATCACGACGATCGCACAGAAAATACGGGAAACCAGGGTGGAAATTGCCGCGCCGGCGACGCCCATGCCAAAGACGAAGATCAGGATCGCATTTCCTCCGATATTTAAGAAGTTGGAAAGGATGGAAATCGTCATAGGACCTTTGGTGTTGTTTTGTGCACGCAGAATGGAAGCACCTGCATCGTATAGACCGATGAATGGGAACGACAAAAGCGTGAAGAAAAAGTAAATCTGGGAGTTTGCCATAACGTCCGTGTCTACAGTGCCGAAAATCAGACGAAGCAGCGGAAAACGGAAGATCAGGCATAAAAGCGACAGCGAACAGGAAAGGACGAGCATAACGAAAAGCACCTGCTCTGCGGAACGCTTCGCCTTTTTCAGGTTCTGACTGCCGAGGTACTGGGAGCAGAGGATCGCGCCGCCTGCCGCCAGCGCGGAGAGCGCCTGAATCACTAAAATGTTGATTGCATCAACGAGAGAAACTGCGGAAATTGCAGCGGAGCCGACGTTGCTGACCATCATCGTGTCGGCGGTTCCCATTAGGGAAGACAGAAGCTGCTCGACCATGATGGGGACAAGCAGCGTCCGAAGCTGTTTATTGGTGAAAAGATGTTGTGTTGCTGTTTGTTTTTTTGCGTTCACGGAAAAATCATGCGCCTCCTGAAATATTGGAAAAGTCTGCGGAAAATAAAAACCTTCTGTATCATAGCAGAAAATAAAATGGATGAAAATAGGGAAAACAGCTCATTTTTTACAGAAGAAGAATGTCTTTTATGTTGTTAGAAAAACTACAGATGTGGTAAGATGAAAAAGATACTACAGCGGCACCCTTCCGGGAAAGAGTGCCGGCAGAAATTGGATGAAAAATCCGGAGACATGAGGGCTGGGAGATGAATGAGAAAGTACAACAGACAGAAACCGGAAATGCGCTGCAGCGTTTCCTGAAACGGAAAAACATTATTTTTTCGGCAAAACGTTATGGAATCGACGCGTTGGGCGCGATGGCGCAGGGATTGTTTGCATCGCTTTTGATCGGTACAATTATCGGAACGCTGGGAGAGCAGATCGGAAGTCAGGTGCTTGTGGACGCCGGAGGTTTTGCAAAAAGCGTGGCCGGACCGGCGATGGCAATTTCGATCGGCTATGCACTGCAGGCACCGCAGCTGGTATTATTTTCCCTGCTTGCAGTAGGGGCGGCAGCCAATTCGCTGGACGGGGCGGGCGGACCGCTTGCAGTTTTGATCGTTGCGATTGTGGCGGCGGAATGCGGCAAGGCGGTTTCCAAGGAAACGAAGATTGATATTTTAGTCACGCCTCTGGTGACAATCCTTTCCGGAGTGCTGCTGTCGATGTGGTGTGCGCCGACAATCGGAGCTGCTGCGAGCGCAGTCGGAAGCCTGATCATGTGGGCGACGGAGCTGCAGCCGTTCTTTATGGGTATTTTGGTATCGGTTATTGTAGGTGTTGCGCTGACGCTGCCGATCAGCTCTGCAGCGATTTGCGCGGCGCTGAACTTAACCGGGCTAGCCGGGGGTGCGGCAGTTGCGGGCTGCTGTGCGCAGATGGTCGGCTTTGCGGCGATGAGTTTCAAAGAAAACAAATGGAGCGGACTAATTTCCCAGGGATTGGGCACAAGTATGCTGCAGATGGGCAATATCGTAAAAAATCCGCGCATCTGGATTCCACCGACGCTGGCGGCAGCCATCACCGGACCGATTGCGACCTGTCTGTTCCAGCTTCAGATGAACGGACCCGCAGTTTCCTCCGGAATGGGAACCTGCGGACTGGTGGGACAGATCGGCGTTTATACCGGCTGGCTGGAAGAAATTGCAGCGGGCAGTCGGAGTCAGATTACAGCGTTTGACTGGATCGGCATGATCTTGATCTGCTTCGTGCTTCCGGCGGTGCTGAGCCTGGTGTTTGGACAGATTTTAAGAAAAATCGGCTGGATCAAAGAAGATGACCTGAAGCTGTAAAGCATTTGGACAAGAAGGCAGCATTCAGATAAAAGCGTTATCAGAGGAAAAGACTGCTGCATTTGCGGCAGAAGGGGAGGGCATATGATTTCAGAAAAAAAGAGTGGCGCGCCGTACCTAAACGTCTGGTTTGGTAATTTCTACCGACCGGCATATGACGATCAGGCGTTTGTCGCAGAGGGGATGGAGCTGTTAAAAAAGTTTGGATTCAACAGTGTTTTGCTGGATTCCAAGGACTGGGAGGATTTTCGGGAACGCTATGGAGGAAAGCCTGCGAGCCAGTTTGTCGGCATGCAGGAGTTTATGATGGAGCAGATCAAAAAGCAGGGGATGAGTCATACATTTCTGGCGATTTATCTGAATGCGGATAATCTGTACCCGAATATTCGTTTCAGCCCGCCGGTGTTCGGGGAATCTGTTGTGACGGCAAAAGGCAAGGACGGCCGCTGGTATCGTTATTGGTCGGAGAAAGCTCAGGAGACGATGACGGAGCACGTTTCGCAGCTTTTAGAGATGTACGGCGAAAATATGACCCGGATCGAAGTGGACGGGGAAGAAAAAAAGCCGCTGTGCAGCATGTGGGATCCGGTCGTTGCACCGAGCTTCGACGAGGAGGGGAAAAATCGCTACCGTAGCTGGCTTGAAAAACGTTATAACGGAGATATTGAAACCTTTAACCGTTTCTACAAAACGGAAGCAAACAGCTTTGAAACCATCGAACCCGAGCAATATTGGTTTGAACTGCGTTATCCTGGGAAAAATGGTTTTTCGGAAAAAGAGCTGAAAGACCGGGACGAAAAATGCCGCGTATGGATGGACAACCAGCGCTGGAAAAGCGACGAGCTGGTGCTTTATTTTGAAGCGATGCAGAAAAAGCTCCATGCACTTGACCCGCAGCTGTATCTATGCCCGGATTTGAGCCAGTGGGGATATTTTCTGAACGTGGATGGAAGCTTTTTAACCGGTGCAGGGCTTTCTGATCTGTGGGATACGGCGGTGCGAGGCGCTGATTTTTACCGGATTGCCCCGTATGTGGATGCGGCGCATTTTATTTCTGTGCCGGTGCTTCCAAACGGCGACCCGGACTGCTATGTGACAGCATGTCAACACAGCATGATGCGGAATATGAATCGTGGCAGATCCTTTGTCGGCGGCATTTACTGGGGAAGATTTGTCTATAATGACTTGTATGCGTGGATTTCTCCGTGTGAGGCGGTCGCCTCGATGGCGGCGTCCGGCGCTTCCGGATATGCGTCTTACGGCATGTGCGGGTTAGACGACGGCGGCGTGTTACACCGGATGCCGGAAGCATTCTGCAGGTCTTTAGAAGAAGGTAACCGCTGGTGGAAAGAGGTTGTCCCGAGACACGGAGGGAGAAAAGCTGCAAAGGCAGCAGTGCTGTTCCCGTCTGCGATGGCGCTTGCAGAGACGTTTGACACGGAGCACAATCATGACAGGCGGCTGGATCTTCTGGGCTGGTATAAGGCTCTGGAGGACTGGCAGATCGACGTTGACGTTGTAGATGGCAGCATTTTCAAGGATCAGACAGCAGATCAGTACGAGGTGCTCGTGCTCGCGGCAAACGACTGCTATGCGCTTGACCCGGATTCTGAACTGGAGCAGGGCATTGCAGCATGGGTAAAAAATGGCGGAATGCTGCTGCACGGACCGATGGATTTGCTTGCACAGGCGAGCGTTGGCAGCCACTGCCTTTCCCATGAAAAGGATGCGTTTGAGTGCAGCGGCGAAAAGGGAATGCTGACCGGAACGCAGTTTGGCAGCTTCGAGGAGGAAAACGCCGACGTGCTCGCAGTCTGGGAAACGGACGAAAAGCCTGCGATTGTCAAACGCACATTTGGGAAGGGAACCGTTTGCGAAATCGGATTTTTCTACGGCTTTGAATACACCGGCAGAATCGCACCGCACGTTCCGCTGACGCAGCGCAATAACGAGCTGTACCCTTTGACCATGCTGAAAAAAGATTCCGTAGGGATGCTTCTGGAAGAAAAATTCGGCACGACACTGACCCGGAAAAAGGGCGTTGAGCGTGCAGAATTTGAAAACGGTACGGTCATCGTCAACCACAGCTCCTATCCGTGCAGAATCGATGAACCCGGAACACGCTATTTCCAGAATCCCGAACTGTACCAGGATTTGGGCAGCAAAATCCTGCTTCCGCATATGGGAGTTTTTATCGAGAGGAAAGTTTGAAAAATTTTTTAAACTTTTCAGAGTGTGCTGCCGCGCGTTGACTTCTCGATGGAAGATCGTTATAATAAAGATCACGGCTTTTGCTGTGGTCTTTCTTATCGTACAGAAAACTTCGTTTCCATACGATAAGAAACGCGCTGCGAGGATGCGCACTCCTATAAAAATAGAAAGTTGAGAAATTGATGATAAATAAAAAAACAAAATTTTGTAAAGCTGCAGCGCTTCTGGGCGCGGCTGTTATGATGATTTCTGCGCTGGCAGGCTGCGGGAAAAATACGAAGGTCGTTCTGACGGCGGGTCTGAAAAAGAACGAGGTATTCCGGATTTCGAGTGCGTCTTGTGTGCTGCCGGAGGTGATGGTATATCTGACGAACATGCAGAATCAGTATGAATCCGTTTATGGAAGCCAGATCTGGAACGCTTCCGACGGACAGCTTTCGCTGGAGCAGGAGGAACGGGAACAGGTGTTGACGCAGCTGGCAAGAATTAAGGTGATGAACCTGCTCGCCCAGAAAAAAGAAGTGACGCTGGATGATAAGGAAAAGGAGCGCGCGGCAGCGGCGGGCAGGGAATATTTTACTTCCTTGAACAGCGCGGAGGTGACGGCGCTCAACGTGACGCAGGATCTGATTACGAAGATGTATGAAGAGTATGCGCTCGCGGAAAAGGTTTATCAGACGATTGTAGAAAATGTCAATCCGGAGGTAAGCGACGATGAAGCGCGCACCATCACGGTAGATAGGATCAAGGTCAGCAGTTCTGCAAAAGCTTCCCAGGTGCTTGGCAAGGCAAAGGAAGAGGGTGTGGATTTTGAGACGCTTGCGCAGGCGGAGAGCGAGGACCAAACGGTGACGCAGTCGTTTGGAAAAGGCGAGGTTCCGGAAGCACTGGAAAAGGCGGCGTTTAATCTCGGCAAGGACGAAATCAGCGACGTGGTGGAATCAGACGGAAGTTACTATATTTTAAAATGTATCAGCACGTTCGACGAGGCGCAGACCAAAGCGAATAAAGAAAAAATAGTAAAACAGCGCCAGAGCGAGGCATTCGATACGGAATATACGGCGTTTGAACAAACATTGGTACGCCAGCTCAACGAGGAACTCTGGGATTCCGTCACGATGATTCATCAGGACGATGTCAAAACTTCCAGCTTTTTTGAAGTATACCAGATGTATTTCCAGCATCAGGAGTGAGCAGGAATAGCCAGGCATTCCGGCAGGACGTCGCGCTTCCGGCTTATGAAAACTGCCCTGTCGGACGCTGCGTTTCAGCTTATGAAAACTGCCCGACAGTGCGTTGCTCCCCTGTTTATGAAAAATTTAGAATTGCCAAAAACGCTGCAACCATGCGGGTTTTCAAAGAATTATTAGCACTCAACTAAAATGAGTGCTAATTTTTTGTTGACTTTTTGAAACGACAGGACTACACTATGGATAAAGCTTGGAGGAAAGCTTCTCCAGGCAGCTGAAAACGAACTGAGAAAGAAAGGATCGTGATATTTCATGGCTGAAAAGCACGGAGCATTATCAATTAACAGCGACAATATTTTCCCGATTATTAAAAAGTGGTTATATTCGGATCATGACATTTTTTACAGAGAGCTGATTTCCAACGGCTGCGATGCCATTACGAAGTTAAAGAAGCTGGATATGATGGGAGAATACGAGCTTCCGGAAGGCTACAAGCCCAGAGTGGATGTTATCGTTGATCCGGATGCAAAGACCATCCGGTTTATCGATAACGGTGTCGGTATGACTGCGGATGAGGTGGAGGAATACATCAACCAGATCGCATTTTCCGGCGCGACAGATTTTATTGCAAAATATAAAGATAAGACAAACGACGACCAGATTATCGGTCATTTCGGCCTGGGCTTCTATTCCGCATTTATGGTAGCAGATGAGGTGCATATCGATACCCTTTCCTGGCAAAAGGATGCAAAACCGGTTCACTGGGAATGCGATGGCGGCACAGAATATGACATGCAGGACGGTACCCGCACAGAAGTCGGTACCTGCATTACCCTGTTCTTAAACGAGGACTGCCTGCAGTTCTGCAACGAGTACAAAGCAACCGAAGTAATCAAGAAATATTGTTCCTTCATGCCTGTGGAAATTTACGTTTCCAGAGCCAATACACCTGAGACACAGACGATTCTTGCGAGTGAGAAGCTCGACAGCGATCATGTGATCGAAGAAGTGAAGAAACAAAAGAAACCGAAGAATCCAAACCGGAGGAAAGTACGGAGCAGACACCCGGCGAAAGTGAAACTGATGTCAGTACGGAGGAAAATACAGAAAACAGTACCGAGGGAAGCACGGAAGAAACTACGGAGGGCAGCACGGAGGGAAGCACCGAAGGCGGCACCGAAGAGAATACAGAAGGCAGTACCGATGAAAGCACCGGGGATGGCACTGTATCGGGAAATGATAAACCGGAGCCGGTATGTAATTGCGAAGATCAATGCGGTGCGTATGAGTATGACAAAAACTGTCCCGTCTGCGTCACAGATTATAAGCTCTGTACCTATAAAAAACCGAATGTGAGTATCAAAATCAGACAGCCGGAGGAGTGGCATAATGACATTGTTTCCGTTTCTTTGAATCATATATTTGCATTGCAGTTTACCATCTTCAGTCTTCACTACTTGCGAGTGAGGTATTTCTTCCACTTCATATCCTTCGGGAAGCGTCAGTGCACAAGAGAGATTCAACCTATACAGATAGGGAAACTCAACCGGAAGAATTCGCTCCGACTGTATAAAGGGATTCTTGGTCAACTGCGGAAATAGCATCGGATTGATATAGATGTGGTCCTCCGACTTCTCTGCTTCAAGTATAAAATCAAAATCTTCCTGTATGGTTGCAAAGTCATCTTCCATCTCTGTTCGTTTCAGATTGCTGATAGCCAGCTTTTCTTTAACCAATTCCTGTTTATTTACAAGAGAGTCTTTGGTCTGATACTCTTTCCTATATTCAAGGGCATCATATCCCTTCAGAATAATAGTCCGGCGCCCCGTTATCTGATTTCCCTGAGCATTCGCACTAATCTTCATAAAAATCTGATTGGTAGGTATCTCCTGCAAATTCACCCACTTTTTATTTTCAGGTATATCTGCAGAAAGTATACGTGCTTTAGTTACAGACAATTCAACGGACAGCACATTAAGAGCCGGTACATCCATCGAGCCATCCAAATAAACATATTTACCTCTAACCTCATCATAAATAGCAACCACAAAAGTGTTCAACTTCTGAAGGGAAGGAAAACTGACCGGCAACATTCCTGCAGAGCGCCGACTCATGACAACAGGATAAGCTTTGATACCAAAGCTTTTGAGCATGCCGATAAAGATAAAATTTAAATCAGCGTTACTACCGGTTCCGGTCTTAAGTACTTTATCCAG
>ERZ773146.1560-NODE-1560-length-16428-cov-21.548097_pt1 | contig 16428 bp, 7 predicted proteins | sample MGYA00580847_ERZ773146 | MGnify/ENA primary metagenome ERZ773146 (study PRJEB29015, sample SAMEA2737830) | human gut metagenome | biome: human gut; feature: human-associated habitat; material: faeces | place: China | collected 2012 ...
AGCCGCCGAAGCGGTGCTTAAGCCGTAAGGCGGGAATTGTGCGGTGTTGCCTTAGATTTTGTTCATCCAGCTCTCTTGCAGTTCTTCCATTTCATCACTTTTGGCGCGGGTAATCAGATGGATTCCCTGCAGGACATGATGGATGTGCTCCGCAATGGCGTTGCGCTCTTTTGTCACGTTCTGGTCATCCAAATTCCAGACCTGATCAAAATATTCACTCAGGCGGTCTTCCATCACACTGTTGTTGACCATTGCAATCCGGTTAATGGGGCAGTTGTTATCCAGCCGAAGATACGATGCAGCGCCAGAAAGAAACATATTGGGGTCCGCCACATACTGGAAATCGTTCACAATGCGGCCGCTGATCAAGCGGAATTCAAGTTTTTCACGCTGCTTGCAAAGCTGCAGCACATAGCTGATGCACCGGCTGCGCTGATCCGGGGTAAGGCTGACCTTGTAACTGAAAAAGTCCAGCTCGCCGGAAACCGCCATGGAGGAAAATGCAGCTTCATAAATCAGGATGCGGATGTTTGTTTCCTCCACCACACCTTTGGCAAGGTTGTGTACGCTACGCAGCTCCGCAGGGGTAGCACCCAAAAAATCTTTCAGCTCGGCCTCGTGGGCGGTCAGGATCTCTTCAAACAAGTCATCCGGCAGCAGAAGCTCATTCAGGTGGCCGAACATCCACCGCAGATTGGAGGCCAGCAGCGTGTGCATATAGTCGTACTGGCTGATCAGCTGGCGCATGCTGGTATCGTGGAAAAGCTGGTCATCCCGCACGCAGAGCTTGGAGAAGTTATCGTACAGGCTTTCGCAGTTCTGCGGGTCCTCGGTGGCGGTAACGGCGGCGCAGCGGCTGTGGCTGACCAGCAGGCCGGTAATGGCAAAATCGCCCTTGACCACAAACACCGCGCGCCCGGCAGCCGCGGTGCTGCCAAACAGCTTGAAATGAATATGGCTGAAGTTGGTCAACACGTTAATAATGAGCGCGGCATCATAGATGGGGTCCCATTTTTCGCGGCTGATATCGATCATCAGCTTGAAATAGACGTTATCATAGCAGCGCTGGTCCACCAGCTGGCCGTTTTGCAGGTTGGCAACTTTCAGGTGGTATTCACGCGCCATTTCCATCAGGTCCATCACAGCCACAATGTCCAGCTGGCTGACGCGGCGCAGCACGGGGTGCGCCATTTTGGTCAGGTATTGCAGCATGTTCAGCTCGGCCCAAAAGTCCGTATAGGGGCCAATGCGCGCCTCGCCGCTGTCCAGTTCCTCTTGCAAATAATCATATTCAGCAATCAGGTTATCATAAATGGCGGCTTTCAGGTCACTGGGGATGCTAACGCTGTATTCCCGCAGCAGCAGGTTACGGCCATCATCGGTGGCTTCATCCACCACGCAGGCACTGATGCCCTCCATCACGCGCTTTTCAGTCTTTTTGGCAGGCAGCATGCGGCCGCTGACCCATTTGCTGATATAGGAAACATCGTATTGCAGGCGCTTGGCCAGGGTATAGTTCTTGACCTCCGCAACTTCCAGCAAATGCTCCAGCAGAATACTGAATCTATTTTTATCTTCCATTGCACCAAATCCTCTTCACCCATTTAGTTTGCACCTTTCTTTCATTCTATTATACAAGTTCCATATTTCGATTGCAAATTCAAATGATAACAGGTAAGGAAAAAATGAAGAAAATATATTAAAATCTTTCACAATTCGCAGCCGCATTCTTTGGCATCTATGCCAGTTTGTTGTTTTTTTGTTGTTTGAACTGACAAAGTTTGTTTGTTCTGCTTGTGATATCCTCCAAAAATTATACTTCGCGCGCCATATTTGCCAAATTTAGCCGCAGCTTTTTAGTAGGTTTTGCCCTTGCACCGGCCTGATGTGTTCGCCATGTTTTTGTGTGTTGCCTTTATTATGCGGGTAAGGTAAATTGCGATTTTTTAATCGTGTACTATTGGGTGGGGTCACCCCGCCCTACTGATTGTTTAAGGGTGTGCTGCCCATTATAATTTGTTCTGTAGGGAACGGCCTTGACCGTTCCGAGGCCTTGTCCGATTGGTCGTGATGGGATTTGTGGCAGGGCAAGGTGCCTGCGGGCGCAGTGACTGTTCCAAGGCGTTGGATTCGATTGCTTTAGGTTTGCGGCAAGGAACCACCCCTCAGGCCGCTTCGCGTCCAGCTCCCCTCCAGGGGAGCCACCACAATCATGGGGTCCCCCGCCCTACTGGCCTGGCAAATATTTCACCGAACCTATGCCCACAAATACAAAAATGCCGCAGCAGACTGTTACATCTGCTGCGGCATTTCTATTTAGGGGTTAATGGGCTGGGTTACAGCTCATTGTTCCGGCTGTGGGATTACTGCCGAATGCCGGTTTTCTTATCGAAATGATAAGTGCGGCCATCGATGACTGCATCGCCCTTAGCCATGGTGCCATAGATCGGGTCGAAATAGTAACGCTTGTCAGCGCTCCAGCCCTTGATCATGTGGCCCTGTGCATCGTAACGGACCCACTTGCCGGTACCATCGGGCCTATCAGCCCACTGGCCAGCTTCGGATTCCTGATAGACATCCTTGCTGGTGGCTTTCTTGCCCTGATCAACAGAGTCCAGCCAGTACCAAGCATCGGAAGCCGGGTCATAGATTTCCTTGCCGCGGCCTTCCAGACCCTGGCGAACGCCCTTTTCGTACCAGAAGTCAGCGCCTTTGATGGTCAGCCACTGGCCGTCCAGAGCGATGCCGGTGTACTCGTCAAATGCGCAAGGTACACCGTCAATATCGCCTGCGCCCTTAGCCATAGCGCCGGTGATCAGGTCAAAGTAGTAGGTGCCCTTATCGGTCGTCTGCCAGCCCTTGACCATGTGGCCGTTCTCATCGTAACGGACCCACTTGCCGGTGCCATCGGGCTTATCAGCCCACTGGCCGGCGGCGGATTCCTGATAAACGTCCTTGCTGACGGTCATTGCGCCGCCCTGGACAGCATCCAGCCAGTACCAAGCGTCGGAATCGGGATCATAGATCTCTTTGCCGCGGCCCTCAGTACCCTGCTTCACGCCGTTTTCGTACCAGTACTTCTTGCCGTTTTCTTCAACCCAGCCGTTCTTCTCGCCGTACTTGGCGGTGTAGTCCTTGCCGTTGAAGGTGACAGCAGCGGTGGTAACGCCGCTGGTCTGCTTTACAGTTGCATCCACGAACTGAGCGCTTGCGCAGTTCTTATCGGTGCAGGTAAAGACAGCCATTGCGGTAATGGTGGTCTTTTCAGCGGCACCATGAACGGTGCGCTCCTCGACCGGTGCTTTCTCATCGGTGAGAGCTTCGGAGGTAGTTTTCTCGGTAAAGGCTGCCTTGAATACTACGTCACTAGCCCCCATCGTGTAATCGTATACATAGCCATCGGTAATGATTTTATCAACATTAAGCACATCGGCAGAACCGCTCGGTGCCCCAGCGCTGGCAGAAGACAATTCCCAACCATCAGCCGGCTTAAAGATAACCTTAACAGCTGTTCCACTCGGTGCACTAGTCAGGCTCTCTTCATCGTCAACATTTTTCTTAACGGTAACGGTACCGTTGCCTTCCTCAACTTCGGTGCTTATCTTATACTTAACAGTCGTGAACTGTACTTTGACAGTCACATTGTCAGCAGGCATTTTGAACGTATAAGTGTTGTTCTCGCCAGTTGTATATTTAATATCCTTGTTCTGGCTGTCCTGAATAACCAGACCACCTGCTGCCAACTGGGCCCCGGTTCCCGGAACAATAGTCAAGTCAACTCCAGCGTCAGCTTTCAGGCCATCAATCACAGTGTCGGCCTCGCCAACCTCTGTCCCGTTAACTTTTACCGTACCCTCACCGCCCTTGGTTGCGGTAACGCTGTAGGTTTCAACCTTAACAGGCTCAAACGCAGCGCTAACGGTAACATCAGCGGCGGGCATCTCGAAGGTGTAGGTGTTTTCCTTACCGTCTACTGCCTTAAAGTCGTTAATTTCTTTCTTCGTTCCGCCATCCGTATAAGTAGCTTTCAGGCTGCCGTCCGTGTACTTAAAGTTGGTATTCGGGGTAACGGTAACAGTAACAACATCCTTCGCAGCTGCGGTTTTCGGCTCTACGCCCACAGTGCCGTTTTCAACAGTACCCGCCACAGTAACGTTATACTTCTTAACCTCTTCAAACGCTGCGCTGACAGTTGCATCGCCAGCGGGCATTGCAAAGGTGTAAGTGTTGGCCTTTTCTGTGTCAGGAGTTGCTTTCAGGGTCTGATTGTCGCCGTAAGTAACCACCACACCGTCAGCCGTCAGGGTATAGCCATCCTTCGGGGTAGCCACAACGGTAACGCTGGTGCCCTCAGCAACCTTATCCAGGTCAGCTTCGGGGCTGGTGATCTTCAACGTATCCTTGTTAGCATCGGCCACCTTGACCGCATAGGTCTTAGCAGCTTTGGTAACGCTGATGGTCACATCGCCGTCTGGCATGGTGAAGGTGTAAACCGTCTTAGCCTTTTCGGTGGTAGCCTGGGCTGCGGCTTCGTCCTGCGCTGCTTCCTGAACTTCAGTCAGAGCAACATCGGTATCGCCGTTCTTTGCGGTAACGGTAACGATATCGGTGCCTTTCTTTTCTACGGTCAGGGTAACGGTATCGTCCTTGATGTAGGTGTTGCTGGTGGTGCCCAGGGTCAGGGTAACGCCTTCAACTGCATCGGGCAGGGTAACGGTGTGGGGGGTGCTTTCGGTTGCGGTATGGCAATCAGAGCACAGGTACACATTGTTGCCAACGGACTTGGTTTCCAGCTCGTCCAGAGCCCAGGTATGGCCCTTGGGCAGTGCGCCGTCAGCGTACTTCTTTTCACCCTTGGTCAGGCCGTACTTGTTGGTGCGGGCCTGGGTGTAAGCGGGGGTATCACACCATGCTTCAACGGAAACATCGGTGGTTGCGCCGCTGCTCAGGTCGCTGACCATGTCGGACATCGGCATGGTTTCAACCAGGTTAGCGCACCACATGAACTCTTCGTTCTTGTTCTTCTCGTCAGAGCTGCCCATGTTCTGGTTGTAACTCGGGTTGTAGTTCCAGGACTCGGTCTTGTAGCTCTTACGGTTTGCATAAGAAGTGCCGGAGGCATCGGTCTTGACTTCTGCCTTGCCGTCCACCAGTTCCTTATAGGTGTTGGACAGGTTGGTGCCGACAGAAACGACCAGCTGATCCTTGGTGGTGTTGATGCCGGTGATCACAGTCTGGCCCTGCTGGGTGGTGGTAGCAAAGCTGTAGCTGTCACGCAGGGTCAGGCCCGCCAGAGGATGGTTCTTGAAGGTGCCCAGATACTTCACACTGCTGGTATCCTGGGCGCTATCCATGATAACCATGCTCATGCCGGGAAAGTGGGTATCGGGAACCATGTTGCCGTCCTTATCCTTGGTCAGCTTAATGCCGCCATAGACGGTGTTGTATTCCTTCACTTCTTCCACTGCGCCGGTGGTCGGGTCCATACGGTAGATGGCGTTGTTGACGTTGAAGTACAGCTTGCCATCATACAGTGCGGTAGAGTGTACCAGTGCGGGGTAGATCCGCTTTGCAGCAGCGTCTGCCAGGCACTCGGTGTTCAGGTTGTTTTCAACCTTGGTATGCTTATCTTTTGCACTGGTATCGATCTTATAGATGGTGCCAGCTTCGGCCAGAACCTTGGCATTGCTGTCGTCATCATTGAAGTTGCTGCTGGTTTCCTTCAGATCGTTGTAGTACATCAGGATGATATCAAACGGGTCATCCGTCTTGGTAAAGCTGCTCATGCTGAAGCCGCCGGGTCTGCTGCTGCTGGAATCCTCTTTGCGGATATAGTAGTTCGCATTACGCGGACGTGCTTCCAGCGTATCGGGGCCCTGGTTCTGCATCTTCTTCATGAACTGCTGCATCTGGGAGTTGTTACCAGAGCTGCCGGAACCAGAGCTGCCGTTGTTGCCGTTCTCGGCCTGCTGGCGGCGCATGTTGTTATACAGGTTCTGGTTGGTCGTGGTATCAACGTAATAGAAGTAATTATTGTCGAAGTAGATGGGGCTGCAGATAGAGGTGAACCAGGTATCCTCGTAGCAGGTATCGGTGTAACGGGTCTCGTTCTTGTTCTCCGCCTTGGTGTAAGAGTAATGCGGCTTGCCGTTGTTCAGCACAACATTGCCGTCTTTATCCACATCGGGATTCTTGTTCTTGGTGTAGGTGTAGCCATCGTACAGCGAGTCAATGTAATCATAGTACTTGCTGTAACGGCCTTCCAGACCGGAGGGAGAAACCAGGAAGTTGACATGGCGCAGGTCGCCTGCGTTCTCAACGCGGGTCTGGGCCATGCACTCGGTGTTCACGTCGTCATAGCAGACGTCAACATAGTACCAGTTCTTGTTGGGTTCGCCGGTGGTCATCGTAGCAGAGTTGCTGTCGCCCTGCAGCTTGTTGACCTTGACTGCGTTAAAGTAGTGGACGTTGTTGAACATGCCGCCGCCGAACGCATTACCGGCAACACTGGTATCAGAAGTATCGCAGTAATACAGGATCTGGGCAAAGTCAACAACAGCGTTATCGCCTACTTCATCGGGGGTCTTCCAGCTGCCGTCATCATTCTTATAGATGCTCTTGTTGTCAGGCAAATTCTGGACCATGTAGTTAAATGCAGCTGCATAGCCCAGGCAGATGCAGCCATACTCAACGCCCTTAGCGCCGATCTCGCCGCCCAGCAGGGCGCCGAAAGCAGTCGTCTGGATGGGGTCGTTGTTGCCGCCGCCGGTGATATCGCCCATGGAGCCCATATCGAATTCTGCAACCTGGGAGATCCAGTCGTGCAGGATCAGCAGCTTGGTGACATAGTCAGCGCTGTCACCCAGCTTGGCAACCTGTGCCAAGCCTGCATCACGGATGGCTTTCAGAGCTTCGCCATAGTTCATGACGTAAGACATGAACGCCTGCGGCAGCATGTTCAGCATGAATGCCATAGTGGTCGGCGGGACATCATCGTTCGGATCAATGCTGCACAATATCTTGATTGCGCCCATGGTGCCGGTGATGCTGCCATCCTCGCCCTGCTTCTGAACGCCCTTGGAGGTCCAGAACGGGGCAACCACGCCGAAGTACTCTGCTTCGTCCTGGTTGAACTGCGACAGCTGGAAGTAGTAGTAGTTCATCTGCGCAGTCGAGACATCGTAAGTATTGGTGACCTGGTTGCCCTGGTCGTCCACATACACGGCAGTCTTCTGGCTGTCGTACAGCAGCAGGCTGTTCTTGCCCTTGTTGTCGCCGCTCTGATAGGTGAAGTTCACCTTGCTTGCGTCAACCGGGTTGTTCTGCATATCGTACCAGTTGCCGCCATCCATTGCGGACACCAGGGTAACGCCGGTGCCGCCGGAGGTGGTATCCAGGGTCGGGGTGCCGCCCACATTGATGTAGACGGAATTGTTATTCTGGTCTACCACAACACTGACCGGCATGGTCATTACCGGCTGGGTTTTGATTTCTTCGCCGCAGACAGCGCACTTGAAGGTGACGCTGGTGCATTCCCAGTCAATGGTAACGGGAGCGCCGGCAGAAATTTTGCCGGTTTCGCTGTCATAGAACAGCTGGGCGTTGCTGTAGTCAGCTTCCAGCTTGCCCTCGACCTTCTTCATTTCCCAGTTGAAGGTAGCAACAAACTTGCCATCTGCATCCTTGGACACGACATGGCTCTGGCAGGGCAGGGCGGCAATGTCGTCGGTGCGGGTGGTGGGTTCCTTGTATTCCTTCTTAACCGGGCTCTTGTCAGCGGGCACGCTGGCAGAGTAAACGGTCTTGCCGGCAACGCCGGGCTTTGCCTCGGTGGTATCCTTGGTTACGGTGCCTTCTACCTTCTGGTAGGCATCGTCCTTTTCACAGGTATACACAGCGGTGTAAGCCCAGCCGTCATCGGTCTTGGTCCAGTAACCATCGGGGGTTTCCTTCCAGGTATGGGTGTGGCCATCCTCCGGGTTGGTGTCATTCCAGTACCATTTCGGCTCGCCATAGGTATGGCCGTCTGCAGCGGCGCTGGCCGCAAAGGTATCGGAGTTTTCAGCAACGTAAGCCTGTGCGTAGCTGTCAGCCTGCTGCGCAATCACTTCATCATCGCTGTTGGTCATGGACTCCATCGCAGAGGTCATGCCGGAGCTGCCGGTAAAGGTAACGGCGGTCACAACGCCGGCGGCGTTCGTCTCATAGCCCAGGTCGGTAACGGCGCTGGACAGATGATACGTTTTGATGGTGGCAGCCATCACCGATGCCATCTCGTCCTTGTTCAGGCCATAGGCTTCGGTGTTGATCTTGCCGGCTGCGGCGTTGGCGTACATGGCATCGGCCAGTGCATTTTCCAACGCTGCAAGGCTCATGCCTGCCTTGCTCTGTGCAGTCGCTTCCAGCTTGGCATCGTCCTGCTCCAGTTCATGCACTTCGCCCTGGGCAGCCAGCGTTTGGGCTGTCTGCTTGATCAGGTCTGCGGTGCTGGTGAACTTGGGCAGGGACTGCACAGCGCTGGCCGCGCTTGCTGCGCTAGCTGCAACAGACTGCGCTACCGAAGAATCAATCTTGGTAGTTTCGGCTGCTGCGGGAAGCGCCACGCTTTGGGCAACCATGGCTGCTGCCAGCACGGATGCACCAAAACGCTGAAGGTTTTTCTTCATAGTTTTATCCTCCCTTAAGTGTTACTACTTTCCCCTTTTGTGTGAAAAGTGGTACGGCAGATGTGCGGCACTTTGCAGGTGTTGATTGCAAAACGCCTGGTTGTGCTCCCCTCGGTCTGGCGATCCCTTGCCGGGCTGCGGCCTGCTTTTGGGGCTTTTGGCCCCGGCACAGCGGCTGACAAAACGTTGTACCGGCTGCATGCCTTGGTCCCGCAAATGATAACCTTTCCAACACATCTAGGTATATACATTATATCACAGTTGCCAGAATTTGCATAGTTCATTAGAGCGGTTTCTATCTAAATTTTTGTCCTTGAATCAACTGAAACCTGTTTTTCGCACATTATTTGCGCTGCGGTGCGGTGACCCTTTGGCGGTATTTATTAACATTTTTGAATGGTTTATTCCTGATTTTATCAAATGATTAAACATTTACCCTGATAATGTTCTTTGCAATCTCTTAATACAATCATCCGGTATTGTGATCGCGCATTTTTTGCCATTTCGGTTTGGCTTGTTGTTGAGAGATTTGGCAGAGATTGGAGGAAACTTGAAGGGAAAATTGGAGGTTGAGAATTGCCCATTATAAATTGTACTGTAGAGAGCGTTCCTGACCGTTCCGAAAACTTAGGGATAGATCAGCCCTTGCCCCTTAACCGCGACCTGAAATACACCTTCCCAAGGTAGGGCGGTGTGAGTGCCCCCTCCTGCTCCACTTTTTCAAAGTGCCGAATGGTGTCCTCTCCCCTATCTACAATTTCTGATGTTTTCATGATGCCTTCCTTGGTCTTCCACACCCGGCCTTTGCCCCCTCCCCGCCCCATAAGTCGTACACAACAAAAAGGCCCCTGCCTTAACAGCAGGAGCCTTGAAAGCTATATCACAAGCCGAAAATTACTTCTCGATCTTGGAAACAACGCCGGAACCAACAGTGTGGCCGCCTTCGCGGATAGCGAAACGCATGCCTTCTTCCATGGCAACCGGGGTGATCAGCTCAACGTGCATATCAACGTTGTCGCCGGGCATGCACATCTCAGTGCCTTCGGGCAGGGTGATGATGCCGGTAACGTCGGTGGTACGGAAGTAGAACTGAGGACGATAGTTGTTGAAGAACGGGGTATGACGGCCGCCTTCTTCCTTCTTCAGGACGTAAACATGGCCATCGAAAGTGGTGTGGGGATGAACAGAGCCGGGAACAGCCAGAACCTGGCCACGCTCGATCTGGTCACGGTCAATACCACGCAGCAAAGCGCCGATGTTGTCGCCAGCCTGAGCGAACTCGAGGCTCTTGCGGAACATTTCCAGACCAGTGATGGTGGTGGTCAGCTTTTCTTCCTTCAGACCAACGATTTCCATCTGATCGCCGACATGAGCAGTACCACGCTCAACACGACCGGTAGCAACGGTGCCACGGCCGGAGATGGTCATAACGTCCTCAACGGGCATCAGGAACGGCTTATCAGCAGCACGGTCCGGAGTCGGGATGTAGTTGTCAACAGCGTCCATCAGCTCCCAAATGCACTTGTATTCCGGAGCATCGGGATCCTTGGAAGTGCTCTCCAGAGCCTTCAGAGCGGAGCCACGGATGATCGGGGTGTTGTCGCCGTCGAAATCCTGGCTGTCCAGCAGTTCGCGAACTTCCATTTCGACCAGGTCGAGCAGCTCTTCGTCGTCAACCATATCGCACTTGTTCAGGAACACAACGATCTTGGGCACGCCAACCTGACGAGCCAGCAGGATGTGCTCACGGGTCTGCGGCATCGGGCCATCGGTTGCAGCAACAACCAGGATAGCGCCGTCCATCTGAGCAGCACCGGTGATCATGTTCTTGATGTAGTCAGCATGGCCCGGGCAGTCAACGTGGGCATAGTGACGCTTCGCGGTGTGGTACTCAACGTGAGCGGTGTTGATCGTGATACCACGAGCCTTCTCTTCAGGAGCCTTATCGATGCTGGAGTAATCCATGAAATCGGCATCGCCCTTCAGAGCCAGAACCTTGGTGATAGCGGCAGTCAGAGTGGTCTTGCCGTGGTCAACGTGACCGATGGTACCGATGTTGACATGCTCCAAAGAGCGGTCAAATTTTTCCTTTTCAGCCATTGGAAGTATCCTCCTTTAATTCAAACAGATAAAATAGCCTGTTGTAAGGCTATCATACTAGATTTTTCAAGAAAAATCAAGTATTTTGCGCGAATTTGTGCAGAATCAGCCCTTATTGCGCTCGGTCATGATCTTATCTGCAACACTCTTGGGAACCTGCTGGTAATCAGCCGGCTCCATGGAGTACTGGCCACGGCCCTGGGTCTTGGAACGCAGGTCAGTAGCGTAACCGAACATCTCGGACAGAGGAACCATAGCGGTGACACGGGCAGTGCCATCGGTGGATTCCTGGTTCTGGATCGCGCCGCGGCGGCTGTTCAAGTCGCCAATGACGTTGCCCATATACTCGTCAGGAACAACAACGTCAACCTTCATGATGGGCTCCATAATGACGGGATCAGCCTTCTTCATAGCATCCTTGAATGCCATGGAGCCGGCGATGGAGAACGCCATTTCAGAGGAGTCAACTTCATGATAGGAGCCGTCCCACAGAGTGACCTTGACATCCACGACGGGATAGCCAGCCAGAATGCCGGACTTCATCGCGCCCTGGATACCGTTGTCAACAGCGGGGATGTATTCCTTCGGGATAGCGCCGCCAACAATACCGTTGACGAACTCATAACCCTTACCCGGGTTGGGCTCAATCTTGATCTTAACGTGACCATACTGGCCCTTACCACCGGACTGACGTGCGTACTTGGTTTCCTGGTTAGCATCCTTGCGGATGGTTTCACGGTAGGCAACCTGAGGTGCGCCAACGTTAGCTTCGACCTTAAACTCGCGGAGCAGACGGTCCACGATGATTTCCAGGTGGAGCTCGCCCATGCCGGCGATGATGGTCTGACCGGTTTCTTCATCGGTCCAGGTACGGAAAGTCGGGTCCTCTTCAGCCAGCTTAGACAGGGCAATACCCATCTTCTCGCTGCCAGCCTTGGTCTTGGGCTCAATGGCAACGCGGATAACCGGCTCGGGGAAGTTCATGGACTCGAGGATGATGGGATGCTTCTCATCGCACAGGGTATCACCAGTGGTGGTGTTCTTCAGACCAACAGCAGCGGCGATATCGCCAGCGTAGCAGATGTCGATATCCTTACGGTTGTTTGCATGCATCTGCAGGATACGGCCGATACGCTCGTCCTGATCCTTAACAGAGTTGTAAACAGTGGTGCCAGCCTCAACGGTACCAGAGTACACGCGGAAGAAGCACAGCTTACCGACATACGGGTCAGTCATAATCTTGAATGCCAGTGCAGAGAACGGCTGATCATCGGAAGAAGTGCGATCTTCTTCCTCGCCAGTCTCCGGGTTGGTGCCCTTGATGGCCGCAACGTCGGTCGGAGCGGGCATATAATCAACGATTGCATCCAACAGTTTCTGAACGCCACGGTTCTTGTAAGAAGAGCCGCAGACAACAGGAACGATCTCGTTGGAAATAGTAGCCTTACGCAGAGCAGCCTTGATTTCTCCCTTGGTCAGCTCTTCGCCTTCCAGGTACTTCATCATCAGCTCTTCGTCGGTCTCAGCAACAGCTTCGATCAGCTTGTCATGATATTCCTGAGCCTGTTCTTTCAGGTCTTCAGGAATTTCCTCAACGCGCACATCATTGCCCATATCATCATAGTAGATATCAGCTTTCATGTCGATCAGATCGATGATGCCGCGGAAAGTGTCTTCCTGGCCGACAGGCAGCTGGATAGGCACACCGTTGGCATGCAGACGATCATGCATCATCTGTACGCAGCGGAAGAAGTCAGCACCCATGGTATCCATCTTGTTGACGTAAACCATGCGGGGAACCTTGTACTCGTCAGCCTGGCGCCAAACGGTTTCAGACTGAGGCTCAACGCCACCCTTTGCGGCCAGAACGGTAACAGAACCGTCCAGAACACGCAGAGAACGCTGAACTTCAACAGTAAAGTCAACGTGGCCCGGGGTGTCGATGATGTTGATACGATGACGGTTCTTTTTGAACAGAGCCGGATCGTGCTGGGTCTCGGTGTGGCTCCAGTAGCAGGTGGTTGCAGCGGAAGTGATGGTAATACCACGTTCCTGTTCCTGCTCCATCCAGTCCATCGTAGCAGCGCCGTCATGAACTTCGCCGATCTTATGGTTAATACCGGTGTAGTACAGAATGCGCTCGGTGGTGGTGGTCTTGCCTGCGTCGATGTGGGCCATGATACCGATATTTCGGGTCATTTGCAGGGATACGTCTCTCGGCGTTGCCATGGCTTAAACCTCCTCAGTAAGCAGATCAATAACGGTAATGCGCGAAAGCCTTGTTGGCTTCTGCCATCTTGTGGGTATCTTCGCGCTTCTTGACGGCGCCGCCAACGTTGTTGGTAGCGTCGATGATCTCGGCGGCCAGGCGAGCGGACATGGTCTTTTCACCACGGCTGCGGCTGTACAGAGTCAGCCAGCGCAGGCCGAGGGTCTCGCGACGGGCGGGGCTGACCTCCAGGGGAACCTGGTAGGTGGAGCCGCCGACACGGCGGGCCTTAACTTCGAGGCTGGGCATGATGTTTTCCATGGCCTTCTCGAACATTTCGAGAGGATCGTTGCCGGTCTTCTCTTTGACAGTCTCAAAAGCTTCGTAAACGATCTTCTGAGCGACGCCCTTCTTGCCATCCAGCATGATGCTGTTGACCAGACGGGTGACGAGCTTGGAATTGTAAATAGGATCAGCCAGAACTTCGCGCTTAGCGATTTTACCTCTTCTGGGCATCTTTCTTCCCTCCTTCACATTAATGATATCATCGGTACTCGAAAGTTAAAGAAAACTCCCGTTATGCCACAAAAGGGTCAGCTGACCATTTTATGGCGAAAAGATGTTTCCTTACTTCTTGGCACCGGCCTTGGGACGCTTTGCGCCGTATTTGCTGCGAGCCTGGTTACGGTTTGCAACACCCTGAGTATCCAGAGTACCACGGATGATGTGGTAACGGACACCGGGCAGATCCTTGACACGACCGCCGCGGATCAGAACAACGCTGTGCTCCTGCAGGTTATGGCCGATACCGGGAATGTAAGAGGTGACCTCGATACCATTCGTCAGGCGGACACGGGCAACTTTACGCAGAGCAGAGTTGGGCTTTTTGGGGGTCATGGTACGAACAGCGGTGCAAACACCACGCTTCTGGGGGCTGTTCATGGTGGTGTACTGCTTCTTCTGGGAGTTGTAGCTCTTCTGAAGGGCAGGAGCAGTGCTCTTGGTTACCAGGACCTCACGGCCTTTGCGTACGAGCTGGTTAAAAGTAGGCATTTCTTTTCTCCTTTCTTGATTATTCCGCGCAGTTTTTGCGGGGGTTGTGCTTCCATTTTGGCCGCACTTAACCCCTTAACTCACGCATTTATTATAATAGCGGATAAACCACGCTCTGTCAAGAGTATTCACAAAAAATATTTCAAATAATCGTGCAAGATGCTGATTTTCTGCACTGTGGGTTCTAATTTTGCACTTAAGGTGTATCTGAAAACAAAGAGAACGACGGATATTTCGCAAACGCAAGCAGAATTTAAGGCAAAGAGCCATAGGAATCCTTTGCGGATTCCAAGGCTTTTTAACGTAAAATCCGGCTGTGTTTGCAGAAACAGACTAAATTTTCGAATTTTTCAGATACACCCCAGGACTTTCCCCTGCTTATTTTGCAGCTTCCAGCTGTGCCACGCAGGCTTCGGCTTCGTCCAGAATGCGGCCGAACTTATCCAGGGCAGCATCCACCGGGGCGGGGGTGGTCAGGTCCACACCGGCATGGCGCAGCTCATCCAGCGGGTAAGCGCTGCCGCCCATGTGCAGGAACTCCAGGTACTTCTTAACAGCCGGTTCGCCGTTCTTCAGGATGCCCTCGGACAATGCCACGGCAGTGGAATAGCCGGTTGCATACTTATAAACATAGAACGGGCGGTAGAAGTGCGGGATGCGTGCCCACTCGTACTGTACTTCGTCATCCACAACCAGCTCCGGTCCAAAGTAGTCCACAATGAGCTTCTTGTACAGATTGTTCAGGGCGGCGGGATTCAGGGCTTCGCCGCGCTCGGCCATGGCGTGGGCATCGCGCTCAAACTCGGCAAACATCGTCTGGCGGTAGACGGTTCCCTTGAAATTTTCGAGGTACTGATTCAGCAGGGCCAGGCGGGTTGCGGGATCCTGGTTCTTTTCTGCCAGCAGGTGCTCAATGAGCAGGTTCTCGTTGACGGTGGAAGCGACCTCTGCGACAAACAGGGTATAGTCGGCATACTGGGCAGGCTGGGTATGGCGGCTGAACCAGCTGTGCATGCTGTGGCCCATCTCATGCGCAATGGTGGAAACGCTGTCCAGCGTACCGGTAAAGTTGCACATGATATAGGGGTTGGAATCATAGCTGCCGCCGGAGTAAGCGCCGCCGCTCTTGCCCTTGTTGGGGAACACATCGATCCAGCGCTCGGCAAAGCCCTTGCGAACGATGGTGCCGTACTCTTCGCCCAGCGGTGCAACGGCATCCAGAACCATCTGCTTGGCCTGGTCATAGGTGTAATGAGCGCTGACGCCCTTGGTCAGCAGGGCGTACACATCATAGTAGTGCAGCTCGTCCACACCCAGGATGCGCTTGCGCAGAGCAACGTAGCGGTACATATCCGGCAGGTGCTTGCGCACAGTAGCCACCAGGTTATCATAGACCTGGCCGGGCACGTTCTCCCCTGCCATGGACATGGCGCGGGAAGATTCATAATGACGGACGGAGGCTTCGGCGGCAGCGGTCTTGACAGCGCCGGAGTAAGAGGCAGCCAGCGTGTTGATGTGCTGGCGGAAGCTCTTGTAGTAGCTTTCAAAGGCATTCTTGCGCAACACGCGGTCATTGGAGGTTTGCAGCAGGATGTAGTTGGAAGCGGTCAGCTCCACATCGTTGCCCTCGCCATCCTTGACGGAATCGAACACCATGTCGGCGTCTGCCAGGTTATCGGCAACATTTTTCGGGGTGCCGAATGCCTCACCGAAAGCAGCCAGCAGCTTTTCTTCCGGGGCGGTCAGGGTGTGAGGCTTTGCACGCAGCAGGTCTTCCAGAGCAAAACGATAGGGAGCAACCTGCTCGTCAGCCATGATGGCATCCAGGGTTTCCTGCGGCAGTGCCAGGATTTCCGGCTGAGCATAGGCGATGGTACCGACAGCCTTTACATATTTGGCAGTAGCGCGGGCATCCATGCTCTGGGCGTCATCAGCACGGGTATCCTCGCTCAGACGCAGGCTGGTGTAGACAGCCAGGTTTTCCAGTTCACGGAACACGCCGATTTCTGCATCATAAAATTCACGAATGCTGGCAGCGTTGTTCAGCTTGCCCTCCCAGGCAGCCAAAGCTTCAATTTTGGGGTCAATGGCGGCAAAAGCCTTTTCCCATTCCGCATCGCTGGCGTACATTTTGGTCAGGTCCCACTGGTACTGCGGGTCCATCTCTTTGCGTTCTTTCAATGCTTCCGACATGGCGGATTCTCCTTTTCTATATGGTGTCTTTCTGAGCCAGTCAGGGAAGCGTTCTCCCCTGCCCTCCATGCAGGCACCATTCATCCTGCACAGACAAACCCAGTATAAAAGTATTATACACCAAATGTTAGAAAAAACAAATCCGTTTTTATTTAAGGCAATACCGCATAATTCTAAGTGCCGATACGGCGAGCGAGGTGCCGCAGC
>ERZ773146.1575-NODE-1575-length-16368-cov-4.490100_pt1 | contig 16368 bp, 16 predicted proteins | sample MGYA00580847_ERZ773146 | MGnify/ENA primary metagenome ERZ773146 (study PRJEB29015, sample SAMEA2737830) | human gut metagenome | biome: human gut; feature: human-associated habitat; material: faeces | place: China | collected 2012 ...
AATGAATCGATTTTTGAAAAAAATATGTACCGGCATTTTATGCGGTGTGCTTGGTGTGGTAAGCATCGGGGCGCAGGAGGCCTTTGCGGCAGATGCGAAGGAGATGCGTGCTGTCTGGATTTCAACGGTATACAGTGCGGACTATCCTTCTACAACGAATAATGCAGAAACGCAGAAGAATGAATTTATTCAGAAGCTGGAGCAGGCGCAGGCGTTGGGATTGAATACGGTTGTGGTGCAGGTGCGCCCGAAGGGGGATGCGCTGTATCAGTCCGATCTGAATCCATGGAGCGCTGTGCTGACAGGAGCGCAGGGGACAAATCCCGGCTATGACCCGATGGCGTTCATGATTGCGGAAGCACACAAGCGCGGCATGGAATTTCACGCATGGATGAATCCTTACCGCATTACGACATCCGGAACGGATGTATCCGCACTTTCTGCGGACAACATGGCAAGAAAGCATCCGGACTGGATTCTGACCTACAACGGGGCAATGTATTATGACCCTGCGAATGAGGAGGTACAGCAGTATATCTGCGATACGGTAAAAGAGGTTGTGGAAAAATATGATGTGGATGCCATCCATTTTGATGATTATTTCTATCCTTCCAATTATCCCCTGCCTGAGGGCGAAACAAGGGAAGGCGCAGTGGCGCAGGAGCGCCGCGACAATGTGGATACGTTAATCAAAAAGGTATATCAGACGATTAAAAATACAAAAGCCTCTGTGGAATTCGGCATCAGCCCGATGGGAATCTGGAAAAACAGCACCTCTGACGAGGCAGGCTCTGCAACACGCGGCTCCGAAGGCTATTATACGGTTTACGGAGATGCGAAAAAATGGGTAGAAAAAGGCTGGGTAGATTACATTACACCGCAGATTTACTGGGAGCAGGGTAATGCCTATGCTGATTATGAGACACTGGTGAAATGGTGGAGCGACGTGGTTGAAGGGACTGACGTAAAGCTTTATATTGGACAGGGGATTTACAAGGATTCCGTTGCGAAGGAGATTGCACAGGAAATGCAGGTCAATGAAAAATACAACGTGAACGGCAGTATGTTCTTCAGTCTGCGGGATTTGCTGAATAACAGACAGGGCTGTGCGGATGCGGTGAAGGCATATTATCAGACAGCGACAAAACCGACAGAGCCTACAAAACCGACAGAACCGACCACCCCGACCGAACCGGAAGCACCTGTTACGATTGAAAAGAAATATGCCTACGCAGGCAGGGCAAAGGTAACGGTGAACGGCAAGGCGGTGGATTTCCAGACATACACGATTGACGATTATACCTATTTTAAGCTGCGCGATGTTGCAGGTGCGGTAAATGGGACAGCAAAGCAGTTTCAGACCTACTGGAATGAAGGCAAGCAGGCGATTGAGCTGTTCCGTGGTGTGCCGTATTCCTCCTCTGTGAGCGGCGCGGCAGGCAGATATGGCGATACCTATGGCACAACCTCTACTGCAAAGCTATACTGCGACGGGGAAAGAAAGAGTGTGAGTGCCTATACCATCAACGATTATACCTATTATAAGCTGCGCGATCTGGCGAAGCTGCTGGATATGGGCGTGACATGGGAGGAAGGCTCGGCTACCATCGGCATCAACACCGCAAAAAGCTATCAGTAAGCCAGTGACGGGTCGGAAGGAGAAAGAGATGTCCCTTTTTAAGAAATTGCAGGAAAAGAGAACGGCGGAGCGTGTGCGAAAATCCGAAAGAATGCAGGGCTTTACCATGCAGGCGGAATTGAGCGCGACCATCGTCAGTGTAAGGCTGTTGGACGGCACGGAAGCGGAAACGAGATTTCTGGTGGAATATGCCAACGGCGAGAAGAAGGAGGAAGCTGTTAAGAATGACAGTGAAAGATTTCAGGAGCTGAGCATGTATTTGGGCTAAAGGGAATTTCTTGTACGGCTTCGGAGCACTGCGAGGGAATTTTCTGAAAAAGCCTTGCAAACAAAGGAAAGAAGTGGTATAGTAATACAAAGTAATGATTATAAACGTTGGTGAAAAGAGTGGGTAGAACAACCCGCTCTTTGTTATTGTAGGGGGAAAGCCCTAATCAGATTTTTGTAAGACGGAAAAAGAAAAACGAAAAAGAGGTGTAAAAATGGCGAAACCAAACAATACAGAAGCAAAGGTGCTGCCCATTCTGGAGCCGATTATTGCAGAAAAGGGGCTGGAACTGGTGGATTTGGAATTTGTAAAGGAAGGCGTAAACTGGTATCTGCGTGTTTATATTGATAAGGACGGCGGCGTAAATATTGATGACTGCGAAGCGGTCAGCCGTGCGCTTGAGGTGAAGCTGGATGAAAAAGATCCCATCGAGCAGGCCTATATTTTGGAGGTAAGCTCCCCCGGTATCGACAGACCGCTGAAGAAGGATGCGGATTTTGTGAAATATCAGGGAGAAATCATTGATGTGAAGCTGTATAAGGCGCAGGACGGCAGCAAGCAGTATCAGGGCAGGCTGCTGGGATTGGAAGACGGCGTGCTTTCCATCGAGGAGGAAAACGGAAACGTAGTGAAATTTGAACAGAAGGATATCGCCAGCGTGAGATTGGCAGTTATTTTTTAAGCTAAGGGAGGAATTTGGAAAATGGACAGTAAAGAATTTTTGGATGCGCTGAATCTGGTTGCAAAGGAAAAGGGCATTGATAAGGAAGTTGTATTTGAGGCAATCGAGGCATCCCTGGTTTCTGCATGCAAGAAAAACTTCGGCACAAGCCAGAATATTAAGGTGGTTATCGACAGAGAATCCGGCAATGTTGCCTGCTATGCGCAGAAAACCGTTGCAAGCCCTGTGGAAGATCCGCAGCTGGAAATCTCTCTGGAAATGGCAAGAGTGCTGAACCCCAACTATGTGGTTGGCGATGTGGTGGATCTGGAGGTAACACCGAAGGACTTCGGCAGAATTTCCGCACAGACCGCAAAGCAGGTGGTGGTACAGAAATTCCGCGAGGCAGAAAGAGAAATTCTCTTTAACCAGTACATTACAAAGGAAAGAGAGGTTGTAACTGCCATCGTACAGAGAAAGGAACGCAGAAATGTTATCGTGCAGATGGGCAAGATTGATGCGATTCTTTCCGCAAACGAACAGATTCCCGGCGAACAGTATAACTTTATGGATCGCATTAAGGTGTATGTACTGGAGGTAAAGCAGACCACAAAGGGCCCTCAGATTTTTGTTTCCAGAACACATCCTGAGTTGGTAAAGCGTCTGTTTGAACAGGAGGTGCCCGAAGTACATGACGGTACAGTGGAAATCAAGAGCATTGCAAGAGAAGCCGGAAGCAGAACAAAGATTGCCGTTTATTCCAAGAATGAAAACGTGGATGCACTGGGTGCCTGTGTTGGGCAGAATGGCTACCGTGTCAATGTAATCGTAAGCGAGCTGGGCGGCGAAAAGATTGATGTGATCAACTGGAGCGAGGACCCCAAGGAATTTATTGCGGCAGCACTCAGCCCCTCTAAGGTTCTGGAGGTTGCGCTGAACGAAGCAGAGCAGAGCGCGAAAATCGTAGTGCCCGACCATCAGCTTTCTCTGGCAATCGGCAAGGAAGGGCAGAATGCAAGACTTTCCGCAAAGCTGACAGGCTGGAGAATCGATATCAAGAGTGAAACACAGGCAAGAGAAACAAACTTCTTAGCAGAAGACCCCGTAACGGAAGAAGCGGCGGAGGAAACAACGGCAGAAGAAACAATAGATGAGGCTGTAGAAGAAGCAGCAGAGGAAGATGTAACAGCGACAGAGGAAACGGCAGAAGGCGAAGCAGAAGCGTAAGAGGGAGGAGAGTATATGAAGCAAAGAAAAGTACCTCTCAGAAAATGTACCGGCTGTCAGGAAATGAAAAATAAAAAGGAACTGATTCGCATTGTACGAAATGATGCAGGCGAATTTGCCTTAGACCGTACGGGAAAGCTGCCCGGACGCGGTGCATATATCTGTCCCAATGCGGAATGTCTGGCGAAGGCGCAGAAATCCAAGGGGCTGGAGCGCTCCTTTAAGGTGGCTGTGCCGAAGGAAGTGTATGAGCAGCTGCTTCAAGAATTGGAGAAACAGACCAATGAATAAATTTTTTTCCCTTCTGGGGCTTTGCAAGCGGGCGGGAAAGCTTGTTGCAGGCGAGGTGGCCGCAGAACAGGCGGTGCGCAAAAAACAGGCATTTCTGCTCATTTTAGCGCAGGATGCATCGAAGAATACAAAAAAGAAATTTACAAATTCCGCAGTGTATTATGAACTGCCCTTGGCAGAAATCGGAACCAAGGAAGAACTGGGCAGAGCCATTGGCGCAGAAATGCGCTCCATTATTGCGATTACAGAAAAGGGCTTTGCAAAAAAACTGAAAGAGCTTGCGGATGATAATATAGAGAATAGAACGAAGGTCGGTGAAGGCTGATTTTCGAGAAAGACGAGGTGTTGTGGAATGTCCAAAATCAGAATTTATGAACTGGCAAAGCAGCTTGGCGTTGCCAATAAAGACTTAGTAGCAAAAATCAACAGCATCGGCATTGAAGCAAAAAGCCACATGGCAATGCTGACAGAGGAAGAAGCCGCAAAGGTGACGGCGTTATATCAGCCGAAGAAGGAGGAACCCAAAAAGGATGCACCGAAAAAGGATGCACCCAAGCAGAACCAGCCCAAGCAGAATCAGCCGAAGCAGGATGGGCAGAAAAAGGAAAATGACCGCAGACAGGACGGCAACAGACCTGCACAGAAAAAGGACAACAGAAACGAAGGCAGAAGCAACGAAAACAGAAACGAAAGCAAGCAGGGAAAGGGCAATAATAATAACAATAATAATAATAACAAGCAGGGCGGTCAGAATAACAAGGGCGCACAGCAGCAGGGCAAGAAGGACAACAATAAAGGCAAGGACAAAAAAGACAAAAAGGGCAACAAGAACGGTCAGAAGGTAAGAGAAAACCCCATGGAGCGCAGAAGACGTGAAATGGAGGAGGAAGCAGCGCTGATGGCAGAGCTGGCGGCACTGGAGGCGGAGGAAGCAAACGCAGATCCCGTTATCAAATATATTCCCGAAAGCATTACCGTAAAGGATCTGGCTGAGGTTCTGGGCAAAAAAGGCTCCGATCTGGTTATGAATCTGATGAAAAAGGGCAAAATGCTTGCCATCAATGCAACATTGGATTTTGATACCGCGGCTTCCATCGCAGAGGAATACAACGTGATTCTGGAGCAGGAGGAAGAAAAGGATATCATGGAGGAAGCCTTTGGCGCAGAGGAGGAAGAGGATGAATCCAAGCTGGAGGAAAGACCTCCCGTTGTTGTTGTAATGGGGCATGTTGACCACGGCAAAACCTCTCTGCTGGATGCCATCCGTCATTCCAGCGTAACAAAGGGCGAAGCAGGCGGCATTACACAGCATATCGGTGCATACACCGTTCAGATTGACGGCAAGCCCATTACCTTCCTGGACACACCCGGTCACGAGGCATTTACGGCAATGCGTATGCGCGGCGCGCAGATTACAGATATCGCGATTCTGGTTGTTGCGGCAGATGACGGCGTAATGCCCCAGACAGTAGAAGCAATCAACCATGCGAAGGCAGCAGGCGTTGAAATTATCGTTGCCATCAACAAGATGGATAAGCCCTCCGCAAACCCCGACCGCGTAAAGCAGGAGCTGACAGAATACGGTCTTCTGGCAGAGGACTGGGGCGGCACAACCGTTTGCGTTCCTGTATCTGCACACACGAAGGAAGGCATTGATAACCTGCTGGAAATGATTATTCTGACAGCAGAAATGAAGGAGCTGAAGGCAAACCCCAACAAGAAGGCAAGAGGTGCTATCATCGAAGCACAGCTGGATAAGGGACGCGGCCCTGTTGCAACCGTACTGGTACAGAGCGGCACCCTGCGTGTGGGCGATCCTGTGGTTGCAGGCCCTGCATACGGGAGAATCAGAGCGATGACAGATGATAAGGGCAGACGCGTGAAATCCGCAGGCCCCTCCACTCCTGTTGAGATTCTGGGGCTTTCTGAGGTTCCTGCAGCAGGTGACAGCTTCTATGTAGCGGCAAACGAAAAGCAGGCAAGACAGCTTGCGGAAAGCGTTATCGCAAAGAACAGAGAAACACTGATTAGCCAGACACCCCAGAAGGTATCTCTGGATGACCTGTTCAACCAGATTCAGAGTGGTAACATGAAGGAGCTGGGGATTATTGTAAAGGCGGACGTACAGGGCTCTGTAGAGGCAGTGCGTCAGTCTCTGGAAAAGCTGACAAACGAGGAGGTACGCGTGCGCGTAATCCATGGCGGCGTTGGTGCGGTTACGGAAAGTGACGTGCTTCTGGCATCCGCCTCCAATGCGATTATCATCGGCTTCAACGTGCGTCCTGAGCCTGCGGCAAAGGCATTTGCGGATGAGGAAAAGGTAGATATCCGTCTGTATCGTGTTATCTATAACGCAATCGAGGATATTCAGGCTGCTATGAAGGGGATGCTTGACCCCATTTACGAAGAAAAGGTTCTGGGCCATGCAGAGGTACGCCAGATCTTTAAGGCATCCGGCGTTGGTACGATTGCCGGCAGCTATGTGAAGGACGGTAAATTCGTGCGAAATTGTCAGGTTCGTATCGTGCGTGACGGTATCGTTGTGTACGAAGGCGATCTGGAAAGCCTGAGACGCTTCAAGGATGACGTAAAAGAGGTTGCAGCAGGCTATGAATGTGGTCTGGTGTTCAAGAAATTCAATGATGTGAAGGAGGGCGACTGGATCGAAGCCTTCACCATGGTAGAGGTACCTCGCTAATTTTGAAATAAAAGGTGAGAGATTATGAAAACAAATAACAGACTTTCTCGCATCAATGACGAGATTATGAAGGAGCTTTCCCAGATTATCCGGGCAGAGCTGAAGGACCCCCGTATTGGTGTGATGACAAGCGTGATCCGTGTGGAAACGACGCAGGATTTGAAATACTGCAAGGTTTATGTTTCCGTACTGGGTGACGAGAAGGATAAGGAAAATGTAATGAAGGGGCTGCAGAACGCAGGCGGCTTTATTCGCCGGCTGATTGCGCAGAGAATTAACCTGCGCTATACCCCTGAGCTGCGCTTTAAGCTGGACGAATCCGCAGAATATGCCATCCACATGGATGAATTGTTCAGCAAAATTGACAAAGAGCGGAAAGAAAGAGATGCAGAATGAAAAAGGCAAACAACTCTTTTGATGAAATCATGGAATGGGTTCTGTCGGCGGAAACGATTGCGCTGGCAGGACACACCAACCCCGACGGGGATGCCATCGGTGCCTGTTTGGCACTCGGCGGCGCACTGGAAAAGGCAGGGAAGCAGGTGCAGGTCATTCTGGAAAAATACGCGGATAAATATCAGCTGATTCCAAACGGGCATCTGGTCTGTGCGGCAGAGGATGCAAGGCTTCCTGAACTGTTTCTCGCACTGGACTGCGGTGACGAGGGACGCTTGGGGGAGGCGGCGGAAATTTTTCGCAGGGCGGCAAAGAAAATCAATATTGACCACCACGAAAGCAATACCTGTTTTGGGGAATTGAATTATGTGGCGGCACAGGCATCCTCGACAAGCGAAATTATTTTCCGTATGCTGGAGGGCAGGCTGCCCATCACGGCGGCAGAGGCGGCAGGACTTTATGCCGGACTGATTTATGATACGGGCGGCTTCCGTCATTCCTCCACCTCCCCTGAAACCATGCGGATTGCAGGGGTCTTGATGGGGTACGGGATTCCCTTTACGGAGATTTATAACCGCTTTTTCGACAGCCGCAGCTTTTCGGAATTAAAGCTGATGGGCAGAGCCCTGAGCAATGCAGAGCTGCTGTTTGGCGGCGATGTGGTCTGCTCTCAGATTACGGCGGCGGAGATTGCGGAGCTGGGCGGCAGCAGCAAGGAGCTGGATGCCATCATCAATTATCTGAAGGGCGTATTGGGCGCAAAGGTGGCCTGCTTCTTCTATGAAAAGACGGAAACGGATGTAAAGGGCAGCTTCCGCGGCAATGACGGCTATGATGTATGCGCATTGGCGCAGAAATTCGGTGGCGGCGGTCATGTGAAGGCGGCAGGCTGTACCATTTCCGCACCCATTGCCAAAGCCAAGGAAATGGTTCTGGCAGAGGTGGAAAAAATGCTGTAAAAAAGAATTTAAGGAGGTACTGTTTTTTGGACGGGATTTTCAATATTTACAAAGAAAAGGGATTCACCTCCCATGATGTGGTTGCGATTGTTCGCAGAACCATTCACATGAAAAAGGTGGGGCATACCGGCACGCTTGACCCCGATGCGGAGGGCGTTCTGCCGGTTTGCGTGGGCAAGGCAACCAAGCTTTCGGATGTCATCATGGATGGCAGAAAAAGCTACCGCGCCATGCTCCGCTTAGGCGTGACCACAACGACGGAGGACGCTTCGGGCGAGGTTCTGGAGACGAAGGCGGTTGTGTTTGATGAGGGAAAAATCCGCGCGGCTGTGGCAGCCTTTATCGGCAGACTGGAGCAGGTGCCGCCGATGTATTCCGCGGTGAAGGTGAATGGGAAAAAGCTGTATGAGCTTGCCAGAGAGGGTAAGGAGATTGCACGAAAGGCACGCACCATTGAGGTGTATGATATTCGGATTCGCAGGTTCCTGCCGCCCGACAGAGTGGAGATGGACATTGACTGCTCGAAGGGGACATATATCCGCACGCTTTGTGCCGATATCGGCAAGGCACTGGGCTGCGGCGGACACATGGCGGAATTGCTGCGGACAGCAACAGGCAGCTTTTCTCTGGAAAACGCCATAAAGCTGGATGATTTGAAGGCACTGGCGGAGCAGGAGAGAGCAGAGGATGCCCTGCTGACGATGCAGGAGGCGCTGAGAGACTTTCCCGTGATAAAAATTGCGGAGGGCTCGACCAAGCTGCTCTATAACGGCGGAAAAATACAGGAAAAATATTTTACGAAGCAGCCGAAGGCATTGCAGGAGGATGAAATCGCAGCGGTTTACGATTTTGAGAATCACCTTGTTGGACTGTATACACTGAAAAAAGAAGAAACGAATTTTTACATCAAACCGTTTAAAATGCTGGTATAAAGCAAGGATTTTTATACTTGTAAAAGGAGTAAAAAAATGGAACATATTACTGACACGCGAATTGAGCAGAGCGAGCCGACGGCTGTGACTCTGGGGAACTTTGATGGTCTGCATCAGGGGCATCGTTCGCTGATCAATCTGACAAAACAATTTGCGGAGGAGGAGGGGCTGAAAAGCGTGGTGTTTACCTTCTCTCCCCACCCGATGTTTGTCTTTCAAAGAAAAGAAGATTTTGCCTTAATCGTTGACCCTTCGGAAAAGAAATTCCAGATGGAGCAGATGGGCATTGATATTTATATTGAATATCCCTTTGATATGAACTTTGCGGCAATGGACCCTGAGGACTTTGCAGTGAAGCTGATTTTTGAAAAGCTGAAATGCCAGGTGCTGGTGGTCGGGGAGGATTACCGCTTTGGCAAGGGCGCGGCAGGCAATTATGAAATGCTGAAGCGCCTTGGTGCAGAACGCGGCATTAAGGTCATCGGTGTGCCGAAGGTGCTGCATGGGGATGAGAGAGTCAGCTCCTCCCGTATCCGCAGATGCCTTCTGGAAAAGAATCTGGAAGAAGCAAACCAGATGCTGACGGTGCCTTATTTTATCCTTGGTACAGTAAAGGAAGGGAAAAAGCTGGGCAGAACCATCGGCTTCCCTACGGTAAATATCGAGGCGCATCCGCTCAAGCTGTTCCCGCCCAATGGGGTCTATGCAACAAAAACCTTATATAAGGGGAAATATTATTACGGTGTGACCAATATCGGCAAAAACCCTACCGTAAACGGCACAGTGAAGATTGTGGAAACGTATTTACTGGATTTCAATGAAATGATTTACGGCGAACAGCTACAGACATTTTTCTATAAATTCCTGCGCAGTGAACAGAAATTTCCCAGTGTGGAGGAGCTGCAAAGGCAAATTGCGATCAATGCGGAGCAGGCGAGAGCCTATTTTCACTCTGCGGAGTATGCACATTGGAGAAGCGAGCAGGAAAAATAAAGGCGTGAAAATCGAAAAAAAGCCTGCTTTTCTTGGGAAACTTGCGTAATTTCCTTGAATTTTCCTTGCAAAGATGGGCTTCGTATGGTAAGATACTAATGTTGTAAAACCGAGACTCAGTTTCCGGACACTCCGACCATTACTTAGTCTTTGGGGATACAGAAATAAAAAAACATAAGGTTTTTAAGGAGGAAAACAACAATGGCAGCAACAATCAACAAACAGGAAATCATCGCAAAATATGGCAGAACACCTAACGACACAGGTTCTCCCGAAGTTCAGATCGCACTGCTGACAGCAAGAATCTCTCTGCTGACAGACCACCTGAAAATGCACAAGAAGGATCACCACTCCAGACGTGGTCTGCTGAAAATGGTTGGTCAGAGAAGAGGTCTGCTGAACTACCTGAAGGAAATCGATATCGAAAGATACCGTGCAATCATTGCAGAACTGGGTCTGAGAAAGTAATTTACAGATGACAGAAAAAGGGAGGAGCCAATCCTCCCTTTCTTTTTAAAAAGCAAGAAACGAGCAGGAGGCACTATAGATTTCCAACTTTTTTTGCAAGAAGGGACAGGCTTGCAGGCGAAGTTGAAGATCTATGGTGCGAAAAAACGACATTCAAGAAAAGGAGAATGATTATGTTTAGAAGCTATTCCATGGAACTGGCAGGCAGAACACTGACAGCTGAAATCGGCAGAGTGGCAGAGCAGGCAAACGGCGCATGCCTGATGCGTTACGGCGATACAACCGTTCTGGTAACGGCAACTGCATCCGATAAGCCCAGAGAAGGGATTGATTTCTTCCCTTTGAGCATTGATTACGAAGAAAGACTGTATTCCGTTGGTAAAATTCCCGGCGGCTTTATCAAAAGAGAGGGCAGACCCTCCGAAAAGGCGGTTCTGACAGCAAGATGTATCGACAGACCTCTGCGTCCTCTGTTCCCTAAGGATTACAGAAATGACGTTGCTATCGTTGCAACCGTTATGTCCGTAGATCAGGACTGCGCACCTGAGGTGCTGGCAATGATTGGTGCTTCTCTGGCACTGAACATTTCCGATATTCCCTTTACAGATCCTGTATCCTCTGTGAATATCGGCTACTGTGACGGCGCACTGGTGGTAAATCCCACTGCGGCACAGAGAGAAACAACCAGACTGAATCTGACCGTTTCCTCCAAGGAGGATAAGGTTATGATGATTGAAGCAGGCGCGGATGAAATTCCCGACGCACTGATGATGGAGGCCATTCATCTGGCATTTGATACCAACCTGCAGGTTGTGAAATTCATTCAGGAAATCACAGCAAAAGAGGGTAAGGAAAAAGCGCCCTACACAGAATATGTAATTCCCGAAGACGCATATCAGCTGGTAACCGGCTTTATCACAGACGCAAGAATGGAGGATGCCGTTTTTGCGGAGCTGAAGCAGGACAGAGATGCAAAGATTAAGGCACTGACCGAGGAGGTTACAGAAGCCCTGACAGAGCAGCTGACAGCAATGGTTGGCGAAGAAACGGATATCGACGCACTGATTGGCGATATTATTTATAAATTCCAGAAAATGACGGTAAGAAGAATGATTCTGAGAGACCACAAGCGCCCCGACGGTCGTGGCATTGAAGAAATCAGAAAGCTGTCCGCAGAGGTAGACGTTCTGCCTCGTGTGCATGGCTCTGCACTGTTCTCCAGAGGACAGACACAGGCATTGACCGTAACCACATTGGGGGCAATCAGCGAGGGACAGAGATTGGATGGTCTGGATACAAACGAAACAGGCAAGAGATACATCCATCACTATAACTTCCCCGGCTTCTCCGTAGGCGAAGCAAAAACCTCCAGAGGTCCCGGCAGACGTGAAATCGGGCATGGCGCACTGGGCGAAAGAGCATTGCTGCCCGTTATTCCCAGTGAGGAAGAATTCCCTTACGCAATCCGTCTGGTTTCCGATATTTTAAGCTCCAACGGTTCTACCTCTCAGGCATCCATCTGCGGCTCTACACTGTCTCTGATGGCGGCAGGTGTTCCCATCAAACGCCCCGTTGCAGGTATTTCCGTAGGTCTGGTAACAGGTGAAAATGATGATGATTTCATCGAAATCACAGATATTCAGGGCGTAGAGGACTTCTTCGGCGATATGGACTTTAAGGTTGCAGGCACAAGCGAGGGTATCACAGCTATCCAGATGGATATGAAGATTCATGGCTTGACCTTCCCGATGATTGAGCAGGCATTTGCGCAGACAGGCAGAGCAAGAGATTACATTCTGAATGAGGTTATGCTGAAGGCAATCGCAGAGCCCAGAAAAGAGCTTTCTCCTTATGCACCGAAGATTGCACAGATGCAGATTGATGTGGAAAAAATTGCTGAGGTTATCGGCGCAAGAGGTAAGGTTATCAAGAAGATTGTGGAGGAATCCGGCTGTGAAATTGATACAGAGGATGACGGCACCATCTACATCAAGGGCATTGATCCCGCAGGTATCCAGATGGCAAAGGATATGATTACCGCAATCGTTTCCGATCCCGAACCCGGCACGATTTATCAGGGTACTATCACAAGACTGATGGCCTTCGGCGCATTTGTTGAAATCGCACCCGGCAAGGAAGGGTTGATTCATATTTCCAAGATTTCCAACAAGCGTGTGGCAAAGGTTGAGGACGTTCTGGCTGTTGGCGATAAGGTTTCCGTGAAGCTGATGGAAATTGACAAGCAGGGCAGACTGAACTTCTCCATGAAGGATGCCATGGAAGCAGAAGAAAACAAATAAGATTTTGAAAATAAAATAGCAGTAAAACGCAGGCAGGGGCTGTTTGCAGGTGTAAGCCTGTAAACCTCCTGCCTTTTTGTCAGGCGCAGAGAGAAATTTTATCGGAAAGAGGATGGAAAAGACTGCATAAAAACAGAAATTTTTCTCATGATAGAAACAGAAAGCTGATTTAGGAGAGATGGTATGGTTACAATCAGAACACTGGACAACGGCATAAGGGTCGCACTGGAATCCATTTCCTATGTCCGCAGCATTTCCTTCGGGATTTGGGTGAAAAACGGCTCCCGAAATGAACTGCCGCAGGAAAACGGTGTGTCGCATTATATTGAGCATATGATGTTCAAGGGGACGAAAAGCCGCACGGCAAGGCAGATTGCGGAGGAAATGGATGCGCTCGGCGGGCAGATTAACGCATATACCACGAAGGAATATACCTGCTATCATACCCGTGTGCTGGATAAGCATATTGACCGCGCACTGGATGTGATGAGTGATATGCTGCTGCATCCCTTGATTGCACAGGAGGAGGTGCAGAAGGAGCGCAATGTCATTACAGAGGAAATTTATATGTACGACGATGCGCCGGAGGAGCTGGTGCATGATGCCTTGCAGGATGCCATCTGGCGTGATACCTCCCTGGGGATGCCGATTCTGGGGACGGAGGAAACAATTGCTGCCTTTGATGCGGATTTCATTCGGGCGTATTATGAACGGAATTATCATCAGGAAAATATCGTGCTTTCTGTGGCAGGAAATTTCGAGGAGGAGGAAATGCTTGGGAAGCTGAATGAAAAGCTGGGCGGATGGAAACGGGAAACGCCCTTTGTGCAGCATGATACCCATGCGGCGTATCAGATTTCCTGTGTGGAGAAGGAAAAGGACATTGAGCAGGTGCATGTCTGCCTTGCTTTTCCCGGACTGACCAGAGAGCATCCGCAGAAATATGCACTGGCAATTTTCAATACGCTTTTCGGCGGCGGCATGAGCTCGCGCCTGTTTCAGAAAATTCGAGAGGAAAACGGGCTGACCTATTCCATCTACAGCTATACGACTGCCTTTGCGGATACGGGTGTTTTCACGATTTGCGCGAGCATGAACCCCAATCAGACGGAGCGGGTGTTTGAGCTGATTGCAGAGGAACTGAAGGAAGTGACGGCGGAAGCCTTCCCGGAACAGCTGATTGCGGTGACGAAGGAGCAGATGATTTCCAATTTTATCATCGGGACGGAAAGCACGCTGAACCGTATGACGGCGGCAGGGGCCTCTCTGCTTCTGCGCGGAGAGGTGCAGGAAACAGAGGAAGTGATTGCAAAAATTGAGGCGGTGACGGCGGCGGATGTGCTTGCGACAGCGAGAGCAGTGCTCGACACTGAGAAAATCAGCTATTCCGCAGTGGGCAATCTGAAGGGGAATGACTTCGGCGCACTGGTGGAAAAGTTTTTTAAATAAAAAAGGCACTCCTTAGAAATACTATAGATACGGATTTATCCCGAATTTTTTGTATTAAGGAGGAATTATCATGAAAGCAATAAATATGATTGCGCTGACCTTAGTGGTTATCGGTGCGCTGAACTGGGGATTGATTGGATTTTTCGGCTTTGATTTAGTCACAACCCTGTTCCATGGAAGCCTGTTCTGGCTGGCAAGAGTGATTTTTGCGCTGGTCGGCTTGTCCGGTCTGTGGTGCCTGACGCTGTATCATAATGTCGGGCAGGAGCCGCAGATGAAAATGACAAAGCAATAAAAGCAACAAAGGAAAAAGCGGGCGCTTTTGCCCGTTTTACATACAAAAGGGAAAGAAGAAAAGGAGTGAAGGAATATGCGTTTTACAAAAATGCAGGGCTGCGGGAATGACTATATTTACATAAACTGCTTCGAAGAAAGGGTGGAAAACCCCGAGAAGCTGGCAATCGCCATGAGTGAGCGCCATTTTGGGGTTGGCTCGGACGGACTGGTTCTGATTATGCCTTCCGAGGCTGCGGATTTTCGCATGAGAATGTTTAATCTGGATGGCTCGGAGGGGAAAATGTGCGGCAACGCTTCTCGTTGTGTCGGTAAATATGTTTACGAAAGAGGACTGACGGAGAAAACAACGGTGGCACTGGAAACATTGGGCGGCATCAAGATTTTGCAGCTGCATGTAAAGGATGGCATTGTGGAAAGCGTAACTGTGGATATGGGTGAGCCTGTGCTGGAGGCGGCAGAAATTCCCGTTCTGAGTGACAAGCATCCTGTTATCGGTGAAACAGTGGAAATTTTGGATAAGAAATTTGATTTTACCTGTGTTTCCATGGGAAATCCTCATGCGATTACCTTTGTGGAAAACGTGATGGAATACCCCATTGAGAAATACGGCAGAGTTTCTGAATTTCATCCCATTTTCCCTGACAGGGTGAATACGGAATTTGTGGAAATCGTGGATGACAGCCATGTGAAGATGCGTGTCTGGGAGCGCGGCAGCGGCGAAACATGGGCATGCGGCACAGGGGCGAGCGCAACGGCGGTAGCCTGCGTGCTGAACGGCAAAACAGACAGAAAAGTGGATGTAGAATTGATTGGCGGCACATTGACCATTGAATGGAATGCAGAGGACAACCATGTTTATATGACGGGGCCTGCGGAGTTTTCCTTCGATGGGGAATGGCTGCGGGAGGTATAAGATGGCGAAGGAGTTACACGAGCTGAATGAGCTTGAGGAGAGAGTCATTCTGGTTGCGGTGGAGATGGACGAGAGAAGCAGCCGCTCTGCAATGGATACGGACGCGTGTCTGGATGAGCTGGAGGAGCTGGTAAAAACGGCAGGAGCGACGGCAGTGGCGCGCTCTGTGCAGAAAAGGGAAAGGATTCACCCCGGTCATTACCTTGGCACAGGGAAAATTGAGGAGCTGAAGGCGATGCTTTTGGCGTATGATGCAACAGGGATTGTCTGCGATGATGAGCTTTCCCCTGCACAGCTGCGGAATCTGGAGCAGATGCTTGGTACAAAGGTGATGGACAGAACGATTGTGATCCTGGATATTTTTGCGGCAAGAGCCTTATCTGGCGAAGGGAAGATTCAGGTGGAGCTGGCACAGCTGAAATATCGCCTTTCCCGACTGACAGGGATGGGTGCGTCCATGTCCCGTCTGGGCGGCGGCATTGGTACAAGAGGCCCCGGGGAAAAGAAGCTGGAAACAGACAGACGCTACATCAAGGAGCGAATTGCGGAGCTGAATAAGGATGCGCAGGAAATCCGCACACACAGAGAGCTGCTTCGCGCGCAGAGAAGCAAAAAGGGGACACCTGTGATTTCTCTGGTGGGCTATACTAACGCGGGGAAATCTACGATTCTGAACCGACTTTCCGATGCAGGCGTTCTGGCGGAGGATAAGCTTTTTGCTACACTGGATACCACCACAAGAAAAATTGAACTGCCGGGCGGCTCGGAGGTTTTTCTGACGGATACGGTAGGCTTTATCCAGAAGCTGCCGCATCATCTGGTGCAGGCGTTCAGCGTTCATCATTATTTCCCTGCTTCTGTGCATCGTCCTGTTTAA
>ERZ773146.1594-NODE-1594-length-16264-cov-2.858659_pt1 | contig 16264 bp, 15 predicted proteins | sample MGYA00580847_ERZ773146 | MGnify/ENA primary metagenome ERZ773146 (study PRJEB29015, sample SAMEA2737830) | human gut metagenome | biome: human gut; feature: human-associated habitat; material: faeces | place: China | collected 2012 ...
ACACCGTCATGTCAAACCACCATCTGCGAAACAAGGAGCTGACCTTGAAAGCCAAGGGACTGTTGTCGCAAATGCTGTCCCTGCCGGAGGATTGGGACTATCGCCGCCGGGAGAGCAGCGTGGAGGAGGCGCTCATCGAGATGTATCTGGCGGGCGGTTTTAAAGATCTGCCGTCCGCCCTCGGTTGAGAGCGCGTAGATGCCCACCTTTGGTGAGGATGCCAGAATTTTCAGTTCGCTGCACGCCTACACTTCCTCGCGGCGGATCGTGGTGTGCCGTGAATGCGGCACCATGAACGTGTCGTCAAAGCCGCGCATGAACATCGAACTCCGACGTGCCAGCATGTGCGGGAACACGCCGAAGAGCTTTTCCTGCAGGTCGTGCTTGTGAATACCATCATGATAATAGAGTCCCGCCTGTGCGCCCCAGCAGATGTGAAACGTGGAATAGACGTATGTCTTCGTTTCAATCTTCATCGGCATCAGGGTTCAAAACCAGAATCTGCAGCGGTCGGATGTCCTGTGTCACGGTGCGCGTCTTCTCCTTCACGGAGATGTTTTCGCCGGCAATCCGTTCGGAATTTTGATCGGTATCGGGGTTCCTCCTCATTTTTTCACAGTCAGACAAAGAAAGGCGGTCATGGACAACGCACCCATGACCGCCTTTGGAAATTTGTTCGAGCAGCTCTCAGAACAAACCAACGACGGTCTTGCACATCATCATAACCATACCGATATTCATGCTGCGCACCGTCCATTCGTCTGAATTCCTTGGGGATATTGTAACGTGTTCTGCAGAACTTATCAAGAAAAGCGCTTACAGGAGCCGATACGTCCAGCCCATATCATCGGCAACCGTCCCGGTTTGCATGCCGTAGAGCGTATCATAGAGCTTCTGCGCCACAGGGCCGACCGTCCCGTCCGCGACCTGCACATCCGTGCCCATCACGTTCAGCCAGCCGATCGGCGAGATGACCGCCGCGGTGCCGCTGGCGAAGATCTCCTGCAGGCTGCCGTCCTTCGACGCGGCGACGACCTCGTCGATCGAGAGCTTCCGCTCCGAGACCTTGACGCCCCACTTTTTCAGCAGCTGGATGACGGAGTCGCGCGTGATGCCGGGCAGGATCGTGCCGGAGTCGAGCGGCGCGGTGATGACCTCGTCCGCGATGCGGAAGAAGGCGTTCGACGTGCCGATCTCCTCGACATACTTATGCTCCGCCGCGTCGAGCCACAGCACATCCTTGCAGTTATATTTCATCGCGTCCTGGCTGGCGCGCATGCCGCCGCCGTAGTTGCCGCCGACCTTGGCATAGCCCGTGCCACCGTGCGCCGCGCGAATGTACTTGTCCTGCACATAGATGCGCGTCGTGGAGAGCCCGCCGTCGTTTGCCGCGTAGTAGGAGCCCGTCGGGCTGAGGATGATCATAAATTTGTAGTGCTTGGCGGGCAGAACGGAGAACGAGACCTCATCGCCGAAGATGAACGGGCGGATATACATCGCAGTGCCCGGCGCGGAGGGAACCCAGTCGCGGTCCGCCTCGATCACAGCCTTGACCGCCGCGAGGAACAGGTCTCCCGGCAGCTCCGGGATGCACATGCGCTCGTTGGTGCGGGCCATACGCTTAATGTTCATGTCCGGCCGGAAGATCTGGATGCCGCCGTCCGGGGTGCGGTAGGCCTTCATGCCCTCAAACATCATCTGTGCGTAGTGCAGTACGCAGGACGCCGGCTCGATGAGGAACGGCTCGTGCGGCACAACGCGCCCGTCGTGCCAGCCCTGTCCTTCGTCATAGTCCATGACAAACATGTGGTCGGTGAAGTATTTCGCAAAGCCCAGCTTCGTCTCGTCGGCGGGACGGGGCTTGGGGTGCGTGGTTCTCGTCACAGGGAAGTTGTATTCCATTTTTCGTTCCTCCTGATATTCATATACATTATAAAAGCTGTTTGTCGGTTCGGGCGACCCATGGTCGCCCGCCAAAGGCTGCCCTTACACAGGGGAGGCTTTGCCCGCTGCGGCGGGGCATCGGTCAGATCTGATAGAGCTCCGGGCGGCGGTCGCGGAACACATTGATCGAGCTGCGGATTTCTCCCAGCACGTCCATCTCGCATTCCGCGGTCAAAATTTGTTCGTTTTCCGCGGCCAGCGCCAGCGTCTCGCCCCATGGGTCGATGATTGCGGAGAAGCCGCCGTAATGCGTGTCGCCCGCGTCGCCGCAGGAATTGCAGCAGATGACGAACGCCTGATTCTCAATCGCCCGCGCGACCGTCAGCGCCCGCAGATGTCCGATGCGCGCCGCTGGCCACTGGCTCACGACGAAGAGCATGTCCATCCCCTGCACGGCGAGTGTCCGCGTCAGCTCCGGGAAGCGGATGTCATAGCAGATTACAAGGCCGCAGTCGTGTCCGTCGAGCCGGAAGCGGCAGAGATGATCGCCGGGCGTGAAATACGCATGCTCGCCCATCGGCGTAAACAGGTGCGTCTTATCATACTCTGCGACGCAGTTCCCCGCGCGGTCAAAGACGCACGCCGTGTTATAGACCTTTCCGCCGCGCACATTCGCGACGCTGCCCGCCACAAGATTCACGCCAAGCTCCGCAGCCAGCCCGCCGAGTTCACGTTTCACCCGCGCGCAGTCCCGCTCGGCCAGCTCGGAAAGACGCTCTTTCGGGAAAAACCCGGTGTTCCATGTTTCCGGCAGGACAACCACGTCCGGTCCGCTCGCCATCGCGTCGCGGATGAGCCGCTTCGCCTTTGCAAAGTTCTCCTCCGGCTGCGCGAAGAGCATGTCCATCTGGATGCAGGTGGTCTTCATCCGGCGAACTCCTTCCCAGCCTGAAGCGCCTGCATGTTGAGGTCGAAAAGGTCGGCCTTGCGCGCCGGGATGACCTTGTGCAGCGCGTCCGCGAGGCTCTCCTCCCGGACACACCCGGTCTTCGAGATCAGCGCGCCGAGCAGGATCATGTTGGCAAGCGTCGGCATTCCCATGTCCATTGCCATCTTCGTGGCCGGGACGTAATAAGCCTCCACATCCGTGCGCGTAACCTTGCGGGCGATGAGCGTGGAGTCGAGGAAAATTTTCCCGCCCGGCTGCACGGCGTTTTCATATTTATCGAGCGAAGGGTTGTTCATAACCATGAGCACGTTCGGCGTGTTTACGATCGGCGAGCCGACCGGGGCGTCCGACAGAATGACGTTGCAGTTCGCCGTGCCGCCGCGCATCTCCGGGCCATAGGACGGCAGCCAGCTGAGCTCCCGCCCTTCGATGAGGCCCGCGTAAGCCAGAACCTTTCCGGAGAACAGCAATCCCTGTCCGCCGAAGCCCGCAATCACGATTTGATGATCTGCCATCTCTCAGCCCTCCTTGTCTCGGTAGACACCCAGCGGATAGTACGGGATCATCTTCTCGTCGATCCACTCCAGCGCCTTCTGCGGCGTCAGGCCCCAGTTCGTCGGACAGGCCGACAGCACCTCGATCAGGGAGAAGCCCTTGCCCTCCACCTGATAACGGAACGCCTTTTCAATCGCTTTTTTTGCGTTTTTCACGTTTTTCACATTGTTCACGGTCACGCGCTCGAGATACGCCGGGGCCTCCAGCGTCGCGAGCATCTCGCAGATCCGGATCGGCCAGCCGCAGGTGTTAACGTCGCGTCCATAGGGCGACGTCTGTGTGATCTGGCCGGGCAGAGAGGTCGGGGCCATCTGGCCGCCCGTCATGCCATAAATCGCGTTGTTGACAAAGATGACCGTGATATTCTCTCCGCGCGCTGCGGCGGAGACAGTCTCGCAGAGGCCGATGGACGCGAGGTCGCCGTCGCCCTGATAGGTGAAGACGATGTTGTCCGGCAGCGACCGCTTCACACCCGTCGCGACTGCGGGCGCACGTCCATGCGACGCCTCCACCATGTCGCAGGTGAAGTAGTCGTAGGCCAGCACCGAACAGCCGACCGGCGCAATGCCGATCGTCCGGCCCTCGATGCCGAGCGTGTCGATCGCCTCAGCCACAAGCCGATGGATGATGCCATGCGTGCAGCCGGGGCAGTAGTGGAATACAGCGTCGGTCAGCGCCTTCGGTTTTTCAAATACAACAGCCATCAGTCGTTCCCTCCTTCGTTTGCCTTGCGGATCGCGTCCAGCACCTCATCCGGCGACGGGATCATGCCGCCCACGCGGAAGCAAAGGTCGACCGGCTTTTTGCACTCTACCGCCAGCTGCACATCCTCGCGCATCTGGCCCATGTTGAGCTCTACACAGACGAACCGCTTCACCTGATCAGCGGCCTTGCGCAGCGGTGCCTTCGGGAACGGCCAGAGCGTGATCGGCCGGATCATGCCGGCCTTGATGCCCTGCTTGCGCGCTTCGACGATCGCGTTGCGCGACACGCGCGCGGTAATACCGCAGGACACGATGCAGACCTCGGCGTCCTCCATCATGAACTCTTCCCACATGCACTCGTTCTTCTCAATCTCGGCGTATCGCTCGAAGCGCTCGATGTTCAGCCGCTCAAGCTCTGCGGGACTTAAGTACAGCGAGTTGACAACGTGATGCTTCCGCTGGCACTTCGTTCCAGTGACGGCCCAATCCTTTTCAGTTGTGTCCGGGTCACGCGGCTCCGGGAGCTGCACCGGTTCCATCATCTGACCCATCGTGCCGTCGGCCAGCAGCATCGCCGGCATCCGGTATTTTTCCGCAAGGTCAAACGCCTTTCCGGTCAGGTCGGCCATCTCCTGAACCGACGCCGGAGCCAGTACCAGCACATGGAAGTCGCCGTGGCCAGGTCCGCGCGTCGCGAGGAAGTAGTCGGACTGCGATGGCTGAATGCCGCCGAGGCCGGGCCCGCCGCGCTGCACATTGACAATGACTGCGGGCAGATCTGCGCCCGCCAGATACGAAATGCCCTCGCACTTGAGCGCGATACCGGGGCTGGAGGACGAGGTCATCGCCCGCTTGCCCGTCGCGGCCACGCCGTAAACCATGTTGATGGCCGCGATCTCGCTCTCGGCCTGCAAAAACGTCCCGCCGATCTTCGGCATTTTCTTCGCCATATAGGCCGCGACCTCGGTCTGCGGCGTGATGGGATAGCCCAGATAGTGGCGGCACCCGGCGAGGATCGCGGCCTCCGCGATGGCTTCGTTGCCCTTCATCAATACTTTTTCCTGCATCGTCTCGTCCTCCTCACTTTTCAACCTTGATGACACAGTCCGGACACATCGTTGCGCAGAACGCACAGCCGACGCACTTGTCCGGCTCCGTCAGCTCCACGGGCGCATGTCCCTTTTGATTCAGCCGCGTCTTCGACAGCGCCAGCAGTCCCTTCGGACAGGCGTTCACGCACAGGCCGCAGCCCTTGCAGAGTTCTTCCTGAAATGTCAGTTTTGCCATTTTCTACCTCCCAATTATCGTAATTGATAGTATAATTGCTGAATGTCCATCGGGAACAGGTTCGGGATGCTCCCGCGCAGCGCATCAAAGAGCGGCGCAGCGCAGCAGGTCATCTTGAGCGGCAGCCCTGCCCGCGCGGCGACCGCCTCCGCATAGGGCATGCTTGACAGCACATCCACCGCCGCCGTCGCCTGCCCGAGATTCGTATTGTTGACGATCGCCGTGAACGGCAGCCCACAGGCGGCCTCGATTTCCCGCAGCACAAGGATCGCATCCTCTACCGTCCTGGTCAGCGGCCGGGCCCGGTTGATGACGAGCAGCATCTCATAATCACCCTCCGCCCGGATCTCCGGAACATAGCGCCCCAGTGCCAGCGCTCCGCGGTCGTCTCCGCCGATGTCCAGCACGCCGCATACATCCCGCTCCGCAATCAGCGCGTAGGTCTCCTTCGGCATGGCCGGAACATCGAGATTCGAATTTGCAAACGGTGAGACGATCAGTCCGATCCCCTCTTTTTTCAGATCTTCTTCTGAATCCTTCGTCCGGAAATAGGGATTTACAATGTCAAGATCGGCCACAGTCACGGCTTCACCTTTTCGCCGGAGCCACCGCGCATAATTCAGCGCGATATTCGTCTTGCCGCTGCCGTAATGTCCGGCAAAAAGAGTTAGGCGTTTGTGTGTCATGGCCGACTCCTCCTTCAGAGCTTGCTTCTGATGATTTTTCCGCTGGTGGTCTTTGGAAGCGCTTCGCGGAATTCCACAATACGGGGATATTTGTACGGCGCAGTATGCGTCTTGACATAAGTCTGAATTTCTTTTTTCAGCGCATCCGTGCCTTCCGTGCCCTTGACCAGCACGATGCTGGCCTTGACGACCTGCCCGCGCACCTCATCCGGCGCGGCGGACACACCGCACTCGAGCACATACGGCAGCTCCATGATGACATTTTCGATCTCGAACGGCCCGATGCGGTAGCCGGAGGACTTGATGACGTCGTCCGCGCGGCCAACATACCAGTAGAAGCCGTCCTCATCGCGCCACGCGAGGTCTCCGGTGTGGTAGAGTCCGTCGTGCCAGACGGCCTCGGTGCGCTCCTTGTCCTGATAATAACCGAGGAACAACCCGCAGAAATGCTCGCGTCCCGCAGTATGGATGACGATCTCGCCCGTGTCGCCGTCGGCGGTCGGGTTGCCGTCCTGATCGACAAGGTCGATGCCGTAGCCGGGGATGGGCTTGCCCATCGAGCCGGGCTTGAGCGGCTGGCCGACGAGGTTCGCAATGCCGAGCGTCATCTCCGTCTGGCCGAAGCCCTCGGCGATCTGCAGCCCCGTCGCCTTTTCAAACTGATAATAGACCTCGGGGTTCAGTGCCTCGCCCGCAGTCGTCGCGTGCTGGATGGAGCTGAGGTCGAAGCGGGACAGGTCCTGCTTGATCAGCATCCGGTACATCGTGGGCGGCGCACAGAACGTCGTGATGTTGTATTTGGCGAACATCGGCAGGATCTTCTCGGCGTCGAACCGGTCAAAGTCGTAGACGAACACCGCGCCTTCGCACAGCCACTGTCCATACAGCTTGCCCCAGAGCGCCTTGCCCCAGCCGGTCTCGGAGATCGTGAAGTGCAGTCCGCCGGGCTGCACCCAGTGCCAGTAGCGGGCCGTGACGTAATGGCCCAGCGCATATTTGTAGCTGTGAACGGCGATCTTCGGATAGCCGGTCGTGCCGGACGTGAAGAACATCAGCATCGGGTCGTCGCCGCAGGGCGCGTCTGCCGTGCGCGTGTAGCGCCGGGAGAACAGGCCGTATTCCGCGTCAAAGTCGTGCCAGCCCTCGCGCTTGCCGCCGACGAGCACCTTCGTCAGATGCACGCCCGCGTCGGCCTCCGCGATGTCGACCTGATGGGCCGTGTCGCCGTCCGCCGTACAGACGATCGCGCTCACGCCCGCCGCCTTGAAGCGATAGGAGAAGTCGTGCTCCATGAGCTGGTTCGTCGCCGGGATGGCGATGGCGCCCAGCTTATGCAGGCCGAGGATCGCAAACCAGAACTGATAGTGCCGCTTGAGCACCAGCATCACGCGGTCGCCGCGCTTCACGCCGAGCGACGTGAAATAGTTCGCTGCCTGGCTCGAGGCGTCCTTCATGTCCTTGAACGTGAACCGCCGCTCGGTCATGTCGTTTGCGACATGCACCATCGCGAGCTTGTCCGGCTCGCGCCGCGCGAGGCCGTCCACGATGTCGAATGCAAAATTGAATTTGTCCTCGTTGTGGAACTCCAGCCGCTCCAACGAGCCGTCTTCCTTTTCCACGCCGTGGACGAACTGGTCGCAGAGCAGCTGCTGCTCCGGCGTCTCCTCGAGCGTCCGCGTCCGGACGGACAGGTCCTGCTCCTTTTCGCTGCTCGCCATGATCATTGCGAGGAACACACAGTCCTGCCCGTCGACGGCGATCATGCCGTGCGGCGTGGAGCTCTTGTAGAAGATGCTGTCGCCCTCGTGGAGGACTTCCTCGTGTTCGCCGACGCGCACGCGGAGCGTCCCCTTCACGACGAGGTCAAATTCCTGGCCGGCGTGCGTCGTGGTGTGGATCGGCTGGCTCTGCAGCTCCTTGGAATACTGATAGGTGACCCAATACGGCGTCGCCAGCTTCTGCCGGAACATTGCCGCCATATTCTGAATGGTGATGCCGTCCTCGCTGGCCGTCACCGGGCCCATGCCCCGGCGCGTCACCGTGTAGCTCGAGAGCTTGGCGCTCTGGCCTTCGAGCAGATCGGTCAGCTCCACGCCGAACGCCAGCGCACACTTGTGCATGAACGTAAACGGGAAATCGACCGTGCCCTGCTCATAGCTGTGATACTGCTCGACGCTGACCTCGGTCTTCTCGGCCATCTCCGCCTCGGTGTAGCCGACGATCTCGCGCATCTCGCGGATACGCTCGGCGATCTCCATCAGCGGATTGGCGGCCGGCTTCTTGGTTTGCATCATCATAGTGGATTCCTCCTGTGTTAAACTGTGTAAGTTACTTCGAATGAAAAAGCTATGGCCATCCGGTGGTGCATGCCCGGCGAGAGATTTTCCGGCAAGACAAGGTGAAACGGTGAAGGCGTACGGTCTGTACGTCGAGCCGGTTCTAACGCCGTATTGCCGGAAAAGATCCGCCAGCGTTTAATGAACTGTATTCTCGGTCAATATTGTTTCATATTTTGTCTCGCCCGAGAAATAGGCATCCATGATCGGGATGCAGACATTGGCAAGATTACCGCCCTGCGCGCCCTTCTCGACGTAGACCGCGATGGCGATCTCCGGATCGTCCGCCGGGGCGTAGATCACGAAGGAGGCGTTGTCGGAGCCGCTGACAGATCCGTCGGACGTCACGCCCTGCCACTGGGCCGTGCCGGTCTTACAGGCGACCTCGATCGGATAATTGGCCAGATAGTTCTTGGCCGTGCCCACCTTGGCGGTCATGCGCATACCCTTGTCGATGCAGTCGAGCGCCTCATCCGAGATGTCCAGCGTGCTGGCCACCTCCGGCTCGTGCTCCTTGATCAGCGACTGATAGTCCCACGACACGATGCGCGACAGGAACGTCGCGGAATAGCGCGTACCCTTGTTTGCCAGCGCCTGCACATAGCAGACCATCTGCATCGGCGTGAAGCGGTTCAGGCTCTGCCCGATGACAGCCTGCAAAACGTCCGCGCCGTACCAGCCGGACTCGTCGCCCGCGTAGTTGGCCTTTTTCGTCTCGGCGTTCGCGCGCTGGCCGGTGTACTCAAACAACTCGATGCCCGTGTGCTCGCCGAGGCCGAGGGCCTTCGCCACAATATCAAACGGATTCTCGCCCGTCTCACTGTAATAGGCGTTGTAGGTCAGGCGGCCCGCTTCATAGAAATAGTAGTTGCAGGACTCGGCCAGTGCCTCCTGCATATTGATGGTGCCGTGCGTCGCGTTCGAGCTTGTCCACACGTAGCACTTCGGCGTGAAGTTTTCCTTCGCGTAGTACATGTAGACGCCCTCGTCCGTAATCTCATAGTATTCACCGATGTGGCCCATGTCGATGGCCGCGATGGCCGTGACCATCTTGTAGATCGAGCCGGGGGCATATTCCGCGAGCAGCGCCCGGTCGTAGAGCGGCTTATAGGGGTCCTCGCTCAGCTCCTTGAAATCGCGGTTATAGGTGGAAAGATCATAAGTCGGATAGCTCGCGCAGGCGAGGATCTCGCCTGTCTTCACGGCCTGCACCACGACGGCCCCGCCCTCGGCGTCCTTGCCTTCGCTGTGCGCGCCGACGCCGTTTTCGCGGAGGTCCAAAATCAATCTCTCCAGCGCATTCTCTGCCACGGCCTGGAGCGAGATGTCCAGCGTCGTCTCCACGTTGTTGCCCGGCTGCGGGACGCTGGTGTAGTATTCGTCGAGCTTTTCGCCCGTGGACGAGACGGTCGTATACTTCATGCCGCTCGTCCCGTGCAGATATTCCTCAAAGGCCAGCTCGATGCCCTCTTTGCCGACCTTTGCGTTCATCGCGTAGCCCTTGTCGCGGTATTCCGGCCAGTCCCCAGCCTCGATGCTGCCGATGGAACCGAGCAGATGCGCCGCGTACTTCGTGTTGTAGACGCGCACGGTGCTCGATTCGACAATCACGCCCGGAATACTCAGCTCCATCACCGCCGCAAGATCCTCCGCGCTGACGTCGGTCGCCAGCGTGTAGTTTTCCAGCCCCACGCCCTCGACGCTCCGCAGCTCCAGCTCATACCGGACGGAGATGACCTTGTACGCCTGCTCCTGCGTCCAGTCACCGGGGATGTTATAATCCTCGCGCAGCTTTTTCATCAGCGTCGAGGCCGTCGTGTCGAGGTCATATTCCCGGTTGCGCAGGAATGCGCGGAAATAATCCTGCCATGTGGACGAGATGCCGTCCATCTGATAGGCATAAGGCCGCTCCATTGTTACCGGGAAATGGCTTTCATATTCGATGCCGCGCTGGTCGCAGAGGTCGAGCAGCTTCAGCAGGTTTTCGTTCGTCGCGCCCGTGTTGGTGAGGACGAAGTTGATGATCACGAGGTTATAGCTCGCGCGGTTCGAGACGAGGACGTTGCCGTTCCGGTCGAGGATGTTGCCGCGCGAGGCCTCCATCGTGGTGCGGTAGGTCATCGAGTCCGCGTCTGCGGTCACGAGTTCCGCCGTCTGTAATTTATAAAGCCGCAGCGCGAACACCGCCATCATCGCCACGATGAAGCAGATGAACACGATCATGCGGAAGCGCATTCTTCGCTGCATTTATGCCCCTGCCTTTCTGATCAACCAGGCGGCCAGATACACCGGCGGCGCCGCCAGCAGCGAAAGCCCGATCTGCCGCAGCACGGGCAGCAGGCCCGCGCCGAATCCCACATGGCCCAGAAATACCTGCACCAAAAACAACACGCCCTGACAGAAAATCAGACAGCCAAGGCTCATCAGCAGCGCCGAGAGCAGATTGCGCCGCAGATACCGGTCGCACGCGTAGCCCACAACCGCGCCGCAGAGCGCCAACAGCACAATATGGATCGCGCCGCCCGCCGCACCGGCCAGACACCAGAACAGCCCGGCCGCGAGACCGAAGATTGCTCCGGACTCGCCGCCCACGTGCATTGCGATACACGCCGCAGCCACCGGGATCAGGCTCAGCTTCACACCGAACAGGCGCATCCGCCCGAACGTCACCGTCTGAAATACCGTCATGAACAGAAACAGCACCCCATATAAGGCCCACATCAGGGCGTTTTTGTATGTTTTTCTCATCGGAATACTCCTTCTGCCGGGTTTCGCTCCATCCAAAGGCTCCCTTGTGTAAAGGGAGCTGTCAGCCGCTAGGCTGACTGAGGGATTGTCGGGCGGGCGATGCCCTCCCCTACGTTTAGGATCGAAGTGCAAACGTGTTCGTAGGGGCGACCAATGGTCGCCCGCAGCAATCCCTCCGCCTCGCTGCGCTCGGCACCTCCCTTTACACAAGGGAGGCTTTGTCCGCTGCGGCGGGGTCGGGCCGATGTCATCATCGACCCCTACAAGCGAAATATCTTACTGCGCCGGGCTATCAGCGGTATTTGCTCCGTCCGCCGCGGCCTCCGCATTTGCATCCACAGCTGTCTCTGCGTTCGCATCCGCATTGGTCTCGCCGTCGACGACGACAGTCTCATCCGCACGCTTCTCCGGCACGGTATAGCCGTAGTTCGTGATGATGAACACCTGCTCCAGCGTTCCGAGGTCGCACGACGGATCGAGCGTGGCATATTTCGCAACGCCCGTCTCATCGAGGCTCGCGTTCGTGATGTACCCGAGCAGCAGTCCGCGCGGATAGAGCGTCGAACCGGTCGTCACGACCTGATCCTGATTCTTGATGACCGCGTCGGTCAGCAGATAGTTCATGCGCAGGATGCTGGTGCCGTCCTGCAAAAACGTCCCCTGCACGACGCCGTTATAGCCCGACGACGCGATCGACGCGCTGATCTCCAGAGACGAGTCCATGATCGTCGTCACAGTCGCCCAGTTGAAGCCGACCTCCGTGATCAGGCCCACGACCTGCCCGTTCTCGGTGATCGCGCACATGCCCTCTTCGAGTCCATAGTTCTTACCCTTGCCGATGGTAAACGCGCTCTTATAGTCTGAAGAGTCCCACGACGTGATATACGACGCCACATAGCTGTAATCCTCGTGGCTCTCGCTCAGCTGCAACAGCGCCTTGTATCGCTCGTTTTCGCGCTGCAATTCCTCCACGGTGCGGATGTCCTCCTCCATCGAGAGGATCTGGCTCTGCAGCGCGGCATTGTCTGCTTCCAACTTTGCGTATTGGAAGAGGTAATTGTAGTATTTTTCAAACTGCCGGTCGATGGCCGCGACCGCCGAACGCACCGGGGACAGGATGCTCCCCGTGACGTTTTCAAAGAAGCTCGCCCCAGAGGACAGGCCCAGAACCACCGCTGCGAGGATCGCCACGACCAGCGCCGCGATCAGGATGGTCTTCATCCGGCCGGACCAGAAATTTTTCTTCATCCCTCCGGCGCCTCCTTCTCCCGCAGAATGGACACGCCGCACTCGGCCAACATCCGCGCCAGCGCGCAGAGCGGCAGACCCATCACCGAGAAATAATCGCCCTCGAGATGGTCGACGAAGATGGCCCCGTAGCCCTGAATGCCATAGGCGCCGGCCTTGTCCATCGGCTCGCCGGTCGCGATGTAGGCGCGGATCTCCGCGTCGGTCATCGGGCGGAAGTGGACGCGCGTCCGCACGACCTCCTGCCGGAGCTTCCCTTCGTGCCACACGTTCAGGCCCGTCATCACCTCATGCCCGCGCCCAGAGAGCGTCTTCAGCATGTGGAACGCCTCTTCCTCGTCATGCGGCTTGCCGAGCACCGCGCCGTCCACGACGACGATCGTGTCCGCCGCGACGACGATGTCCTCCGGTGCGGCGGTCTCCGCGATCTTCGCGGCCTTCAGCCCGCCCACGCGCGCGACCTCCCGCTCCGGCGGGAGCGTCTTGTCCATCGTCTCGTCGACATCGGCGGTGTGTATCGTAAATTCCAGCCCCAGCAGGCGCATCAGCTCCTGCCGCCGGGGCGATTTGGACGCTAAAATGATTGCCATGATGTTCTCCTTACTCCACACCACGTTGGTAGAGTCCTCGCGTATAGCTGCCCGGCTCGAACGTTCCGCCGCGCACCCAGTCCGCCAGCACCTTGTCCACCTCTCCGGCGTTCTCCGTCGTGAAGCTCAGCCGCAGCGCCCACAGGCCCATCCCACGGAACGCCGCCAGCTTGTCCAGCAGATAGAGCTTTTTCCCGTTCAGCAACACGTTGCGGCAGCTGCCGCCGTCTTTCACGATCGGGAATTCCTCGCCCATCCGGTCGACGAGCTTCGTCACGCCCGCGTCGCAGGCGCACGTGCCTGTGCGGTTTTTGATCACGCAGTTTTCCATCAGCATCAGCGGCAGCCGCCCGTAGATCATGACCTCCGACGGAACGGCCTTTGACACGTCCCGAATCTGCGGCATCGTCATCTCAAAAGACAGCAGCTGCGAGTCCACACCGATGGTTCTTAAATAGTGCATCGCGCGGGAATTATAGATGTTGAGCCCAAAATCGCCGCGCACGGCAAAGCCCGCCGCCTTGGCAATCTTGATCTGCCCGAGGTTCCCGACGAGAAGCTGCCGCACGCCCATCAGATACACGCTCTTGAGCTGCTCGGCAAGCCCCGGATTTTCGCCCGACCACACCACGCGCGGCAAAATGGCTGCCAGCTGCGTCTCCACGCCGATCATCCGTGTCAGCTCCGGGTGCTCATAGAGCTCGGAGAGCGGCACATACAAAACCGCCGGTTTTTCTGAAATCAGCCGCGGCGTAATCTGCGAAGCCGAGCGCACCGCCACGGTCAGCTGGGGTTCCCCCGACATGCCGTCGTAGAGCGCGGGCTTGTTATACGCGTTCGTTTTGGGAAGCGCGACTCTTCCGCGCCTTGCCGTAAGCTCTGCGAGCACCTCCCGGCGCATCGCGTTGATCGAAGAGGCGGGGAGCATCAGCCCGGGGTCCACCACCGAGCGCACGAGCGTACAGGAATACGGCGTGCCGCCTGTCTTGCGGAGCCGCGCTTCTAAATCATCCGCTGTCAGCGAATGAACCAAAGCCTGCTCGGGAACAGGGCCAACTGCTTTGCACACGTGCCCGTCCTCATCCTGCGCGGCCAGCTGCGCGGGCTCTCCCGCGCGCACCATCGCATAAAATTTGACCGGGACCCGCGGCGTTTCGCCTGATTCATACGTCGCGCGGGCGGCGGCAAGCAGCTCGCGGTCCGGCCGCTCCGGCTGGCGCGTGCCGAACATCTGCGGGCCCGTGCGGCCGAGATAATAGCCCTCCGTGAAGCCCTCGCGGGAGAAGAAGGCATCGCGGGACGGGATCCGGGCCAGGGCGAAGCCCAGCAGGGCCACGGGGACGATGGTATAGAGGAAGGGGCGGGGGTCTTCGTGGTACCACAGGGCGACCAGCAGGGGCAGGAGAAGGCAGAGGGCTTCCACCTGGAGCGTCCGCCCCAGCATACGCAGCATGAGCTTATAGTTCATCGTCCGCCCCCCTCAGAGCTTTTCAAAGATGTCTCGGAAGGCCTGGATGTCGGTGCTGTGGGAGATGACGATGACCCGGTCCCCGGCCGACAGGACGGTGCCGCCGGAGGGGATGATGACCTTCTTCTCGTGGAGCAGGGCGGCAATCAAGAAACCCTTGCGGATGGGCAGGTCTTTCAAAGGCACGCCCAGGTGGGGGGTGTTGTCCCGGAGGAGGAACTCGGCGGCCTCGGCGTCGGTGTCGGCGATCTGATAGAGGGCGGTCATGACGCTGCCGCTTTTGTCTTGCAGGCCCCGGACCAGCCGGAGGATACGGGCCACGGTGATGAGCTTGGGGGCCACCACGCAGTCCAGGCCCGCGGCCTGGACGACGGCGGAGTAGTTCATCCGGTTGCTCTTGGCGACGACCTTGCGGATGCCCTGCTGCTGGGCGTAGAGGGCAGAGATGAGGTTGTCCTCGTCCCGGCCGGTCAGGGCGATGAAGGCATCGTTGTTGGTGAAATGCTCGGAGGCCAGCAGCTCCTGATCCGTGCAGGACCAGGGCGTCGGGGAGCCACTCGGACAGGCGGCGGCAGTGCTCCTCGTTGTTCTCGACGAGCGTCACGCGCACGCCCATGGACAGCAGGAGCTTGGACAGATAGTGGGCGATGCGGCTGCCGCCGATGAGAAAGGCCGAGTGGATCTTCGGCAGGTCCCGGCCCAGGGTCCGCAGGTAGGCGGAGAGGTCCCTGGGGGTGCCGGTGACATAGAGCTTGTCCCCGGCCTGGGGGACGAAGTCGCCGTTGGGGATGATGACCTGTCCCTTGCGCTCGCAGGCGGAGAAGAGGATATTTGGGCTGTTGTGGCCGAACAGCTCTGAAAGGGGATGGCCCACGATGGAGTCTGTCTCCCGGACGCGGACGCCCAGCATCTCTACCTTGCCGCGGAAGAAGGTATCCACGTTGGCCGCCGCGGGGAAGCGGAGCAGGCGGGAAATTTCTAAGGCGGTGGAGTATTCGGGGTTGATGACCGAGTCGATGCTCATGTCCTTCTGGAGGGAGGCCAGGTCCTCGGTGTAGGCCACGTCCCGGATGCGGGCGATGGTGTATTTGGCCCCCAGGCGCTTGGAGGTGAGGGCGCAGAGCATGTTCACCTCGTCCATGTTGGTGGTGGCCAGGACCAGGTCGGCCTCGCCTGCGCCGCCCTCCCGGAGGACGGAGGGGGCAGCGCCGGGGCCTTTGATGCACATGACGTCCAGCGTGTCGCTGGCCCGGTGGATGGCCTCGTCGTCGTTGTCAATGATGGTCACGTTATGGTTTTCGCGGGAGAGATAGTCGGCCAGGGTAGAGCCTACCTTGCCGGCGCCTACGATGAGTATATTCACGGCATGTCCGCCTTTCTCTTTCTTTCTAGTCTCTCTGGTCAATTTTGGGGTGTGCGCTGCCGCACAGCAGGCACTGATATGATATCATAGCACAGAACCGAGAGAGAGACAATTCGGAAAGTGACGAATCTTCCCCCGCCGCCGGGGGTTTCCCTTCCAAATCGGCGGATTTTATGGTATCATAGCGAATAAAATCAGACAGATCATTTCTGTTGCAAGCAACAGGGACCGAAACAGGAGGTGCTGCCCATGCGTCAGATGGACCTGACCGAAGGAGTCATCTGGAAAAAATTACTCGTCTATGCCTGGCCGGTGGTGCTGTCCTCGCTGCTCCAGTCGGCCTATGCCATCACGGACCTGATCGTGGCCGGGTGGTTCATCGGGAAGGACGGCATCTCCGCCATCAACAACGCCAGCCAGGTCATGCAGATCCTCACCCAAGTCAT
>ERZ773146.1599-NODE-1599-length-16253-cov-7.749228_pt1 | contig 16253 bp, 10 predicted proteins | sample MGYA00580847_ERZ773146 | MGnify/ENA primary metagenome ERZ773146 (study PRJEB29015, sample SAMEA2737830) | human gut metagenome | biome: human gut; feature: human-associated habitat; material: faeces | place: China | collected 2012 ...
ATTTATTTAAGTTTGGGTTAGTAGTTTTAGGAGGGCGACCTCCGGGGACAGCAGGCAATCGCGAGATTCCCTGCTGTTTTTGCGTCCGCATGCCGGGCGCGCCGTTCCCGCGTGCGCAGGGTACGAAAAAGCCGCCCGGTGTTCCGATCGGTTCTTTGCAACGCTCCGGCTGCCGATTTCACGGGGCGGCAATGCGCTCCGGCACGAAAACTGTGCGGCGGACGACGAGGGAAAACAGCAAAATCCAACCTACCCACCATGGCAAAACGTAAAAATATCACCACGACGCAGCTGGCGCTGATGACCGCTGCGGCCGTCATCAGCCTGCGCGGGCTCCCGATGATGGCCCAGGAGGAACTGACGATGTTCTTCTACATTTTCTTCGCGACGTTCCTCTTCCTGATTCCCGCGGCCCTCGTTGGCGCCGAACTGGGCAGCGCCTTCGCCGACCGCGGCGGCGGCGTCTACACCTGGGTCAAGGAGGCTTTCAACCGCCACCTGGGCTTCTCGGCGATCTTCCTGCAATGGATTCAGAACGTCGTCTGGTATCCCACCGTACTGGGATTCGCCGCCGCGTCGATCGCCTACATGATCGGCGTTCCGGCTCTGGCGCAGAACGGGCTGTACGTCGGGTTGTTCTCGATTGCGATGTACTGGTGCGCGACGCTGGTGACCCTGCGCGGCACGTCGGCCATCTCGGGCATCACCTCGAAGGGATTTCTGATCGGCACGGTGCTCCCGGGCGTCGTCGTGATCGTGATGGCGGTCATCTGGATGGCCGGCGGCAACGAAATCGCCCTGAAGGAGATTCCGGCCGGCGTCTCGCAGATCGTCAACGTCGACGCCGCGCAGCACGTCCACCCGCGTCTCTTCCCCCACATCACGGGCATGAGCGACATCGCGTTCCTGGCGGGCATCCTGCTGCTGTTCGCCGGCGTGGAGGTGCACGCCGTGCACGCTCCGGAACTGGCCAAACCCCAGACGCAGTTCCCACGGGCGATGTTCCTCGCGGCGCTGATCTCGTTCGGACTGTTCACGCTGGGCGCGCTGGCCGTGGCCATCATCACCCCCTACGACCAGATCAACCTCCAGTCGGGGCTGTTCACCACCTTCCAGATCGCTTTCGAACGTTACCACGTGGGATGGCTCTCGAACGTCATGGGGCTGCTCGTGGCCTTCGGTGCGCTGGCGGGCGTGATGTCGTGGATTTCGGGCCCCAGCCGCGGCCTGCTGTGGACGGCCAGGGACGGTGCTCTGCCCTGCTTCCTCCAGAAGACCAACAAGAACGGCGTGCAGCTCAACATACTGATTATCCAGGGCTGCATCGTGACGCTCCTCTCGTCGCTTTACATCGTGATGGACGACGTCAGCGTGGCGTTCTTCCTGTTGAGCGCCCTGACCGTGGGACTGTATCTGATCATGTACATGATGATGTACGCCGCAGGAATCCGCCTGCGCTACACGCAGCCCAAGCTTATCCGCAGCTACCGCGTGCCGGGCGGAAACACGGGCATGTGGCTGATCGGAGGCGTGGGGTTCCTCGCCGTGCTGTTCTCGTTCATCGTCACCTTCTTCCCGCCTTCGCAGCTGCCCGTGGGCAGTCCGGCGACGTACACGTGGCTGGTGGTGACCGGCACGGCGGTCTTCCTCGCGATCCCCTTCATCATCAGTTTCTCAATGGACAAACGGAACGCCCGGCGGACGCCGGAGGCTTAAAACTCGACCGTCAGGCCCAGCGTCGGGAGCAGCGTGCCGCTCACCTGTTCGAGGTATTTCATGCGGTAACGCCGCTCCGACGCCGGAGCCGAGGGATTTTCGATCTCCCCCGTGGACATCAGCACGTCGGGCTGGCGCAAACGACCGCCCGCAACGTTTTGCAGATCGATGTAGACGCCCAGCATGCAGCGGCGGAAGTAGAACACCTTGTCGACGCGCACGTCCAGCTGGGCGAAGGCGTCGAGCCGCCCGGCGTTGTATTTCGAATAGTCGTAGTAGGGCCGTCCCTGCGCATCCCACGCCTCGACGAGCGACGAACGCTCCACGTCGTAGGGCGTGTAGGGCGCACCGCCCACGGCGCTCAACTTCGCACCGAAGCTCCAGTGGCGCGGCAGGTCGTAGGTTCCGCTGACGTTGACCACGAAACGGTTGTCCCACGCCGAGGCGATCCACGGGGCCTGCCGGTCGTTGCGGTACTCCGAGCGGAACACGGTCACCGACCCCACGACGTTCACTCGCCCCGGAATCTGCCAGCGGGCCATCGCCTCGACGCCGTAGGCGCGCCCCTGCGCCGAGGAGACCAGCTTCTCGTTGCCCACCACGCCGTAATCGTTGCCCTTGCACGAGAGCGGAATCCCGTCCGCCACCGACAGCGGCACATCGCCGTAGCGTTTGTAAAATCCCTCGACCGAGACGATCAGCCGGTCGCGCAGCCGCCAGTCGACACCCGCGCTGAAGACCCCGACGCGCATGTAATCGAGCGATCGGTTGACCAGCGCGTCGTCCACCTTGAATCCCAACGCCGTGTAGGGCGGCAGCTGGCAGTAAAGTCCCGCGCTGCCGCTCACCGACCAGCCGGGACCTACCGCATAGGAGACCGAAGCCCGGGGCGACAGCTGGCGCCACACCCGCGCCATACGTCCCGAGTAGTCGCACCCGTCGGCGCGCAGGCCCGCCGAGGCGGTGAACCGCTTGTCGGCCGAGGCGTATTCGGCCCCGGCGAACAGCCCCCAGCCGACGATTCCCAGCCGGGTCCGGTAGTCCGACAGCTGCGTCCTGTCGGTATAGAGCCGTTGCAGCGTGCGGTTCGTGTAGTCGGAATAATTCACCTCGACGCCCTCGCGGACGGTCCAGCGGCCCAGATAGGTGCGGTTCTCGGCCCGGAGCGTGGTCTTCTGCTCCACGGAGCGCAGCCGGAGCGTCAGGTTGTCCTCCGACGAATCATCGTTGCGCAGGTATTTCAGGTTGCGGTTGTTCAGGTAGTTGTGGCTCAAGGTCACGGTCTGCACGTGGCGGCCCGCATAGTGACGCCACGAAGCCCCCACCGTGAAGGTCTCCTGCCGGATGCGGGGCAGGTAGCTCAACAGGTATTCGGCGTCCTCCCCCTTCTCGTCGACGTTGAGACGCATGTTGTCGAATCCCGCAAGGGCCAGCACCGTCAGCTCGTCGCGCTCCGAAAGGCGTGTCTTGACTTTCGCCTGCCCGTCGATGTAGTTGGGCAGGAAGGGCAGCCCCAGCAGTTTGAACAGCAGTTGCAGGTAGGACTGGCGGATGGAAAACAGATAAGTCGTCTTGCCGCCGATGTGCCCGCTGCCGCTCAACCCCACTTCCGAGGCGCCCAACGTCGCTTTGAAGGTCTGCTTTTCGGCATTGCCGTCGCGGAGCCTGAAGTCCAGCACGGAACTCAACGCCCCGGCCCGGTCGGCGGGAAAAGCGCCCGTATAAAAACTGATTTCGCGCACGAGGTCGGCGTTGACGATGCTCACCGGACCGCCCGTCGCCCCCTGCGTGGCGAAATGGTTGATGTTCGGGATTTCGATCCCGTCCATGTAGAACTTGTTCTCCGCAGGCCCGCCGCCGCGCACGATCAAATCGTTGCGATACCCCACAGGCGAAAAGGCCACGCCGGGATACGAGCGCACGATGCGCGACACGTCGCGGTTCGAGCCGGGGCTTTTCTCGATCTCCCGCAGGCCGATCACCTTCAAACTTACGGGACTCTCCGCCGTGACGCGGAACGGCGACGGACGGACCGTCACGGCCTCCAGCTGCGCGGCATCCTCCTCCAGCTCGACTTCGATAAAGGGCGTGGCGGCCGAGACCATGTATTCGGGCGTCGTGAGGCTCTTGTAGCCCACCGACGAGACCGCCAGCCGCCAGATGCCCGGCTTCACGCGCTCGATGCGGAACCTCCCCAGCGAGTCGGTCGAGGCTCCCTTCTGCTCCTGCCCGGCCAGCACCACGGCGGCATAGGCCACGGGGCGGCGGCTCAAACGGTCGATCACCCGCCCGCTGACGGGATAGGTCCCGCCCTGCGCCCGCACGGCAAACGCCGCGGCCAGGCCGAAAAACAAAACAGCGACTTTCAGGAATTTCATACGGCAAAGATACTCGGTCAGGCGCCTTCCGACGCCGTTTCATCGGTACATTTCGGCAGCAGTTTCAGGTACGAGAGCAGAACCACGTTCATCACGAGGGCGTAGACGATGGCCGGGACGGCCATTTCACCGCTGTCGAAGATCAGCGGCGAGGTGGCGACGGCGATCGCCTGCGCAGCGTTCTGCATCCCGACCTCGATGACGATCGTGCGGCGCACCGCCCGCCGGAGCCGGAACAGGCGGGCCAGCAGCGATCCGCCCGCCATCGCCAGCAGGATCAGCGCACCCGCGGCCAGCCCCAGCACGCCGAGATTCTCCAGAATCGTCGAGGCGTACTGCACGAAGAACACCGCCGCCAGCAGCATCAGGGCCGGGAAGGCCACACGTCCCAGCAGCTCGTGCACACGCCGTGCCGCCCGGGGCCGCCAATGCCTGAAAAGCGCCCCGCAGAGCATCGGCAGGAACAGCAGGACGATGTTCTGCACCAGCAGTTTCCCGACCGGAAGTTCGATGGCCGCACCGGCATGCACCGCGACGAAACGCGCGGCGAAACCCATCACCAGCGGAATCGTGAAGAGCGTGATGAGGCTGCTCAAAGCGGTCAGCGTCACCGAAAGGGCCACGTCGCCCTTGGCCAGCATCGAAAAGACGTTCGACGAACTGCCTCCCGGACAGCAGGCGACGAGCAGCAGCCCCAGAAAATAGACGGGCGGCAGGCGGAAGGCCAGCCCCACGCCGAAGGCGATGAGCGGCAGCAGCGCCAATTGGCCCAGCAGCCCCGCGACAACGGCCGCCGGACGGCGGGCCACACCGGCGAAGGCCTGCCGGTCGAGTTCGATGCCGAGCTGAAACATCAGCGCGATCAATACAGGCAGTACGATCCAGACGGTATTCATAAGCGATGTAAAACGGCGATCCCGGGGCGCGGACTTCCCGGCAGCCCGGTTCCATTTTACTGCAAAGGTGGCCCTTTTTTCGGGAATCCGGCCCGTTTCCGGAAAAAATTGTAATTTTAGCCTCCCGAATTACGCGAGATACGACGGTTTATGTCCCTGAACACCAAATACGACATCCTCGACAACCGACTGGTCATCCGACGGCTCAACGCCGGGGACCGGCAGTGTTTCGAAGCATGCTACCGATTCTATTACAAGGGATTGTGCAGCTTCGCCTCGCGCTGGGTATCCCTCCCCGTGGCGGAGGACATCGTACAGGACACGATGCTGTACATTTGGGAAAACCGGGACCGCCTGATGGAGGAACTTTCGCTGAAAGGACTTCTGTTTATGATCGTCCGCAACAAGTCGCTGGACCGCATCACCAGCCAGAAGGTCCATTCACGCGTCCACCAGCAGTTGGAAAAGAGATTCGCCGACCAGTTCGACTCCCCGGACTTCTACCTCGGCACGGAACTCGCACGGCTCTACCGCGAGGCGCTCGCCCAACTCCCCGAGCAGACCCGGCGCATCTTCGAGATGAGCCGCTTCCAGGGCATGACCCACCAGCAGATCGCCGCCGAGATGGAGGTGTCGCCCCAGACCGTCAACTACCATATCGGCCAGGCGCTCAAAGTCCTCGGCGTCGCGCTGAAGGACTACCTGCCGCTGATCGCGCTGTTTTTCGAAATGCCCGGGAACAACTGAAACCCCTGCCCCCTGCAACCGACCATATGCAATAAAAACGAAAGCCCGAAAAAAAATCGGGTTTTCGTTTAGTAACTATTTCCCCAAAACCGTATTACTGTTAGAAACCGAACTTATGAAAGAGATCGACGACAACCTGCTGACCGAATTTCTCGAAGGGAAACTCGACGAACCCGCCAACCGCGAGATCGAAAACTGGTACGACACCTCGGAGGAGAACCGCCGCCGGCTCGAAGCGCTCTACTTCGTGCTCTTCGTCGGAGACCGGCTCCGTGCCGCCGCGTCGGTCAACACCGACCAGTCCTTCAGATCGTTGCAGCGGCGCATCGAACTGCGCCGCACGAAAACAAGGCCCCAATGGCGGCAGATCGCGGCGCGCTACGCCGCCATCCTCGTCGCGGGCGTGATCGTCGCAGGCATGTATCTCTACCAAAACCGGCCGGACGACCGCATCTGCACGGTCAGCGCCGAGCGCAGCGACTGCTCGGTGACGCTGCCCGACGGCTCCGTCATCCGGCTCACCCGCAGTTCGCAGCTCAACTATCCGGCCTCGTTCGACGACGGGAACCGCACGGTGCACCTCACCGGCGAGGCCTTTTTCGAAGTCAGCAAGCGCAACGGCGCACCGTTCACCGTCACCACGGTCCACGACGCCGAAGTCGTGGTCCGCGGAACCAAATTCAACCTGAAAGCCTACGACGACAGCTCCGATGTCGAAACCGTACTGGTCGAGGGAGCCGTCGATTTCCGCGCCGCGGACCACGTCGTGGCTCTGCACCCGGGGCAGAAAGTCTCCTACACCCCCACGGACAACGACCTGACGCTGCAAACGGTCAACGTGGAGGCGGAGCTGGCCGCGCGGCTGCGCACGTTCCGCCACGTCGACCTGGCGCAAATCGCCGGGGTGATCGAGGATTTCTACGGCATCGGCGTCGCCTTCCGCAGCGAGGCGCTCAAAAACATCCAGTTTACCGGAACGCTCGACTTCAACATGCCGATCGACCATATCCTCGAAGTGCTGACGCTTTCGACGAACACCCGTTTCAACCGCAACGGCGAAAAAATCACCATTCACAAATAATCCAATCTTAACCAAACCTCTATGAAACAAAAGTTACTCCGTATGCGGCATGCCTGGTATCTACTGGCAGCATGCCTGACACTCCTTATTCCGTGGGGGGGGGAAATGCAGGCGGCGCCGTCGCCCCAGCAGACTTCGGTCCGCGTTGAAAACGTAACCAGCCTGAAAGGACTGATTCAGGAGATCGAATCGCAGACCTCCTACCGGATCTCCTACCAGGGCAACCTGGCGGACAACGTCCCCGTAAAAATCGCCAAATCGACGAAATCGGTTTCCCAGCTGCTCGACGAAGCCCTGCGCGGAACCGGCATCACCTACATCATCCGTCAGAACAACATCATCCTGACCCGTGCGGAGGCACAAAGCCCCGCATCCGCAGCCCCGGCTCCGGCCGCGCCGCGAAAACAGCACATCGCGGGCCAGGTGCTCGACGCCGCGACCCGGCAGCCGATCATCGGCGCCACGATCTGGATCAAGGATTCGGCGCTCGGCACGAGCACCGCATCGGACGGTTCGTTCGACTATTCGTTCTCCGGCAACTTCGGCTTCGTGACCGTCTCCTACGTCGGTTACCAGACGCAGGAGTTCCCGATCGACCGCATTCCGAAAGTGATCTCCCTTTCGCCGGACAACAACCTCGAAGAGGTCGTCGTCGTCGGCTACGGCGCCCAGAAAAAGGCCAGCATCATCGGCTCGATAGCCTCCGTTCCGGTCAACGACATCAAGATGCCCACGGGCAAGATTTCGAACAACCTGGCCGGACAGCTCGCGGGCGTCATCTCCGTACAGCGTTCGGGCGAACCGGGCGCCTCGTCGACCTTCTGGATCCGCGGCATCAGCACCTTCGGCTCGAACAAGTCGCCGCTGGTGCTGGTCGACGGCATCGAGCGCGACCTCGACCTGGTGGACATCGAGGACATCAAGGAGTTCTCGATCCTCAAGGACGCCGCGGCGACCGCCGTCTACGGCGTACGCGGCGCCAACGGCGTCGTGCTGGTCACCACCCGCGGAGGTATCGTAGGCAAGCCGCAGATCAACATCAAGTTCGAGGCCGGCATGGTGCAGCCGACCAAGATTCCCGACATGATCGACGCCGTCCAGTTCGCCGAGATGTACAATGCGGCGGCCGGATACGACTTCTACTCGAAGAAGGACATCCAGATGTTCCGCGACGGTTCGGACCCCGACCTGCACCCCAACATCGACTGGGTGGATCGGCTCTACAAGGACTACTCGTTCAACCAGCGCGTCAACGTCAACATCTCGGGCGGCGGCTCGACGGCCAAATACTACATCTCGGGCGGCTTCTACAACGAGGACGGCCTGTTCAAGGCCGACAACATGAAGGAGTACAACACGTCGGTCTTCTACCGTCGGTTCAACTTCCGGTCGAACGTCGAGGTCCAGCTCCACAAATACACCAAGCTCAACATCAACCTGGCCACCACGTTCGAACGCAAGAACGAACCGGGTTCGAGCGCCACCGGCGCCAACGGCATCTGGGGCTATGCGCTCAAGACCGCAGCCAACGCCTTCCCGGACGTCTATTCGAACGGCTACCTGGCCGGCCCGGCGTCGGGACAGGGCGAGAACCCCTATGCGCTGCTGACGCAGACCGGTTACCGCGAAATCTTCTACAACACGGCGCAGTCGCTGTTCGTGCTGACGCAGGACCTGGGCGACTGGGTGACCAAGGGCCTTACCGTTTCGATCAAGGGTTCGTTCGACGCCCAGAACGAGAACAACCTGGGCCGCACGAAAACCTCGCCCCAATGGCTGGCCACCGGCCGCAACGAAGCGGGCGAACTCGAATTCAACCAGACGCAGATCGGCGAGGAGAACCTCTCCTACAAGCAGACCAACAAAGGCTACCGTTCGGTCTACTTCGAAGCCGTGGCCAACTGGGCACGCACCTTCGGCAAGCACGACCTATCGGCCATGTTCCTCTTCCAGCAGTCGCAGAAGAACTACGTGGGCGAAAGCGCCAACAACTCGGAAAAAGCGCTTCCCTACCGCCATCAGGGCATTGCGGGCCGTATCACCTACAACTACGACAACCGCTACTTCGTCGAGGGTAACTTCGGCTACAACGGCTCGGAGAACTTCTCGCCCAACCACCGCTTCGGTTTCTTCCCGTCGATCGCCGTGGGGTACGTCGTCTCGAACGAAAAATTCTTCGCACCGATCCGCGACGTGGTCAGCATGGTCAAACTCAAAGCCTCCTACGGTCTGGTGGGCAACGACCAGATCGGCGGCGACCGCCGTTTCATCTACAACGAAACCGTGATCGGCGGCGGCAAATACTATTTCGGCACGACGCCCAGCCAGTACACCTCGGTCCGCCTCGGCGAATTCCCGAACCCCAACGTAGGCTGGGAAAAGGCCAAGAAGCTCAATCTCGGCGCCGACCTCTCGTTCTTCAACCAGTTGAACATATCGGTGGATTATTTCAAGGAAAACCGCGAGGGCATCTTCCTCCAGCGCAAATCCATCCCCATGTACGTGGGTCTGAGCACCAAACCCTGGGTGAACATCGGCAAGATGCGCAACAGCGGCATCGACGCCTCGCTCGAATACCACCAACCGCTCGGCAAGGACCTCCACCTCACCGTGCGCGGCAATTTCACCTACGCACGCAACCGGATCATGGACCAGGACGAGCCTGATTACGCCTATACCTACATGAACCACAGCGGCCAGATGCAGTGGCAGAAATTCGGTCTGGTGGCCGCCGGACTCTTCCAGGATCAGGAAGACATCGACTCGTGGGCCAAACAGAGTTTCGGCGAGGTGAAACCGGGCGACATCAAATACCTCGACCTCAACGGCGACGGCATCGTCGACAACTACGACACGAAGCCCATCGGCTACTCGGACATCCCCGAGATCGTTTACGGATTCGGCTTCTCGCTGCAATGGAAGGCATTCGACCTGTCGGCATTCTTCCAGGGCGTGGCGCATGTCAGCTTCTCGACCCTCACCGACCAGACGCAGGCGTTCGTCGGCCGCAACCTCAAGGAGTCGAGCGTATTCGCCGACCTCTACGGCAACACCTGGACTCCGGAGAACCCCGGCGCCAAATACCCGCGCATGACGACCGGCGCCATCGACAACAACAACCAGCTGTCGACCTTCTGGATGGCCAACGGACGTTACCTGCGCCTGAAGAACCTCGAGCTCGGCTACACGCTGCCCAAACGCATCGCCAACAAGATCGCCATGCAGAGCCTGCGCGTCTACCTCTCGGGTGTGAACCTATTCACGTTCAGCCCCTTCAAGCTGTGGGACCCCGACCTGCAAACCGGAGCCACCAACTACCCGAACAACCGGATCATCAACCTCGGTCTCACGATCGGTTTCTAACCCCTAACCGGCAACAACCATGAAAAACACGATTAAAACATTCGCCCTGTTCCTGACAGCCGGAGCCATGCTCGCTTCCTGCGACTCATACCTCGACCGCCAGCCCGACGAGCCGCTGACTTCGGACAACATATTCAAAAAGCAGAAGACCACGCTCCAATACCTGACCAACATCTACTCCTACCAGCCGGATTACGAAGCTCCCGCCTGCGTGTCGAACAGCAACGACATCCCCTGGGAGGCCTGCTCGGACGAGACCTCGTTCGCCTATCTGGACCGGTCCTACACCCAGATCAACTACAACTCGTGGAACCCATCGCTACACATCTACCGCGACGACACCTACAACACGCCCTATAAGGGCATCCGCGAAGCCAACTATTTCATGCAGCACGTCCACGAGTGTCCCGAGCTGACCGACACCGATAAGGGCTACTACTACAACGAGGCCCGCTTCCTGCGCGCGCATTTCTACGCCATGATGCTGCCCGTCTACGGTCCCGTCTTCCTCATCGGCGACGATCCGGTGGACTTCACGCAGAGCGGACTCGACCAGCGCGAGCGCAACACCTGGGACGAGTGCGTCAACTACGTCGCGAACGAGCTCTGGGAAGCCGCCAAAGGGCTGCCCGACAGCTGGCCCGACATCTACTACGGCCGTGCCACGAAAGGCGCCGCCCTGGCCGCCCGCGCCCGCCTGCTGCTCTACTCGGCCCGCAAGCTCTTCAACGGCAACGAACTCTACAAGGGTATCGTCAACAGAAACGGCGACCACCTGTTCCCGACCCAGTACGACGAAAAGAAATGGGAGCTGGCAGCCCAGGCCGCCAAAGACGTTATGAACCTGAACCTCTACTCGCTGGTCGGCGCCGACGGCACGGACCCCTACACCAGCTTCAACACGCTCTTCACGTCGGTAGGTTCCGGGACCGGCGCTACGGAGAAGATCTACACGCGCATCGCCAGCGGCTACCAGTGGCGTATAGTCACCACGCCCCCGAGTGTCGGCGGAACGGCCTACGGCGGCTACGGCGTAACCCAGAAACAGGTCGACGCGTTCGCCATGGCCAACGGCCGCTACCCCATCACGGGCTACACCGACGGCGACCAGGCGCGGCCGATCATCGACCCCGACGCAGGTTACAGCGAAAGCGGATTCTCGAAGTTCAAGCACCCGATCTACGGCGACGAACTGGAGACGTTCAAAATGTACCAGAACCGCGAACCGCGCTTCTACGTCAACGTGTTCTGGAGCGGCATGACCTGGCACGGAGCCAACAAGAAAACAGCCAACGTCCAGTTCTATTTCAACGGCAATTCGGGTCCGGGAAAATCGCACAACTATCCGCCGACGGGTTATCTGGCGCATAAGTTCACCAACCCGTCGATCGACACCTCCACCGGCAACTATGGCTACCTGGATTTCCCCGTATTCCGCTATGCGGAGATCCTGCTCAACTACGTCGAGGCGCTTAACGAGTACGATCCGTCGAACGCGGACATCACGCTCTACCTGAACATGATCCGCAAACGCGCCGGCGTTCCCGACATCGAGGAGGTCTATCCCGACGCCGTCGGCGACCAGACCAGGATGCGCGAACTGATCCGCCGCGAACGCCAGGTCGAGCTGTGCTTCGAAAACCTGCGCTATTTCGACACGCGGACCTGGATGACGGCCGAGACGGACAACAACATGCCGGTCTACGGCATGAACATCTCGGCCAAAGACCACAAGGCGAACGGCGAATTCTGGCAGCGCGTCATCTGCAAATACGACGGCGGCCGCAACGGCAACCGCGTCTTCACCAAGCGCTGCTACCTCTTCCCGATTTCCCAGGAAGAACTCGACCGTGTGAAATGCACGCAGAACTACGGCTGGTAAACCCCTCTAATCCGGATAATTATGAAACTGAAAAACATATTGATACCCTTCGCAGGCGTGCTGCTGCTGACCGCCTGCGAAAAAGACCACCGCAACGACAACCTGACCGACCCGCGCGTCTACATCGTCAACAACGGCGTGCAGAACGCAATCTATTACGACGTGGAGGAGACGATCGACTACAACATTTACGCTTACAGCAGCGGCTACTTCGGACAGCCGTCGGAGGTGAAGGTCGTACCCGATCCCGATGCCGTCGAGGCTCTCAACGCCGCGAACGGCTCCTCCTACACGCTGCTCGGCGAGGAGTACTACCAGATCGTCAAGGACACCGGTTCGATCACGGCCGAAGGCCGCCGCGCCACCCTCACCGTCCGCCTCGACTGCAAGGGGATCATGGCGCTGCCCTACATGAACGACTACGTCCTTCCGCTGCGGCTCACGGCCACGGGAACCGAGGTCAACGAGAAGCTGAACACCATTCTGATCAATCCCCGGATGCAGGAGACCGAGGTGCTGGCCGAGAACGCCGGTGTCGTGGAAATCGACTTGAGCGCCACCGACGCCAATACGCTCGAATTCACGGCCTACACCGAGTTCAACAACAAGTGGGATTCCGAGATGGAATACGAACACGGCGATGCAGTGCTCGCGGCCTATAACGCCGAGCACGGCACGCAATACATCCCGCTGCCCGAAAGCGCCTACACCTTCACGGCAGCCGACCTGAAAGCCGGCTCGAACAAAGCGGTTTCGACCATCGACATCGACAAATCGAATCTGACGGCAGACCGTTACTACACGCTGGCCGTAAGGCTCAAGGGCAATTCGAAGTTCAAGATCGGCGAGAAGAACACGGTGCTTTACCACATCTCGCTGCTCCCGATCTACGACAGCCGCAGCAAGTGGAATCTCGTTTCGTGCAGCTCCTACCAAAACGGCGGCGACCCCGCACGCATGATCGACGACGACCTCTCGACCCGCTGGGAGAGCCGCTACAACAACACCGGAGAGGGCGACATCAACCCCAACGAAGCATCGACCGTATGGGATATGGGCAAGACGTACTACTGGTGCGGCATGACGCTCGTCCGCCGCAGCGACTCCTACGTGACCGACCTCCGCGCCGGCTACATCGAGCTTTCGGACGACGGCAAGAACTGGACGAAGGCCCAGGACTTCGACTTCGGCGACAAGACCAACACGTCGACGACCGGAACCTACGCCGTCGAGCAGTGGACCGTTTCGGGCCGCTACGTACGACTGGCCGTAAATGCCAGCAACCGCAACAAACTGTACTCCGTGTCGGAATTCGTTCCGGTGCTGGCGGAAAAGACGAAATGAACCCGAAATCCAAAATTCCCGAACCGATGAAAAAACCGATTCTGCTTTACCTGACGACCCTCGCCCTGACCGCACTCTGCGGCGGGGCGGCGGCCGGGCAGGCTGCGGCGCAAAGCGCGCCCGACATGTCGAAATACATCCTGACCCCGAAACCCGCCGACACCCCGCGCATCAACGGCGCCCGCGTCTTCGGCGTCCGCCCGGGTTCGGAATTCCTCTACACGATCGCCGCGACGGGCGTCCGTCCGATGACTTTCTCGGCCGAGGGGCTTCCCAAAGGGCTGAAACTCGACCCCGAAACCGGACGGATCACGGGACGCGTAACCGCTCCGGGCGAATATACCGTGCACCTGAAAGCCGCAAATGCGTCGGGCAGCTGCGAGCGTAATCTGAAGATCGTCGTGGGCGACGAAATCGCACTCACTCCGCCGATGGGCTGGAACAGCTGGAACTGCTGGGCGCGCGACGTCACGCAGGAGCAGGTGCTCTCGTCGGCGCGCGCGATGGTCGAAAGCGGACTCGCCGACCACGGCTGGTCCTACATCAACATCGACGACGGATGGCAGGGCAAACGCGGCGGCAAACACAACGCGATCCAGCCGAACACGAAATTCCCCGACATGAAGGGCCTTGTACGCGAGATTCACGACATGGGCCTGCGGGTGGGCATCTACTCCACGCCGTGGATCGGGACCTATGCCGCGCATATCGGCAGCTACTCGGACAACCCCGACGGCGTCAACGAGTGGATCAAAAAAGGCCGGCACAACGAGCATTACCGTTATCAGAAAGAGGGCGGCAACTACTGGAAGGACCGGACCGAAGTCTGGCACCTCGGCCCTTACTCCTTCGTGGAGGCCGACGTGAAGCAATGGGGCGAATGGGGTATCGACTACCTCAAGTACGACTGGAATCCGCTCGACTATTACCACGTCAAGGAGATGCACGACGCCCTTCGGACGCTCGACCGCGACGTCGTTTACAGCCTCTCGAACAGCGCACCCTACGGCGACGCCCCGCAGTGGATGCGGTACTCCAACTGCTGGCGCACGACGGGCGACATCCGCGACACGTGGGAGAGCATCAGCAGCATCGGGTTCAGCCAGGACCGCTGGCTGCCCTTCAACCGCCCGGGTCACTGGGCCGACCCCGACATGCTGGTCATAGGCATGGTGGGCTGGGGCCCGAAACTCCACTACACGCAGCTCACGGCCGACGAGCAGTATACGCACATCAGCCTCTGGTCGCTGCTGGCCGCGCCGCTGCTGATCGGCTGCGACATGGCGCAGATGGACGACTTCACACGGAGCCTGCTGACCAACGACGAAGTGATCGACGTCAACCAGGACCCGCTGGGCCTGCAGGCCGTCCCCGTCTGGCAGCAGGGCGACCAGGTGATCTACGCCAAGCACCTCGAAGACGGCTCGATGGCCGTCGGGCTTTTCAACCGGGGCTGGCAGACCGTGAAGATGAACTTCACGCTCCGCATGCTGGGTCTGCGCGGCAGGCAGACCGTGCGCGACCTGTGGCGGCAGAAGGACCTCACGGAGTGCACCGACAAGTTCGAAACGGCCGTTGCGCCTCACGGCGTCGTTCTGGTGAGAGTCTACCCCGGCAACAGCCGCGAACAAGCGACCGGCAAATAGCACAGCCTGTTTCATAATAAAAGACGGATACGCAGGTATCCGTCTTTTTCTTGAGTGGCATTGCCGCAATGTCGACAGAAAAGCCTTCCGAAACGAATCCGAAAGGCTTTTCTGCTTGTGGGAACAAGCGGATTTGAACCGCTGACCTCCTGCTTGTCGAGCAGGCGCTCTAAACCAACTGAGCTATGCTCCCGGCATAAAAAACCATCCTGTTTTGGATGGTCTCTGTCGTGGGAGCTGAGGGATTCGAACCCCCGACCCTCTGCTTGTAAGGCAGACGCTCTGAACCAGCTGAGCTAAGCTCCCCTTTTGCTGAATTGCGAGTGCAAATGTATGATAAATAAATCATTCCTGCAAGTCCTCGCTTCATTTTGGGAAATCTTTTTTCGCTGGCTGTTCGTTCGGTTGACACATTGGTTGACACATTTGCATAAACTCAATGCTGGTTAAACAATAGTGAATTAGTTGATAATCTTATATTTGAATAAGAGAGGACAAACTTTACAAAGGGGCCTATAAATATACCCCTTTCGCAAAGTCTGTCCTTGCTCTGCTAACAGAAAATCGGCGAAAAATTTTCCCCTCTCGCCATTCGTCTGTTTTCAGCAATTTTCAGTAGCTTTGATTTCTATAAATAAAAATCCCCGACCGAAAGGCCGAGGATATATCTTTATATGAACTGCTCTAAATACTTTTCATTGAAACCCGTGAGTGGGAATTTGAAATCTTTCTGCGTTCCGTCTATTGTCGTATATGTAAAGCTAACGGCGTCGCTCTTGTTGTGAACGGCAAACAGGTTTACGCTATCTGCGGAATTTGAAAACTCAATAACGTTAGGCATGATTAGCGTTATATCTCCTTTTATATCATCTAACGGACAAGACATCGAAACTATCTTCTTTCCTCGTTTTTGGAATGTCATTTTTACGGGTTGCTGCTGGTCGATGTCCAACGCAAAGAAATAGTAAAAGGTAAACGGAACGGTTTCATCTTCTTTTCTTCCGACGAATAGGCAGACCCCGTAATCATCATCATAGGATACGGATTTGGCAATGTAGGATATTTGATTATCATCCCGTTTCTCCTTGCCGATTTTTCATTCTGTTTTTGGTGTTTTATACATTTTAGCTAAAATTTATGTTGTTATTAAATCTTTGATTATGATGTAAATATACGAAAAATTTGTGACTTATGCAAGTA
>ERZ773146.1601-NODE-1601-length-16247-cov-32.724123_pt1 | contig 16247 bp, 12 predicted proteins | sample MGYA00580847_ERZ773146 | MGnify/ENA primary metagenome ERZ773146 (study PRJEB29015, sample SAMEA2737830) | human gut metagenome | biome: human gut; feature: human-associated habitat; material: faeces | place: China | collected 2012 ...
AAAACATTTAAGCAAAGGCTGACATCGGCTTTTTTTATTCTGCTCGGCGCAGGGGCGGCGCTCGCAATGACCTATGTAGTGAATAATTTGATAAATTAGGCAAATAATATCAGCGGTGATTAATTATGGTAAAGAAAATTAAAAAATTTCTCGGCATTTTGGGTGTTTTTCTCTTGATTGCGGCAATAATCGGAGCATCATACACCGTTTACGATTCATATTTTAAAGAAGAAAGCGTTTTTGTTGTGTCAAAACTCGGCTCAACGGGCGACGAAGTTAAAAAAATTCAAAAGAAACTTAAAGAACTCGGATACTACAACGGCAACGCAGACGGAATATACGGCAGTGCGACAAAAACAGCCGTCACAAAATTTCAAAAAAACTGCGGTTTGACCGCCGACGGAATTTGCGGCTCAAAAACACTGCTATATCTCGGACTCGGCGGCTCGTCGTCATCAGGCTCAAACAACACAACATATTCAAACGAAGATGTAGAGTTGCTTGCAAAGGTGATTTCGGCAGAGGCACGCGGCGAAAGCTACGAGGGTCAGGTTGCCGTCGGTGCGGTTATTTTAAACAGAATAGCACACCCTGATTTTCCCGACTCGCTGAGTGGTGTTGTTTATCAAAAGGGCGCGTTTTCCTGCGTCAACGATTCAAACTGGTATCAGCCGGTGGCTGAATCATCGAAAAAGGCGGCACGCGACGCACTCAACGGATGGGACCCAACGGGCGGAGCGGTGTATTATTTCAACGCGTCAAAAACAAGCGACGCATTTATGCATTCGCGCAAGGTAATCAAAGTTATCGGCAACCATAAATTCTGCGTGTAAAACAACAAACTCAAAAGAAAGGCATTGTTTGACAAAAACAGTGCCTTTGTAAATTTAAGAATTTTTAAGTTGTCATTATATATATTATGTGTTAAAATACTAATGCAAAAAATTAGGGAAAGAGGTTGTTATATGTTTTTGCTGATGGGCAGTATTGCCTCAATTATAGTCAGCGTGTTTCAGATTTCATTTTTCAGCAGCACGCGCAAGGTGGGAACAAGCATTCACACCGTTATCAAAAATTTGTTTTTGGTTGATCTCACATCGCTTGCAATTCAAAAATATGTACTTCACTACAAGCATTTTTTGAATACAAGCAGTTACAAACCGATTGCGTTTGTTAAATTTTTCATTCTCGCGCTTTTTGTTGCGCTTGTTTACCTCGGAATAAACGCACTTGTAAACAGATACATATCATTTGAAGGGGAAACGCCGAAAAAGACGAAGGGCACAAAGGCGCTCAAAATCATTTCTGCAATTTTGTTTTTCCTTGGCATACTTTTTGTTTTCGCAACAATTTGGGGTGGAAAATCATTCGGCAATGTCGGAGCGGACCAGCTCATCATAAACATGATGTCGCCTGCCGGTGACGGTGACGATGCGGTTTATGTTGATTTTATCGAATCCGCATTTATGCCTTGTCTTCTTTTGATGTCGCTGTTTTGCGTTTTTGTTTTCTCAAACTTTAAAATTGTTTATCACAAGAATAAGAAAACAAAGGTCTTGTTCAACGATTTCATTCACAGAACCATCAGCCTTGTTTTGGCGCTTACAATGTTTGCATCGGGCACTGTTTTCGGCGTTGAAACGTTCCATTTGACACAGCTTTACAACGCATATGTTTCAAAATCAACATTTATTGAAGATAACTATAAAGACCCGAAAACGACAAAACTTGTTTTCCCCGAGAAGAAAAGAAACATTATTCATATTTATCTCGAATCCATGGAAAACAGCTATTTGTCAAAGGACCTCGGCGGAAATATGAAGGAAAACCTTATTCCCGACCTTACAAAGCTTGGCTATGAGGGATACACCTTCTCCGACACCGACAGAAAATTCGGCGGACCGAAAAAGGCAACCGGCACACAGTGGTCCGTTGCATCAATGGTTAACCAAATGACAGGCTTGCCGATGAAAGTCCCAACCGGAAAGAACACATACGGCACACCGGGCAACTTCTTCCCCGGCGCATGGACTTTCGGCGACATTCTCCGCGATGAGGGTTATGAGCAAACCGTTATGTTCGGTGCAAATGCCGATTTTGGCGGTCTCACATATCTTTATGACTCTCACGGTCAATATAAAATTATGGACCACAAATATGCGCTCGAGCACAACCTTATTCCAAAGGGATACAAGGAATTTTGGGGATATGAGGACGACAAGCTTTATGAATTTGCAAAGGACGAGCTTACCCGTTTGAGCAAAACCGGCAAACCGTTCAACTTCACTATGGAAACGGCGGACACTCACCGTCCGGGCTATGTCAGCAAAAAGGCGCAAAAGAAATATCCCGACAAGTATTCAAACGCAATTTATTACAGCCAGCATCAAACATACAAATTCATCGAATGGATTAAAAAGCAACCGTTCTATGAAAACACAACAATTGTTATGATTGGCGACCATTGCAGTATGGACACAACATTCTTCAAGGATTTCGGCGATTATGACAGAACGCAGTATAATGTAATTCTCAATCCGTCACCGGATTTGAAGATTGACAATTCAAAATTCACAAACCGTCAGTGGGCAAACTTTGATATGTTCCCGACAATTTTGGCGGCTATGGGAGTTAAGATTGACGGCGACAGACTCGGAATAGGCACAAACCTTTTCTCCGACAAGAAGACGATTTTTGAGGAATACGGCTTTAAAAAGGCTGACAAACAGCTTGAAAAGAAGAGCGTATTTATAAACGAACACATTCTTAAAAGCCCCGACCATCAGGAAATCGGCGTAAGAGCCTCAAAAAAGAAAAATTAATATTGCTCCACAACAAACAAAGCGCAGTGAATTACCCCACTGCGCTTTTGGTTTGAGTTGCAATCATCCACCTCATCCGCAGACGGGCGGAGTGCTTGCAAAATTTTTTGTTTTGCATTATAATATGTTATTATTATTTAAGGAGTGCGCTATGGATGATACTATTGCGGCAATTTCCACGGGCAATGCGCCCGGCGGAATCGGAGTTATACGAATAAGCGGTGATGCGGCGATTGAAACGGCGGCAAAGGTTTTTGCACCGGCAGACGAGTCGCAGCTGACCGAGCTTAAGGGATACCGCGCAAAATACGGCAACATTATTATTGACGGCGAAAGGGCAGACAATGCGGTTGCCCTTGTTTTTCGTGCGCCGAGGAGCTACACCGGCGAAAATGTTGTTGAACTTTCCGTTCACGGCGGCTTGCTTATGGTGCAAAAAACGCTTGCGGCGGTATTGAGCGCAGGCGCAAGACCTGCACAGGCAGGCGAATTTACAAAGCGCGCATTTCTAAACGGCAAAATGGACTTGACTCAGGCGGAAAGCGTTGCGACCTTAATATCATCACAAGGCGAAGCAAGCTTAAAAGCATCGTTCAACGCATTGCAGGGCAGTTTGAGCACAAAAATCAACTCTGTTTTGCAAAAACTGCTCGACTGCTCGGCTGTTATGGCGGCGTGGGTTGATTACCCCGACGAAGAAATCGAGGAACTTTCAAACGATGAGCTTATCAAAACGCTTTCGGGTGTTAAGGACGAGCTTTACGATTTGCTCAAGGGATATGACAACGGTCAGACAATCACAAACGGAGTCAGCACGGCAATCGTCGGCAGGGCAAATGTTGGCAAATCAAGCCTGATGAATATGCTCACCGGCACGGACAAAAGCATTGTCACCGACATTGCAGGCACAACGCGCGACATTGTTGAGGAGGATATAAAACTCGGCAACATTGTTTTGCATCTGCGCGACACGGCAGGTCTGCGCGACAGCGACGATGTAGTTGAATCAATCGGTATCCAAAAAGCGTACAAAGCGCTTGATGACGCAGGGCTTATCCTTGCAGTTTTCGACAATGCGCAGGCTCTGACCGATTTTGACAGAGATTTGATAGGAAAATGCAAGGGTAAAAAAGCCGTTGCAATAATTAATAAAACAGATTTGGACAAAACCATCGACAGCAAGCCGATTGAAGAAGCGTTTGAAAAAACGGTTTATATTTGTGCGGCGCAGTCGCAGGGCGTTAATGAGCTTGAATACGCAGTGAGCGAGGTGCTCGGCGTTGCCGACTTTGATTCATCGGCACCGATGCTTGCAAACGCAAGACAAAAGGCAAACTGCCAAAGCGCATATGACTGCATTTGCAGGGCACTTGACGATGCACAAATGGGAATCACATTTGATGCGATTAATGTTATGATAGACAGCGCGGCAGACGAACTGCTTTCGCTGACCGGCAAAAAGGCAACCACGGAGGTTGTCAACAATATTTTCAGTAAATTTTGTGTGGGTAAATAAATGGAGTATTTTGCAGACAATTATGATGTAATAGTTATCGGTGCAGGCCACGCCGGAATTGAAGCGGCGCTTGCATCGGCTCGCCTCGGTGTTAAAACCGCGGTGTTTACAATCAACCTTGACTGGGTTGGAAATATGCCGTGCAATCCGTCAATCGGCGGAACATCAAAGGGTCACCTTGTACGCGAAATTGACGCACTCGGCGGCGAAATGGGCAAGGCGGCAGACAAGTATTGCCTGCAATCGCGTATGCTCAACCTCGGCAAAGGTCCTGCCGTTCACTCATTGAGGGCGCAGATTGACCGCCGTCAGTATTCGTCGGGTATGAAACACACCCTCGAGCTGACCGAAAACCTTGATATTCGTCAGGGTGAAATAGTCGACCTTTATAAAAAGGACTCGCTTTGGTATGTAAAAACAAAGCTTGAGGCTGTTTTTTCAGCAAAAGCCGTTATTCTCGCAACGGGAACTTTTCTCGGCGGCAGAGTTTATATCGGCGATGTTTCATACGAGAGCGGTCCCGACGGAATGTTCCCTGCCAAGGCACTTTCATCTGCGCTTTACAAGCTGAACATTCCGCTTCGCAGATTTAAAACAGGCACACCGAGCAGAGTTAATCGGCGTTCCGTCAATTTTGACGGTCTCGGTGTTCAGCACGGCGACGAACACACCGTTCCTTTTTCGTTTGAAACAAAAACGCCGCCCGAAAACAAGGTTGTTTGCCATATTACATACACTAACGAAAAAACAAAAAAAATTATTCTCGACAATTTGCACCGCTCGCCTATGTATAGCGGCAAAATTGAGGGAAAAGGTCCGCGATACTGCCCGAGTTTTGAGGACAAAATCGTGCGCTTTGCCGACAAGGAAAGGCACCAACTTTTCATCGAGCCTTGCGGACTTGACACCGAAGAACTTTATTTACAAGGTCTTTCGTCCTCTCTTCCCGAAGATGTTCAGCTTGCGTTTATCCACACCATTCCCGGTTTGGAGCACGCCCAGGTTATGCGCACCGCATATGCAATTGAATATGATTGCGTCGACCCGACTGCTTTAAAGGCAACGCTTGAATTCAACGATATTGAGGGGCTTTACGGCGCCGGTCAGTTTAACGGCTCAAGCGGTTATGAGGAAGCGGCGGCGCAAGGCCTTGTTGCAGGAATCAACGCAGCGCTCAAAATCAAGGGCGAAGAGCCGATGATTCTCGACCGCGGCGGCTCATATATAGGCACACTTATTGACGACCTTGTTACAAAAGGCTGCTCCGACCCTTACAGAATGATGACATCGCGCAGTGAATACCGCCTTGTTTTGAGGCAGGACAACGCCGACATCAGACTTACACCGACGGGTCACAAAATAGGCTTAATCAGCGACGAGCGATACAACGCGTTTTTGAAAAAACAGGAACTTATTAAAGATGAACACGAGAGAGTTTGCGCTCTTTCGATTCCTGTCAGCGACAATCTTCAAAAAATGCTTGAAGAACGCGGAACGGCGCCGCTGAAAACAGGTTGCAAAATGGTTGAACTTTTGCGCAGACCGCAAATTTCATACAGCGACCTTGCTCCTTTTGACACCGACAGACCCGATTTGCCGTATGAGGTGTTTGAGCAGGTTGAAATTTCGATTAAATACGAGGGATACATCAAAAAGCAAGAGGCGCAGATTAAAGAAATGCGTCGGCTCGAGGCTAAAAAAATCCCTGCCGATATTGATTATTCGTCACTTAAGGGCTTAAGGCTCGAGGCGATTGAAAAGCTGTCAAAAATCCGCCCCGAAAATCTCGGTCAGGCAGGCAGAATCAGCGGCGTAAACCCTGCCGATGTAACGGCGCTTAACATTATTTTGGAAAGTATGCAAAATGATAAATAAGGATTTATTAAAAAAATATCAGCCGGCACTGTCGGATACCGCACTTGATAATTTCGACAAATACGCCGCTCACCTCGTTGAGCGCAACAAACAAATGAATCTGACGGGAATTACCGAACCGGACGAAATTGTTGTTAAGCACTTTGTAGACAGCCTCAAATTCTTTGAATATGTCGATGTTGAGCAGGGCGCAAATATAATTGATGTCGGAACGGGCGCAGGCTTTCCCGGCTTGCCGCTGCTTTTAGCGCGAAATGACATTGCGCTCACTCTTATGGATTCACTCAACAAGCGGCTCGTTTTTCTCGGCGAGGTGCTCAAAAAATGTGATTTGCAGGCGGAACTTGTTCACGCAAGAGCCGAGGACGCAGGTCAGGAGCAGTGTTTTCGCGAAACTTATGATTTTGCGACAGCGAGAGCGGTTGCGCCGATGAATGTTTTGGCTGAATATTGCCTGCCCTTTGTTAAAGTCGGCGGATATTTTGTTGCGCTGAAAGGCTCAAAAGACGAAATCGGCGACGCAGAAAGCGCAATTTCGACACTCGGCGGCAAAATTTGCAACAATGTTTCATATAAACTGCCAAACGGCGACCAAAGAACTATAATTATTATTAAGAAAATATCGCAGACACCGACAAAATACCCTCGAAAGAGCAAGAAAATCGCTTCTGCACCGCTCTAAAGATAATATAATATGTCGAATGAAAAGGATTTCTCACGATGAGAAATCCTTTATTTTTGTAATTGTTTATGTTAATATATAGTCAGCAAAGGAGATAACCTTATGAATGATATTAATTATATTCAAACGGAAAAACTTTTGCCGAACCCATATCAACCGCGACACAAGTTTGAGAGTGAAGAAATGCTTTCGCTGGCAAACTCAATAAAACAAAACGGAATATTACAGCCACTGTTGATAAAACGAATTAACAACTCCGATTACTTTGAGGTTGTTGCCGGAGAGCGCAGATTGCGTGCCGCAATTCTTGCAGGGCTTGACGATGTACCCTGCATAGAGCTTGAATGTGATTACGAGCAAAGCGCAGTGCTTTCGATTCTCGAAAATGTGCAAAGAGCCGATTTGACCTTTTTTGAAGAGGCAATAGCAATAGGACAACTTACAGAACACTTCGGGATGACACAAAGCGAAATTGCAAAACGGCTCGGCAAAAGTCAGTCAGCGCTTTCAAATAAGGTGCGACTGCTTAATTTGCCCGTCGATGTGCGCTATTTCATCGAAAAAGAGCATTTGACCGAACGGCACGCACGCGCGCTGCTTAAATTGGACAGCGAAAAAGATATTTGGGCGGCGCTTAACATTATTAAGGAAAAACATCTTAATGTTGAACAGACAGAACGCCTGATAGACTCACTGACCGAAGACAAGCAGGTTAAACCAAAGCGAAATGTTGTTAAAATCTTTAAAGATGTTCGCATATTTGTAAACACAGTCAACAAAGCAATCGAAACAATGCGAGCATCGGGAATTGATGCAACGACAGATAAAACAGAAACCGACGATTATATAGAATTTAGGGTCAAAATACCGAAAAACCCGACTACCGAAAAGACACTAAAGCTTTTCGATGCCAAACAGGCTTAAAACGGGAAACCGTTTTAAACATATTCTCCTCTTTTCATCACGCGAAACGGACAGGCTCACCGCCTGTCTGTTTTGCTTTTTGCGCACTTTATATATGTTTCATGTGAAACATTAGTGGTTATACAAGTGCAATTGTTTCATGTGAAACACTGTTAAACTACATTTTGATAAAAAGTTAATGCCGTATGCTATATCTTGATTTAAAAGTAAATTCTAAAATGTTTCATGTGAAACTATTGATATAAACACCTATTTATTGTATAATTATATCAATTCAAAAATCGAGGTGATGTTATGGGCAAAACCGTAGCGATATTTAACCAAAAAGGCGGCGTAGGCAAAACAACCACATGCGTTAATATGGCAGCCGCTTTAGGAGCAAAGGGCAAAAAAACGCTCCTAATTGATGTTGACCCACAGGGCAACTCAACCTCGGGTGTCGGAATAGACAAAAGCGATGTAAAATACTCAACATACAATGTTTTAATCGGTGAGGTTGCCGCAAGGGCAATTATGATTGAAACAGAGTTTAAAAACCTCTATCTTTTGCCTGCAAATATGAATTTGGCAGGTGCAGAACTTGAACTTGCCGAACTTGACGACAGAAACAGCGCGCTGAAAAAGGCAATCGCAACGCTTGTTATGGAGTTTGATTATATTATTATTGACTGTCCGCCGTCACTCGGATTGCTTTCAATCAATGCACTTGTAGCCGCAGATACGCTTATCGTGCCGCTTCAATGCGAATATTATGCTTTGGAGGGTTTAAGCCAGCTTGTTGCAACTGTCAGAACGATAAAACAGCATTATAACGAGCATTTACAGCTTGAGGGCGTGCTCTTTACAATGTATGACAGCCGCTTAAAGCTTACAAATCAGGTTATTGACGAGGTTAACAAGTATTTTCCGGGCAAGTCATACAAAACGATGATTCCACGCTCGGTAAAAATTGCCGAGGCGCCGAGCTTTGGCGAGCCGGTTATTTACTACGAAAAATACTCAAAGCCGTCATTTGCGTACAAAAAGTTCGTAGATGAGTTCTTAAAACAACAATAATTGGAGGAAAATATGGCAAAAAAGCAATCGGGACTCGGCAAGGGACTCGGAGCATTGATGCTCGAAAATAATGTTGACGATATGGTGTCAACAAGCACATTGCCGATTAACGAAATTATCCCGAATAAAGAACAGCCGCGTAAAACCTTTGATGAGGGTGCGTTGCAGGAGCTTGCGGACAGTATCACCGTTCACGGTGTGCTTCAACCGCTTCTCGTTCGTCCGCTGTTGAGCGGCGGCTATCAGCTTATCGCAGGCGAACGCCGCTGGAGAGCCTCAAGAATGGCAGGATTAAAGGAAGTTCCCGTAATAATCAGAGAACTGTCCGATTCCGAGGCTATGGAAATCGCCATTATCGAAAACCTGCAAAGAGAAGACCTCAATCCTATTGAAGAGGCAGAGGGACTTCAGGCGCTTATCGACAAATGCGACTATACGCAGGAGCAAGTTGCCGTTTCGGTCGGCAAATCGCGCCCGGCAATCGCAAATGCGCTCCGTCTTTTAAAGCTGCCCGAAGAGGTACGCCAAATGACAAAAGAGGGCGAAATAAGCGCGGGTCACGCAAGAGCGCTGCTTGCATTTGACAATCAGGCGATTATGTATGAGGTTGCAAAGCAAATCGTTTCAGATAAACTTACAGTCCGTGATGTTGAACGCCTTGCAAAACGCCCGACAAAATCAGCAGAGAAAAAGCAAAACGCAAAACACAGAGACAGCTTTTATGACGAAGTTGAGCTTTCGCTGACCGAAGTATTGGGCAGAAGAGTCAAGGTTTATAACGGCCGCTCAAAGGGTACGCTTGAAATTGAGTTCTACTCGCTTGACGACCTTAAAGATATTGCAAACGCAATTGCTAAATAAATTTTAGGAGAAAGAAAATGTTAGATATTAAATTTGTCAGAGAAAACCCGGAGCTTGTAAAGGAAAATATCAAAAAGAAGTTCCAGGACCACAAACTCCCGTATGTTGACGAGGTAATCGAGCTTGACAGCGAGCGCCGTCAGGTTATCGCAAGGGCTGATGAGCTTCGTGCAAACAGAAACAAGATTTCAAAACAAATCGGCGCACTCATGGCGCAGGGCAAAAAGGAAGAGGGCATGGCTCTCAAAGAGCAGGTTACAGTACAGGCAAAGGAACTTGACGAACTTGCAAAGAAAGAAAGCGAGCTTGGCGAAAGAGTTACAAAGCTTATGATGTCAATACCGAACATTATTGACGAGTCTGTTCCAATCGGCAAGGACGACAGCGAAAATGTCGAGGTTCAGCGCTACGGCGAACCTGTTGTGCCTGATTTTGAAATTCCTTATCATACCGATATTATGGAAAAATTCGACGGCATTGATATGGACGCCGCAGGCAGAGTTGCCGGCAACGGATTTTACTATCTCATGGGCGACATTGCCCGTCTTCACTCGGCTGTTCTCGCTTACGCTCGCGACTTTATGATTGACAGAGGCTTCACCTACTGCATTCCGCCTTATATGATTCGCTCAAATGTTGTTACCGGCGTTATGAGCTTTGAGGAAATGGACGCCATGATGTATAAAATCGAGGGAGAGGACCTTTATCTTATCGGCACCTCGGAGCACTCGATGATAGGCAAGTTTATCGACACAATTACACCGGAGGAAAAACTTCCGCTCACTCTTACATCGTATTCACCTTGTTTCAGAAAAGAAAAGGGCGCACACGGTATTGAGGAGCGCGGCGTTTATCGTATTCATCAATTTGAAAAGCAGGAAATGGTTGTTGTCTGCAAGCCGGACGAGTCAAAATATTGGTTTGACCAACTTTGGCAGAACACAGTTGACCTTTTCCGCAGCCTTGATATTCCAGTTCGCACACTCGAATGTTGCTCGGGCGACCTCGCAGACCTTAAAGTTAAATCGGTTGATGTTGAGGCGTGGTCACCGAGACAGAAAAAATATTTCGAGGTTGGCTCATGCTCGAATCTTACCGACGCGCAAGCTCGCCGCCTTAAAATCCGCGTAAAGGGCAAGGACGGCAATTACCTTGCACACACACTCAACAACACCGTTGTTGCTCCGCCGCGTATGCTCATCGCATTCCTTGAAAACAACCTCAATGCCGACGGCACTGTTTCAATCCCCGAAGCACTCCGTATGTATATGGGCGGCAAGGACAAACTTGTTCCAAAAAAATAAAGTATAGATATATATGTTTGTTAAACAAAGGCAGTCTTTTGACTGCCTTTTTCTTGTGCATATATAAATATTATTAATGATACAACCGTAGGGGTAACTGTGTTCGCCTCATTTTATATGATATTATTATAATGCAATCCCATGACCGCAATTCACAAATATTGTAAATCGCATACATTTTGAGTGCGGTTTTAAAATATTGATAAATTTAAAAAAATGTGATATACTCTAATTGTCACACAAATTAAATATTCACCACTTTTGAGAAGCCTTATTTTATATAAAAATACAGGCTCTGTAATTCTATACTTCTTTAAAAGATGGTGAATTAATTTGTGTGACAACAAACGGAGCTGTGTGTTTTTTGTGCATAGCTTCGGCTGTGCACTTTTTTAATTTAAGGAGAGTAAATTATGAATGTAGCAAATCCATATGAAGTATTGGGTGTAAGCGAAAATGCAAGCCTTGATGATTGCACGGCTGCATATAAAAAGCTTGTAAAAAAATATCATCCGGATTTAAACCCAAACGATGTGATTGCAAGCGAAGCGATGAAAGAAATTAACAAAGCGTATGATTCCATAAAAAGCGGTAATTTTTCGCAATATGCGAACTCAAATGCTGATAATTCATATTCCGATGATTTTTCAAATGACAAATTTACAAACGAAAGCAATTCACCGATTAAAGATTTCGTCAAGGATATGAAATTTTCTGTAACTTTTACTAACTATGACAGACAAAAAAACAAATGGTGTGCAATATGTTCAATAGGTCTTTTTGCCGGGTGTATGTACTTGCTGACGGAATATGTTTTAAAATATTGTAATTATGAACGATTTTATTATTTCTTTACGGATGCTTTTAACAAGGAGGACTTTTTTGCTCCAAATATGAAACGGGTCGCCGAATATTTGCCTAAAATCAATATTGAATTATATATCGACATTCTTGCAAAAATGTTTTTAGCCTGTGCTATCAGTATAACTGCGGTGTTTTTGTTGACAGCCGTATATAATGTGTTTTATATTTGTTGTTTTGATAAAATAAAGAAAATTTCAAAATCTATCACTTATAACAAAGATGATTTGGATGAAGACGCGTGTCTGAATTTCATGTCGTGCATGCACAAAACAGGTAAAATAATCAAAGCAGTAAAAACGGTTAACATGATATATGCTGTTATTACATATTTAACTTTACTTGCGGTTGCGACAACAATTGCTATGTATGCGGTTTTTCAATCGGCGTTATTCTTCCCGATAAAATTCAAAACATATAAGTTTTTGATGATTGGTATAGCAATTGTAATGTTTGTGGTTGTCGCAATTTTCATATCTGAAAAATGCGACAGAATCAAAGGGAATAAGTGCTTTAAGAACGCAAATTGTATAGAAAATCTTGACACATTTTTTAAAGGCTTGGGTGTTGCGCTTGTGCCAATGCTCATAATTTTGTCTTTTGTAATATTGGGAATATATATCGTAGTAAGTCTTTTAGGCGGAGGTAAAAAAAATGACTAAAAAGAAAAAGCTCACTGTATTAATTATTGTTTTGGCAATTGTACTTGTCGGCGCGCTTACGGCAGTAATTATTGCTTGCAATATTTCAAACGCAAACGAAAAATGCGTTAATGCGCCTCAAACAGAGGTAAGCACAACCAAAAAAATGGATACCGAAGCGACACAATCAACTGTACAGTCACCAACTGAAAATAACAAAACCTCACAAACTAAAGAAAATAAAACCGAAACAACAACTCCAAATAAATCTACTCCAACAACATCAAAATCGAGCAGCGACAGCAAGTCAAAAAAATCATCAACTACTGCTTCATCAAGTAGCTCAAAAGATAACACAAAAAGTTCTTCATCAAAAAAATCAACCACATCAAGTAAGTCTACTACAAAATCAGAAACAACCAAAAAGACACCATATTGGTGTACTGAAGGTGGAACACATCACGTAATAGATGAAGGACACGGTTGGTATAAGAGTTATAAAGACGCAGAAGAAGCATCAGCAAAAAATTCCGCATCGACAACAGCTCGTCATTATGAAATACAAGAATGTCCTTGCGGTTTGTTTACTTATTATTGGGGTAATTAATTATGTGTTGACATTTTTGATAAAATCGTTACAAAAAATGTAAAGAGTGAAAGAGGTCTATTTTATTAATAGGTCTCTTTTATTATGTAAAAAAAACGAATGTTAAAGAAAAGTTTTTTAGAAATTCAACGCTTTACTTCGTAAAGATGATGCAAGCACAAAAAATAAAAGAGGCGCAATGCCTCTTTTATTTTTGCTTAAATATTAATTACTCTTTATCGTCGCTCTTGATAGAGGTTGTTGAAACTTCACCATAGGCGGCGGTGTTGTCGAGCGTTGCAGTGACAGGGGAAGAGCCTTCGTCAAAAAATCCCTTTTCCTTACACTTCAAAACATCGACTCTTGTTTTTGCAAGCGTAATGCTCGACTTGCCGTAAAGAACATATTGCAAATAATATGCATCCTGCGGAAAATCGGATTTCCACATCCATGCGCCGTAGTATGTTCCGCCTGCGCCTTTTTCGTTGATTCTGTAATTCGGCACGCTCGTCATTTTGATTGCATAATTCATCCATTTCTGACTGAACGCATCGCCTGCAATATTTAGAACGGTGTCCATACCGATGTCCATCTTCGTATAAGGCAAGAGCTTTTTGACAACTCTTATCATCTCGGTTTTACTTGAGCCTTTAACCTTGCTGAAAATCTCCATAAGTGTTGTTTTCTGTCTGTCGGCTCTCGCATTGTCGCTGTCGATATGTCTGATACGGCAGTAAGCGAGTGCCTGCTTGCCGTTGAGTTTTATTTTGCCCTTTGTGCCGTCAAATGTTTTTTCGATTGTAACATTGCCGTATGTACCGGGGTGATTGTTAATCTCGCGAATTTCCTTTGAGGTCAACTCGAGCGTTACACCGCCGAGTTCGTCAATAACGCTTTCAAACGCGTCGAAATTGATGATAACATAATTGTCGATATTGATTTTATACATTCTTTCAACGCAGTTAATGTATGAATCAATATCTCCGCGTGACATTGCGGCATTGATTTTGTCAAAAGTTCCGGTTGATTCGTCGCCCGGCTTCGTTTCAAAATATGTATAAGCGTCGCGCAAAACAGAGGTGAGTGTAATTTGCTTTGTGTCAACATTCACACTTGCGATAATTGCGGAGTCGGCTCTTGTTCCTTTGTCAAGAACATCCTTACCCCTCGTGTCCTCACCTACAAGCAAAACATTGTAAACATGGGTGGAGGAGCAGGGCGTACCGTTGTAATACCACTTTCTTATCATATCCTGAAGTGATGCGATTTCGCTCGCGTCTGTTTCTTCAATCGGGTCAAACGATTCAACAAGCTTGTCCTGCGTTGATTTGTATTGCTCGGTCGACTGCGTGTTCACCTTTGCGTTTTGCACCGGCTTTACAAATGAATCATAAACATACCAACCGCCTGCCGCAAGGGCAATCACAACCAAAATGATAATTGTGACGATTATCATTATTTTCTTTTTCTTCTTTTTTTTGCGCTCTTCGGGCGTTAATTTGGCGTTTTTCTTTTTGGATTTTTTTCTTTTCTTATCCTTTTTGCCTTTTTTTCTGCCCTTTTTGTCGTCATCATCGTCCTGCTTGGGGTGCTCAAAGTTTGTCGGTTCAAGCGGTTCCTTGTCCTCGTTCACGATGATTTGAATTGCGCTGTCATCAACCGAATCGCCGTCATCATCCGAAATGCTCGGCATAATCGGCTCGCTCTCGTCATCATCAAGCGAAACAGGAGGCATTTCTACCTCTTTGTCTCCGTCGGCGGTCAAATCACTTTCGATTTTCGGCTCATTTTCGTCAACCTTAACTTCCGGCAAAGGCTCGTCGGCTTGTGTCTGCTCCTCTGCCTTCGGCTCAACAACGGGCGCAGGCTCTTTCGCCTGCGGTTCCGCTTTTAAGTCGGCGTCAACCGACATTGAATTTTTTGTATTTTGGTTTTCACTTGGGGAGGATGATTTATCCTCTTGTTCCTGTCTGCGTTTTTTAACTTCAGAAAGGATACTGTCGATATTGTAGCTGTTTTTATCCAATATTCTCTCTCCTCTAAGTGGTGTAATAGACATATTAAATACCAAAAATTTATATTAAATATAAATTAGAAGTTAATATTCTATTAACAGACCCTTATTCATCAGTCGGTGCTTGCTCTGAATTTTCGGCAAAAGCCTCTGTGTTTTGACTGTCCTCGGCAGATTGCTCATCTTCGTCCTCGATATATTTATCGACAATGCTGAGCGTTGCAAGCCTTTCATCGTCCTTAATTCTCATTACCTTAACACCCTTTGACGGTCGCTTAAATGATGAGATTTGGTCGGCATGTGTACGGATAACAACGCCGTCGGTTGTAATCATGATAACATCGTTTTCGTCTGTAACCGGTGCAATCATTGCAACCTTGCCGTATTTTTCGGTGTGATAGTTAATCAAGCCCTTGCCGGCACGCGACTGAATACGGTATTCGTCAAAATCGCTCTTTCTGCCGTATCCTGTTTCTGTAACGGTAAGCAACTGCGTGTTAGGAACGGCAACGGCAAATCCTACAACATAATCGCCGTCCTTAAGCTGAATAGCTTTAACACCTCTTGCCGTTCTGCCGATGAGCCTTGCGTCTGCCTCTTTAAAGCAGATTGCCATGCCGTCGTGTGTCGCAACAACAAGATTTCTTTCGCCGTCGGTCACCTCAACCCAGCAAAGCTCGTCGCCCTCGTCAAGATTGATTGCGATAATGCCTGTTTTTCTGATGTTCGCATATTGGTCAATAGCAGTACGCTTAATTACACCGTTTTTCGTAACCATGCAAAGATATGTTCTGTTTTCGCTGTTTTCATCGTCCTCTTTCGGAATTTTAACCATTGCAGAAACTTTTTCATCCTGCTCAATCGGAAGGAGGTTGACAACATTCATGCCCTTGCTTGTTCTTGAAGCCTCGGGAATTTCGTAGCCTTTAATTTTGAAAACCTTGCCCTTATTGGTAAAAATAAGCACTCTGTCGTGTGTGGAGCATGCAAACATAGTTTTTGCATAGTCCTCCTCGCGGCGCGACATACCCATAATACCCTTGCCGCCTCTGTTTTGTGCCTTGTAGGTGTCAACAGTCTGGCGCTTCATATATCCCTTTTCGGT
>ERZ773146.1616-NODE-1616-length-16121-cov-6.476597_pt1 | contig 16121 bp, 14 predicted proteins | sample MGYA00580847_ERZ773146 | MGnify/ENA primary metagenome ERZ773146 (study PRJEB29015, sample SAMEA2737830) | human gut metagenome | biome: human gut; feature: human-associated habitat; material: faeces | place: China | collected 2012 ...
GTGTTCATCTGATCCTGAACATTTTCAAGGTCCTCATCAGAGATACCCATTTTGCACCGCTGATACAGAAATCCTCAACCGGAAGTTGCATCGGAAATACTGAAAAATACTTTCCGAAAGCTTCTTCTCTGCGAATTGCGATTCCATGATCAAGCAGACGAATTCTATTATGACTGTCTAAGATCATCGCCTGAGATCCTGCTTCAAGTGCAATATTCAGGCACTGAACATTAGCCCAGAAATGATCCAGACGATTTCCTGTTCCTCCAAGAATCCAGATTTCTTTTCTTCTGAGTCCAAGACACATACGAAGTGCAATCTCCGTATCAGACGCATCCTTTACCGGATTGAACTCCCGGATCGGTACACTTGCTTCTTTTCTATAATAATTGATCACTTCTTCCGGTACACTGTCAAAATCTCCCACAATGTAATCCGGCTTGATCTTATGTTCATAAAGAAATGCGAGTCCTTTATCTACTCCGATAATAAATTCTGTCTCTTCTGCCTCAAGAATTGGAAGGATAAAATCTTCTTCCAGCATTCCCCCGCTCACAATAACTGTTCTCTTACACATTGCCGTTTAAAATCTCCATAAACTTTGCTGTATTATCTTTGATATCACCTTTAAAAACACCTGAACCTGAGACCATTACATTCGCTCCGGCTGCAAGTACTTCTGCCACGTTTTTATGATAGATTCCACCATCTACTTCAATATCAGTTGTAAGTCCTTTTTCATTCAGAAGGTTTCTCAATTCACTGATGCGTTCCAGTGATTCCGGAATAAATGCCTGTCCGCCGAATCCCGGTTCTACAGACATGATCAGAAACATCTCTGCCTGATCCAGATACGGAAGCAGTACATCAACCGGTGTCTTTGGTTTAATAGAAATTCCCACTTTCGCTCCTGCTGCATGGATTTTATCAATTGTTGCCTGCAGATCTTCACATGCTTCATAATGAACTGTAACGATATCTGCTCCTGCTTTCACGAATTCTTCCACATAACGGATCGGTTCTGTCACCATAAGATGAACATCCAGTGTCTGTGTTGTTGCTCCCTTGATTGATGCGAGAACAGGCATTCCAAAGGAAATGCTTGGAACGAACATTCCGTCCATCACATCAAAATGAATATACTCTGCGCCTGCTTCTTCTGTTAATTTCAACTGTTCTCCTAAAATCTTGAAATCTGCTGAGAGAATAGATGGTGCCAAAATATTTTTCATAAACTTAATACCTCTTTCTTTCCTTTAGTTCACGGTACATCTCCGTATAATCTTCATATCTGATCTTATGGATCTTCCCTTCTTCAACTGCCTCTTTTACAGCGCATCCGGGTTCATGAATATGGTCACAGCCATTGAACTTGCACTGTCCTTCAAACGGTGTAAATTCCGGAAAATAATATTTTAAATCTTCTTTTTCGAAATCATTGACGTAAAGAGAACTGAATCCCGGAGTATCCATAATATAAGACTCTTCTCCGATCACGATCAGTTCGGAATGTCTTGTTGTATGTTTCCCCCGATCAATCTTCTTACTGATACTTCCTGTCTCCATCTTCACTTCAGACTGCAGAAGATTGATCAGGGATGATTTTCCAACACCGGAAGGACCTGCAATCGAAGTTGTCTTTCCTTTTAAAAGTGATTTTAACTCACTGATATTTTCTTCTTCCTTCGCACTTGTGAAGATTACCGGATATCCGCATCCGGTATAAACTTCTTTCAATTCTGCAATTTCAGGATGGCTTGCAATATCTGTCTTATTAAAACATAATACGACAGGTATCTCTTTTCGTTCCATCATGACAAGAAAACGATCTAACAGATTATAATGTGGTTTCGGTTTTGTCACTGCAAATACAACCAGTGCCTGATCAATATTGGCTACTGCCGGACGAATCAACTCATTCTTACGCGGCAGGATCTCTGTGATATTTCCTGTCATTTCTTTTTCATCAAGTACCTCGATCACAGCATCATCACCGACCAACGGCTTGATTCCGTCTTTTCGAAAAGCACCCTTTGCTTTACATTCAAAAATTCCGGATTCTACTACATTCACGTAGTAGAATCCGGCAATCCCTTTTATTATCTTTCCCTGCATATACTTGCTCTCTGTTATCATTGATTCGTGTTCTCTTCTGTTCCGGAATCATTTCCGGAATTTCCACTATCCGGGGCTGATGGTTGAGCTCCTTTGCTGACCATATACTGGACAGTTGTTCCTTTTTCCACCTGTGTACCGCTGCTGACAGACTGATAGAATACCTGTCCTTTCGGATAATTATCACTATAATCTTCGCCAATATACTCCGGTGTAAGTCCTGCCTGCTTCAACAGTTTTTCCGCCGTATTCTGGTCTTTATAGGAAAGATCCGGTACTGTAACCACCGTCATCTTTGGTCCTTTGCTCACCACATATCCGATTGTTGTACCTTTAGATACTTCTTTTCCGGCATCTGTATCCTGTGAAATAACCAATCCTTTTTCTACAGTATCACTGTAATCTTCCGTTGCATTTCCGGACAAGCCAGCCTGTGAAAGTGCTGCTTCAGCATCCGACTGGGACTTTCCAGTAAGTTTCGGGACTGTTGCCGGCTGATTTCCCTTGCTTATTACAAGAGTAACTGTTGTTCCTTCTTTTACTTCTGCCCCTTCACTCGGACTAACAGAAACAACTTCTCCCTGTTCCACATCATCACTGTAGACCGGATCACCTTTCTTCACAACAAGATTCTTATCCTGAAGTGCTTTTTCCGCATCAGCTTCCGACATTCCAACAACATTTGGAATGGTTGTTGTCTTTGCTTCCTCACCGGAACTAATCACAACATTGACTGTTGTATGCTTCTTTACTTTCTTTCCATCTGCAGGATCCTGGCTGATAATCTTTCCTTTTGCAACAGTATCGGAAGGCGCAGTTGACTTATGGATTCCGAGATCATATTTGTTCAGTTCTTTCTGTGCTTCCTCATATGTCTTGCCTGTCACATCCGGTACTTTTACCATCTCTGAATCTGTTTGCTGTGTAGTCGTTCCTTTTCCACCTTTAAATACGCCCACTGCATTTCCTACAAGGAACATGATCAAAAGTGCGATCACAACACCGGCAACAACCATAAGAATCTTCATGATCTTCTTCGTGTCTTTATTTACTTCATTCTTCTTACGGCGATTCCGGTCATCATAACGGTCTTTGCGACGGTCGTCGTAGTCATCGTCATCATCATAGCGGCTTCTGCGGCGATCATCGTAGTCATCGTCATCATCATAACGGCTTCTACGGCGGTCATCGTAGTCGTCCTCATAATCATCGTCATAATCGTCATCATAATCGTCGTCATAATCATCATTATAATTCTGACGATTCTTCATACGATTCAGTTCATCCGGTGACATAACAACCGTAGTCCGACCTGTATCCTGGGATGTTGCCGGCATACGTCTTGTCACACCATCAAGAACAACAAAATCCCCTTCCGGATCTACCAGTGAATGCTTCAGATCCTGAAGCAGCTCCTCGCAGCTCATATAACGCTTATTCGGCAGTTTCTGCGTACATTTCATAATAATGCACTCCAGGCTGTACGGAATATCCGGAACTTCTTCTGCTGGAGACTTGATCACTTCATTCAAATGTTTCAAAGCAACCGTCACTGTCGAATCTCCGTCAAACGGAACATGCCCGGTGATCATCTCATACATCGTGATACCTGCTGAATAGATATCACTCTTCTCATCTACAATACCGCCTCTGGCCTGTTCCGGAGATGTGTAATGTACAGATCCCATCACTGTCGTTGTTACTGCCTGTGTTGCCGTTGATGTCGTAGCCCGCGCGATTCCGAAATCAGTAACCTTAACCTTTCCATCTTTGGAAATAATGATATTCTGCGGCTTAATATCCCGATGAATGATATGGCAGTTATGCGCTGCCTGAATACCTGTCACCATCTGGATGGAAATACTGATTGTCTCTTTTGCTGAAAGCTTTCCTTTCTTCTCAATGTAATCCTTCAGCGTAATTCCTTCTACAAGCTCCATGACCATATAATAAAGACCGCGATCCTGCCCTACATCATAGACATTAACTACATTTGGATGCATCAATCCTGCTGCTGCCTGAGCTTCGCTTAAAAACTTCTTAATAAACGTCTCATCCGAACGATATGTGCTCTTCAGCACCTTGATCGCAACAAAACGATTCAGCTTATGATCCTTGCCTTTATAGACATCTGCCATTCCGCCAGAACCGATACGGCCAAGTATCTCGTATCGTTTTCCTAAAAATACTCCTTCTTTAATCATACACTCACCTCATCTGCAAATGGCTCAAACAATACCACTCCGATGTTATCTGTTCCTCCATTCTCTTTTGCTGCTTCCACCAGCATCTCACCTGCCTCGACGATATCCCGGCTTCCCTGCACAATATGGAAAAGTTCTTCATCTTCCACCATATTACTTAATCCGTCTGTACACATCAGAATGATGTCTCCCCGTTTCAGACGATGTTCATAAAAGTCCACATCCACATCAGCTTTTGCACCGATCGCTCTTGTGATAATATTCTTATCCGGATGATGCTTCGCTTCTTCCGGCTTAATTCCACCAAGACGTACCATCTCTTCTACAAGAGAATGATCCTTACTTAGCTGTTGGATCCCCTGATTGATCAGATACAGACGGCTGTCTCCTACATTGGCAAAATACAGCATCTGTTCTTTCACAGTAGCGGCAACAACCGTTGTTCCCATCCCCTTCAGATGTTCGTCACCGGATGCTTCTTTGATAATCTCACGATTGGCAGCCTTGATTGCTTTCACAAGAACACGTTCGATATCCTCACCCTCGCTCTTCGCAATCTCTTTGATCATCACTTCCACAGTACACTTGGAAGCATAATCTCCTGCCTGATGGCCACCCATACCATCCGCTACCACGAACAGGTTCTGGAGAATACCCAGTGGTTTTCCCGTCGTAAAGACGTAGTCCTGATTTACCTGTCGCACCATTCCAACATCTGTAATTGAAAATGTCTTCATACCTTCTATTCTCCTTCAGTTTCTACGTAGCGGCGCCTGAGCTGACCGCAGGCTCCGTCAATATCAGAGCCCATTTCCCTTCTTATAGTAACATTTATTCCGCTTTTTTCAAGTTTATTTTTGAAATTCAAAGCACTTTTCCGGCTTGGACGAACAAAATCACGCTCTTTTACCGGGTTGACCGGTATCAGATTGATATGACAGTTCTTATGCTTTAATAAATGAATCAGCTCCTGTGCATCTTCATCCGTATCATTCACACCATGTACAAGACTGTACTCAAAGCTCACTCTCCGGCCGGTTTCTTTGAAATATTCGTCACAGGCTGCGAGTACTTCTGTGATATCATATTTATTTGCAACCGGCATCAATTTTCTTCGTTTTTCCTGATTTGAACCGTGAAGCGAAAGTGCAAGTGTAATCTGTAAATGCTCTTTCGCCAGTTCTTTCATCCTTGGAACTATTCCACAGGTTGATACGGTGACATTTCTCTGACTGATATTCAGTCCATGCTCATCTGTAAGTAAATGAATAAACTTCAGGAAATTATCGTAATTATCCATCGGTTCTCCGGTTCCCATGATCACCACATTCGAAACCCTCTCACCACTTATCTTCTGAATCTGATAGATCTGTCCAAGCATCTCAGACGGAGAAAGATTTCTCACCAGACCTCCGATCGTTGATGCACAGAATGCACATCCCATCCTGCAACCGACCTGGGAGGAAATACAGACAGAATTTCCATGCTTATATTTCATAAGAACACTTTCGACTACATTTCCATCATAGAGACGGAACAGGAACTTGTTCGTACCGTCAATCTGGGAAATCTGTCTCTCCAGCATAACAACCGGGAGAATCTCATAATTCTCTTCCAGTTTTTCTCTCAAAGCCTTTGAAAGATTCGTCATCTCATCAAAATGATCTACCAGCTTCACATGCAGCCATTCATAAATCTGTTTTGCACGAAATGCTTTTTCTCCGATCGTCGCTATCTCTTTCTGTAATTCTTCATATCCATAAGCACGGATATCCTTCTTCATCTTAAAGTTTTCCTCCTGTATTTCGTTTTTTCTGTGAGTTATTCACATTATTTGTCTGCTTTTTCTATTTTTTCACATTTCCTGAAAATCATGCTTTTTTCTTTAATCTTGCAATAAAGAATCCGTCACAATCGTGAACTCCCGGGAAGAATTGGATACATCCCTTCTCGATCACATCACTTCGTAACTCCTTGCAAAGATTTTCTGTAATATCATCCAGTTCAAATTGTGGGTATTCTTTCAAGAACCAGTGTACATTGTCCATGTTTTCTCCCGGATTTACGGTACATGTGCTGTACATCAATGTGCCGCCATCCTTGACGATTGCCTGTGCGCAAGTCAGAATCTTTCTCTGCAAATCTGCAAGTTCTTCAAGATCTTCCGGTTGTACGCGATATTTCAGATCTGGTTTTTTGCCAAGCACGCCAAGACCTGAACATGGAAGGTCTGCAATCACAAGATCCGCTGTTTCCTTATCATACTCATCAAATACAGAGGCGTCCTTGCATACAGCACAAATATTTCCAAGTCCGGAACGGTCGATATTCTGCCAGATCAGATCTGTCTTATATCCGGTCAGATCTCTTGCTTCAACCCGTCCTATCTTTTCTTCTGTTCTGTTCTCTCTCGCCGCCACTTCATCTGCCAGCTGAAGCTTCTCTGCCACATGAAGTGATTTTCCTCCCGGTGCTGCACAGACATCAATCACATGATCGCCGGCTTTTGGATCTGCCAGTTCTCCGACAAACATAGAACTGATATCCTGTACTGCAAAGAGTCCTTCCTGAAAACTTTCCAGACCTTCCAGATAATCATAATCTGAAAGATAAAACGCATAAGGAAGATACGGATGTGCTTCTACTTTCGCTCCTTCTGCTTCCAGTTTTTCTTTCAATACTTCCGGTGTAACCCGGTTCATACAACATCGGATCGTAATTGGCTTCTCTTTCTGAAAATCTGCTGCCATCTTCTCTGTGATCTCTTCCCCATATTCTTTCTTCCATAAAGAAAGAATCCATTCCGGGACAGAATATTTCACAGACAATCTCTGTACATCTTCTTTTGGATACTCGATCTCCTCCATCTTGCGGACAACATTTCTCAGAACCCCATTCACATATCCCCGCAGACCTGAAAATCCTTTTCGAACTGCAAGCTTTACTGCCTCACTGCACACCGCATGATCCGGTACGCTATCCATATATTTCAGCTGATAGACACTGCTACGAAGAAGATTACGGATGACCGGTTTCATCTTCTTAACCTTTGTCTTAGAAATCTGATTCAAAATATAATCAATTTCTATCATATGTTCCAGAGTACCTTCCACAACTCTGGTGATAAATGCACGCTCACGTTTCTCAAGATATTGATATTTTGACAGAACATCGCCAAGAATCTTATGACTATATGCTCCATTCTCTGTTATTTCCATCAAAATCTCTAGAACGATCTCGCGTTCATTGATCTGCTTTCCCATAAATAATCTCCTATTCTCCGCATTTTTCTTTCTATCTGCTGTCAGTCAGTTACTGTTCACACGATGTGCGACCAGCAACGTCAGTCATTCCTTCTTCGTCCATTTGTCAGGATCAACAAACGTAAAAGCTGTAAAATCATTGCAGCCGCACTTGCCACATATGTCATTGCTGCTGCCCGAAGTACCTTCTTCACTCCACCAACTTCGTCTTCACGGAGCATTCCTGAATTTCCAAGTACCTTCACCGCTCTTCTGGAAGCATTGATTTCCACCGGAAGTGTTATAAGATGAAATGCCACAGCTACCATAAAGAGCAGAATTCCGATATCAATAAGGAAGCTGGACATCTGGTCATTCATAAACAGGCCGATAATGATCAATGGCCAGGAAATCATGGAACCGAAATTTACGACCGGCACAAGTGCCCCACGGATTGATAAAGGTGCATACCCTTCAAAATGCTGTACTGCATGACCACACTCATGTGCCGCAACTCCGATTGCTGCTACAGAAGTTGAATTATAAACCGGATCAGAAAGTGCCAGTGTCTTGTTTCTCGGATCATAATGATCGGTCAGATTTCCCGCGATATGAGTCACCTGCACATCATAGATTCCATTTCTTCTGAGGATCTGTTCTGCCGCTTCTCGTCCTGTCATCCCTGAATAACTGCGGATCTTCGAATATTTTGCAAATGTTCCTTTCACCTGGGATGATGCGAGCAGGCTGAGAACCACACCGATCAGTACCAGTATATAAGTCCAGTCATAATAAAATCCATAATACATACTAAAACTACCTCCTGTTATCTATCTGCAGTCCCCCTCCAGAAGTCCTCTTATTCCTGCGTAAATTTAACTCCGCTTTCAATTGTGTATCCCCTTAAGAAAGCTCCCGTATCCATTCTCTTTTTCCCCGGAATCTGAAGTTCCAGAACTCGTAAGACGCCATCACCTGTCTGAACAGTAAAGGAATCTTTCTCTACACTCAACACTGTTCCAGGCTCTGCTTTTACCGTGCCATCAGCCTCTGCTTTTGCTCTCCAGATCTTCACTACCTTTTTGTCCCAATGTGTGTAAGCACTTGGCCAGGAATTCAGGCCACGCACCAGACGTTCGATCTGTACTGCGGATGTATTCCAGTCAATATTTCCAAGCTTCTTATCGAGCATTCTGGCATATTCTGTCGGGCTTTCTCCCTGCTTCTCGAAAGTTGCCGTATGATCTTCAATAGCTTTCAGAGTCTCTACACAAAGCTTTGCTCCTGCCTCTGCAAGCTTATCATGAAGGCTTTCTCCTGTCTCATCTTCTGTGATCGGCACTTCAACCTTCTGGATCATGTCGCCTGTATCCAGTCCTTCGTTCATCTGCATTGTTGTAACACCTGTCACTTCCTCGCCATTGATGATAGACCACTGGATTGGCGCGGCACCACGGTATTTCGGAAGTAGAGATGCGTGTACATTAATGCATCCATATGGTGTCATCTCCAGGATTTCTTTCGGAATGATCTGACCAAATGCAATGACAACCATCACATCTGCATTATATTTTCTCAGTTCCTCTGCACATTCCGGATCACGGATTTTCTTAGGCTGATAAACCGGAATTCCATGTTTCATCGCAGCTTCTTTCACCGGAGTTGGCTGCATCTCTTTACCGCGTCCCTTTGGTTTATCTGGCTGGCTCACTACGAGACATACCTCATGTCCTGCTCCCACCAGTGCCTCCAGTGTTCCCACGGAGAAGTCCGGTGTTCCCATGAAAATTATTCTCATCAATTATTCCTCCACTTCGTATTCCATATCTTCCTCGTTGTAGGCCGGTGAATCATGCAGTTCTCCTTCTACTTTCTCTACATAGAGGTGTCCTCCCAGGTGATCGATCTCATGACAGAATGCTCTTGCAAGAAGTTCTTCTCCTTCTATCTCGAATTCCTCCATATTTTCATCCAGCGCACGTACCTTTACGTGATTCGGACGAGTCACGATTCCCCATTTTCCCGGCACACTTAAGCAACCTTCTTCGCCTGTCTGCTCACCGGATGTCTCAATGATCTCAGGATTGATCAAAACGATCGGACCCTCTCCGACATCAATCACTACAATCTGTTTGAGAATACCAACCTGCGGTGCGGCAAGACCCACACCCATCTTCTCATACATCGTATCAAGCATGTCTTCAATTAAAATCTTTGTACGAAGTGTCATCTTCGTCACTGGTTTACACTGTTTTTCAAGAACGTCATCGCCCATCTCTCTTACTTCTCTGATTGCCATTATTCTTTCCTCTCTTTTCTATAAATTCATCGGGTTGAAATCGAATTGGATTCTCATTTTCTGAAACCCTGAGTTAATTTCTATATATTGTTCCATCCTGTCTTTTAATACAACTAAGGTTCGGTATTCCGGAGCTTTTACATAAATCACTCTCCGGTAAATATCTTTGATCTTATCCACTCCCGGACTTGCCGGGCCGATCACATTGAGCTGTGCCTGCCCTTTGATCCGCAAAATGTATTCCTTCAGATACTTGCACGCTTTCTCTAAAAGTGCCTCATCTTCACATGCCGCAAGTACTGCCATCAGGTTCTCCACCGGTGGATATCCCATCAGACTGCGGTAGCGGATTTCTTTCTCATAGAATGCTTCATAATCCTGCGCTGCTGAAGCCTCGATTGCATAATGCTCCGGATCGTAAGTCTGGATCACAACCTCACCCGGTCTGTCACCTCTTCCGGCACGGCCTGCTGCCTGTGTCAAAAGCTGGAATGTTCGCTCACCGGAACGATAATCATCTGTATAAAGTGACATATCTGCTGCCAATGCACCGACTAACGTGACCTTTGGAAAATCATGCCCCTTTACGATCATCTGTGTTCCCACAAGAATATCCGCCTCTTCATTCGCAAAGGCAGATAAAATCTGCTCATGGGAATCCTTTTTCTTCGTTGTATCCATATCCATACGGAGAACTCTTGCCTGTGGGAATCTTGCCTTCACCATATCCTCGATCTGTTGGGTTCCTGCGCGGAATTCTCCGATATACCGGGAACCACATTCCGGACACTCCGTCACCTTCGGCTGCTCATATCCACAGTAATGGCAGACCATTTTTCCACCTTTGTGTACCGACAAGGATACATTACAGTGCGGGCATTTCACTACATGGCCACATTCTCTGCAGGAAACAAAACCAGAATATCCCCTGCGATTCAAAAACAGCATGATCTGCTCTTTTGCATTCAATCTGTCTTCGATCAGTTCCTGCAACTTCTCACTCAAGATGGATCGGTTTCCATTCTTCAGTTCTTTACGCATGTCTACTGTATACACAGTTGCCATCTGCTGCATATGGGAACGGTTCTTCATCTCGTAAAGCTGATATTCACCAAGTCTTGCCCTGTACATGGCCTCCATGGACGGAGTTGCGCTTCCAAGCACTACACTGGCATCTTCTACTTCTGCCCTGTGGACTGCCACTTCTCTTGCATGATAGCGTGGCACCTGCTCACTCTTGTAGGTTGGTTCATGTTCTTCATCAATAACGATCAGCCCCAAATTCGGAAATGGAGTAAAAAGTGCAGAACGTGGTCCGATCATCACATCGACCTCGCCCCTCTTTGCACGCATCATCTGATCGTAACGTTCTCCGGCAGACAGTCTTGAGTTCATGATAGAAACTCGGTCGCCGAAACAGCGGTAAAACCGCATCACTGTCTGATAGGTCAGTGCGATCTCCGGAATCAGAACGATTGCCTGCCTTCCCTGCCCGACCACAGTGCGGATCATCTCCATATAGACTTCTGTCTTCCCACTTCCGGTCACTCCGTGAAGCAGATAAGTTCTCCTTGTTCCACACAGATAGTCTTGCCGGAACCCCTGGATCACATGCTGCTGTTCTTCCGTATAGATGATCTCCTGTTGTGATTTCTTTGCCTGTTTCACCGGATTACGGTATACCTGCTCTGACTCTATCTTCAACACGCCCTGCTCTTCCAATGCCCGGATCACGGGCAGTGTCACATTTAATTTTTTCGTCACCAGCTCATAATCCAGAATTGGGGCTTCCTTCAAAGCTTCCAAAAGCCTTGCTCTTGCTTTCTGATTCTTCTTCTGATAAAAAGCCAGCTTCTCCTGACTCTCTTCCTCAGTAAGCAGCAAACGGAGATGTTTCTTTACCTTCGCATTCTCCTTCTGCTTGATTGGCAACACTGTCTTAAGCGCCTGGATCATCGTTCCGCCATACTGCTCTTTCATCCATGCCGCCAGCGCGATCAGTCTCGCTTCGATTGCCACACTGTTTCTGGAAATGTCTGTAATCTCCTTCACTTTTGACAGATCATAATTGCAAGTCTCTGATAATGAAGTCACATAACCTTTGATCTGCCGGTTTCCTTTTCCAAAAGGGATAATTACTTCCATCCCCGGATGCAGCTCGTCTTTCAGTCGTTCCGGTATTCGGTACTGAAAGATCTTATCCAGTTTTTCATGTTCTATATCTACAATAACATCTGCAAACACAATCTTATTTCTCTTTTAATTCTTCCAAAACTTCTTTGATCAGCACGCGCTCATCCATCGGATGCTTCACGCCGCAGATCTCCTGATAGTCCTCATGTCCTTTTCCTGCCAGCACAATAACATCACCCGGTTCGCCGTGTTCGATTGCATATTTGATTGCCTCTTTACGATCACAGATTTCCACATATTTTCCATCTGTCTTTGCGATTCCGGTTTTGATATCGTTAATAATATCCTGTGGTTCTTCAAATCTCGGATTATCTGATGTAATGATTGTCAGGTCTGCCAGTCTTCCGGATACCTCACCCATCTCGAATCTTCTGTCTTTCGAACGGTTTCCGCCGCATCCGAACAGACATACAAGACGCTTCGGATTATATTCCTTCAATGTTGTCAAAAGACTTTCAAGACTCATCGCATTGTGCGCATAATCGATCATCAGTGTAAAATCATCAGACACCTTGATCATCTCGATACGTCCTTTTACCTTTGCCTTCTTAAGTGCATCTTTGATCATCTCAACCGGCACCTGGAAATGGCGGCAGACTGAGATTGCAGTCAGTGAATTGTAAACACTGAACTTGCCTGGAACATCGATTTCCACATCAAAGTCCATCACGCCTGCAACATGGTATGCAACACCAAGATATCCTGGTCTGGATACCAGTTCTACATTCTCTGCGCGAAGATCTGCCTCCGGTGAAAATCCAAATGTCTCAATCTTACATGTAGACCCTTTAAATACATCTTTGAAATACTTGTCATCCACATTGGCGATTCCGAGCTTACACTGTTTGAACAAAAGCCCTTTGCATCTCTTGTAATCATCAAAATCCTTATGCTCATTCGGACCAATATGATCTCTTCCAAGATTTGTGAAAATACCGATCTCAAATGGAATTCCCGCTGTTCTGTGAAGCATCAGTCCCTGTGATGAAACTTCCATAACAACACAGTCACAGCCAGCTTCTACCATCTCTGCAAAATATTTATGGATTGTATAAGACTCCGGTGTTGTATTACATGACGGGATCTTCTTGTCTCCGATAATTGCCTCGATTGTACCGATCAATCCAACCTTGTGTCCTGTCTCTTCAAGAATAGACTTGATCATGTAAGTTGTTGTTGTCTTTCCTTTTGTTCCTGTAATACCGATGACTTTCATCTTATCTGCCGGATATCCAAAGTAAGCCGCTGACATCAGAGCCAGTGCATAACGAGTATCCTCTACCTTAATTACAGTCACATTTTCCGGCACTTCGACATCTTTCTCTACAACAACAGCTGCCGCACCTTTCGCCGCAACGTCCGCTGCATATTTATGTCCATCAGATACTGCTCCGCTGATACACACGAAAACAGATCCTTCTTCCACTTTTCTTGAATCATTGATCAGTGTTGTTACTTCCGTAGAATCACTTCCCTGTACTACTGTGTAGTCCAGGCGTTCTAATAATTTATCTAATTTCATGATCTAACCCTCCTGTTCTGAACTGGTGTATTGCATCATTGACTTTCAGGCAAATAACGATTGTCTTAACCTTTATAGAATAACATAATCTCACCACATATGCAAAAAAACCTACATAATCTTTCGTCCTGTTTTCGTCTTTCGAATCAGCCAGACACATCCAAATGACAATAACACAAGTCCCACACTCACTACCGGAATCATGATCCAGGCTGAAAATGTCTCTGGCTTAATATTTCTCTTATAAACATCAAGAAACATGATATGGATCAAATAAATCCCAAAGGAACATCCACAAAATCTGTCAATCCACTTCTTTGCCTGTTCGGACGGATTGAATTCGCTCTTTTTCAATCGTACTAACATAAGAAATGCCATCGCTGCTGCCAGTGCAAGCAGTGGATTACCATATTCCAGCAGACGTTCATAATGTTCTCCATCCTGCAAGGTTGCCGCATAAGTCAGCCCATAATTTAATGCCATGCATACTACAAAAATACCTACCGGAATCATTTTCTCCTTCATCACATGCTTACGGTATTTATATATATAATATCCGATAAATACATAATAAGAATAGATTCTGTCCCCCACCATTGGGACGGAATAATACATCTTTTCATCAAAAAATGTGGAAATATAATTGAACAAAACAGCCGCCGTAATCACCACAAGAAATGCGCGTTCCATCCGAAGGTTCATCCCTTTACACATAACCTGGAAAAAAGGAAGTACCAGATAGATCGGAATCATTGCATACAAATACCACAGATGCTGTTCTACCGGCTTATATAATAAATCTTTGATTTGATAAGGATCCTCCATATAAACTGCATTCCAGATCATATATATTACACTCCACACAAGCAGAACAATTAGAAAACGAAAGATTCTTTTTGCATGTTTATGAAGTGATTCCTGTCTTCCAAGCAGAAGTGCTCCTGTAATCATGAAAAAACATGGTACACTTATCCTTGCCAGCAGATTTAATAGCAGTGAAAAACTGTACTCCCCAATCGTAATATCGCCATAGGCTCTGCAGTAATAGTTTGATACATGGATCACAATAACAAATATAAAAGAAATCATTCGAATCAATTCCAGATTATAATTTTTCTCTTTCAATGCACGTTCCTCTTTCTATCTCTTCTAAATTCCATCTTTTTTCTTCTTTCCGTCCGGTTTATAAAATGTGCCTTTCACAACCGCACCCTTTCCATAACGGTTGTTCAGCTGTTCCAATGCAGCATTTAATTTCTTATGTTTCTCATCCGGTTCTTTTGGAAGTTCTATATCAAAGATTGTCAGCTGTTCCGGTGCATTCTCTTCTACTAACTTTGACGTTCGGATTCCGAGCAGACGGACAGGTTCTCCACTCCAGCTTTCACGGAACAAATTACATGCTGTCTCACATAAGATAACCGGATCATTCGTTGGCTTTTGAAGCTGCACCTGATGCGACATATTTCTGAAATCATAATAGCGAACCTCCATGCTCACCATCCCGGCTTTCTTTCCTGCCTTCTTCAGCCTGTTCCCCACGCTCTGCGCAAGCTCACGAAATACATCTCTCGCCTCTTCATAAGTCGTTGCATCCTCTGACAGAGTCGTTGAATTTCCTACTCCCTTTGCCTCTTCCGGTTCATACTGTACCTTATCGTCCCCGATTCCATTTGCGAAATTCCAGAGCATCCGGCCATGACTTTTTAAATGCAGCGTAATTACATTTACATCCGCATGAGCAAGATCTCCAATTGTATTAATTTCAAGTTTCTTAAAGACTTCCACACTTGAACGCCCTGCCATAAAGAGTTCTCCGATCGGAAGTGGCCACATTTTCTGCGGAACCTCTTCCGGAAATAACGTATGGATCCGATCCGGTTTCTGAAAATCCGAAGCCATCTTCGCTAACAGTTTATTACTGGAGATTCCAATATTCACCGTGAATCCAAAACGTCTCTTTACCTCTTCCTTAATCTCCATCGCCCCGTCCACCGGTGTTGGATATCGCCCGACAAGCTCTGTAAAATCCATATAACATTCATCGACACTGACCTGCTCGATCTTCTTTGTATATGTCCGCAGGAAACCCATCAGCATCCGGCTCTTTTCTCGATACATCTTATGATTCGGCGGTGCTGTCACAAGATTCGGACATTTTCGAAATGCATTTACTACAGGTTCACCCGTCTGAATCCCATAGGATTTGGCAAGTGATGATTTTGCAAGAACGATTCCATGACGAGAGCTCTGATCTCCGCCAATAATCGCCGGAATCTCCCGCAGATCCACTTTTGATCCATTTTTCAATTGTTCAACCGCCGTCCAGCTTAAAAATGCTGAATTGACGTCGATGTGGAAAATAATGCGCGCCATGGGAGCCTCCTTTCTGGATTCTGCCTGAGTTCTTTCTTAGTATTAATTCTTGTTGTATGCATATACATTCTGTCAGTTTTTTATTTTAACATATAATCTGCGCTTGTATCAATTGCTTCGATGAACGAAAAAAAGGCTGTGAAAAATCCAATTTTCTAAAAATCTCCGGA
>ERZ773146.1617-NODE-1617-length-16120-cov-54.376720_pt1 | contig 16120 bp, 23 predicted proteins | sample MGYA00580847_ERZ773146 | MGnify/ENA primary metagenome ERZ773146 (study PRJEB29015, sample SAMEA2737830) | human gut metagenome | biome: human gut; feature: human-associated habitat; material: faeces | place: China | collected 2012 ...
CCACGTCGACATAAAATAAAACGATATTTAGAACATTTCCCCATTCAGTTTGCGGGGTGAACTAAAAATAGTGAACGCGAATAAAAATATTTCAGAAATACGCTTGACATTTCTATAAGCGTGTGCTATTATATAATTACAGAAAGGGAAGAACCCTTAGATAAAAGGAGGAAAAGAAAAAATGATGGAAAGAAATTATAAATTGATGGTGTCTGTTTTGGATTGTTTTGGTACGAACTATAAAGATTTTGACAAAGTGGTTTTTAACGCTGCCGATGGATATACTATTCATAATGTAATTGAGGTTGGAAAGTTTTATTTGTCAGTTAATGATGTTGGGGATGTTATTATTTATTCATCCGGGTGCAAGAAGCCTATAATTGAATCGGTAATCTGGTTGCATATTGAATCAGACCAAAAAAAGATAATGCAGATAACCAGAACTTTAGCAAAATTGAATATAATTTAAGGAGGTCAAGAAAATGAAAAAGTACGAAAACCTAGTGAATGAGTTGGCAAACGTTAAAGCATCAATAGAGTATATTAAAGTGTTAAAATGGTTTGACGCAGAGGTATACAAAAACAACAAAGAGGAAATTGAAAAGCAGCTTGAGAAATTAGAAGAGCGCATTGGAGTATTGTTAGGTCTATTAGATAATATAATCAATGAAGAGCCTACATAAAATAGGCTTTTCATTTATAAGGAGGGCAAGAAAAAAATGTCTGAAAGTCTAGCACAGCGTATTGAACAGGAACAGATCATTGACGCGAAATATGAACAACTGGCTGCTGAATATGCCAGAATCAGCGGGGCAAGGAATTATATGTCAGTGATAAAACAGCGTGATATCGAGATGTATAAAAGCAATAAAGTTCATATTGATAATGAGCTTGAAAGATTAGATATAGAAAGTGAAAGAATATTAACTGAACTTGAAAACCTAGTAAATGAAAAAGAACCCGTTTAGAACGGGTTCTTTAATTTTATACCTTACTCTTTTTTCAGCATCCCTTTCGCAAGCAGCACCACCAATTCCGTATTCTGCTCTGCCGTCCCGGTATACTCTGTAATCCCATTCGCCCCTGCAATTTCTTTCCGGTGCGCAAAACTGCTATCAATTCCGACCGTGTTTAACGCAGCTACCAGACCAATACCCGGATAGAATTTTTCCGATTTTATCTTTTTTGACATGTCAAAATTTTTACCTCCGATCTTACCGCTGCTAGTATACTGCCATAACGCAGCACTTTTAGTATACTCGTCCTCTTTTGAGGTATATCTTGCATACCACAAAGGGAAATCTTTTAATTTACTATGCAACAAGTTGTTTAACAGATAATCCCGGTTAGCATAGTACCCGCACTTATACCCGTAAAAGTTCATCGTCTGGCAAAAGTTTGCAATCAGTGTACTTCTGGAAATGCGCGTCAATGTGTTCTTGTCATACCTAGACAGTTTTTCTTCTGTATCATATTCGAAGTCACACCATACACCCAGATTGATTTTATCTTTGTACGGACGGATAGTTTGCTCAAACTTGATACAATTCGCGGCGATCGTCCTGCCGGAATGAATATACACAAACCAGTAAAACCCCAGATCAAGTCCACGCTTTACAACCTCAGATGCAAAGTATTTCATCCGTTCATCTTCTGTCACTCCGCTGCCCGCGCGAACAATTACACCTGTGACACCTGCTTTTATGACGGCATCCCAGTCAACCGGATAATTCCATTTTGAAACGTCGATGATCTTACACATTGTCTGCTCTCCTTTCCAGATCTTTTACCCTGTTTGACATATCGTTTACTTTTGTTTCAATTACGATCAGTCTGTCGTCCATACCCGAGTGCCTATCCATTCTCTTCTCTAAAGCGTCTAAACGGTATTTTATTAACGAATTATTCATAATTGCCACAAGTAACGCAGATGCCAAACTACAACTAGCCGTTATAATAGATTCAACCATGGCTAGTCCTCTTTTGTAAGCTGTTTTGGAATCTGATTGATACCAACCGCGGACAACCCACTGGCAATGGAAATTGCAACAGCATCCAGCACGTTAGTAGCTCCAATATCAATTCCGGTCACAATCGCTACAACTCCACAAACGCAGCCAATTAAAACAGACAAAACAGGCAGCCAGTTGTCTTTTACAAGCTGTGTACGTTTGGCAACCTCTACCGAACCATAACAAATAACTGTGATAGATAAATATGGAATAACTGTCATAATTTTGTACCTCCTTGTAGTAATTTATATACGTTTTCTGATAATTTTATATACGTGCTATCATTAACACGTAAGAAAACCCCGTCAAGCTGCTTTGGTGTTTTGTTAAATAAAATAGGACTGATAAGCCTATCTCCGTTTGACGGTAAAAACATTTCCTGCACCTTGAATAAATATGGAGGTGCTTCCGGCACGATCGGCGGGCCAGGGTCGGGCGGTTCCGGCGGGTCAGGTGGAGGGTCAGGTTTCGGGTCTATGTCCTCCCCGTTATACAGCTTTTGCCAAAAATACCATCCCATTTCCCCTCTGTTTGGCTGGTTGAGATTTTTAGGGCGCTCATAGTTCCGCAAAAACATGTCGGCTAACATTTTTATCATTGCTTCCACGCTTTCGCCCGTCTGCCATTGCGTAAACTCGTAAAAGCTGTAAGGATATTTCGAAGTCGCAGCCCATTGTTTTTTGTTTGCAACCTCCCACTTTATACGCTCTAACTGTCCTGTCCCGCTGTCGTGTGGGTATCCGTTTGCATCCATCCAGCTAAAAAGCTTTGTTGCGGGTGTCCACTGCACAAGCCCAAAACCTAAGTCGGTATTCCCGGCATCCAGATTTTGCCATATTCCCGGGTTGACATGCGATTCCGTCCACATATTCCCCAGCATAGCACAAACTGCGTATGATGTCCATCTGCCTGTTACGGTGCTGCCCGCAAGGTAGTCATAGACCTCGCGGGCATTCTCCAACGCTTCGGCAAGCGTTATCCACCTGTTGCCACTTATCATGCGTTTATACGATAAGTAAGAGCCACCTCAGCCGTACTCCATCCCTCAGCACTATTAGGACGGCCAATACCAATACGCTCATCTTTGAAGTCACTCTCCGTATAAGTTACTGACGCAGAACCCTGTTGAATTGTAGCGCTACGTGTTAAACCTTGCACATTGACAGTTCCAAAAACGTTTGACACAACCATTTTTATCAAAGTCATGTTATCAAGATTTTTATAAAAAAATGTGGCTGTTCCGGTGTTTGGTCTAGATGCTCCGACCGCTATAACTTTAAACACAACCTCAGTAGCTGGTTTCGGCGCGCTTTCCAGTGCCGTCACTCTTCGATCAAGCTCTGCGATCGTCGTTTTGTTCCCATCCGCCGTCTGCTTTGCTTTTGTCGCGTTCGCACTAGCCGCATTCGCAGCGTTTACAACATCGGTTGCCGCCGTCTGTGCGGCGGTTGCTTTCTGCTCTGCTCTGTTCGCAGCTTCCTGTGCTGCTGTCACGTCTCCGGTCATGCCGTCCGCAGTTTCTTTCAGCTGCGCCACCTGTTTTTTGACATCCTCGTGAACGGCTTTCAGATCTGCCTGAGCGCTCTTTACAGTTTCCACATCATTAACTGCTTCCTCAGCTGTCTGACTAGCAGTAAATAAAGCACCGTCAATGATCTTCATATCGTTATTATAGTCGCCCAGAAAAGTTGGCTTGTCTGTCCCGATAAACTCGGATAATTTAAAATTGGTTGTTTTGTTTGTGCTACTCATGGTTTACCTCCTTTTAAGCGTTTTCTAACGCAGAAATTCTTTCCTGCAATGTTGTGATCTTTCCAGCGTTTTCACTGTTTGCATCGTTCGCAATTTTAACTGCTTCCTGTGCTGCGGTTACAAGGTCTTTAGAATTGTCAATATCTGTGACCGCTTTTTCTGCTTTTGTTTCTGCACCGCTGGCAACCTGTGTTAAAACATTCAGTGCGGGCATTACAGCCAGTAATTTACCCTGCGATAACGTGATAGTATTTTTTAATGTTTCATTTTCTTCAGTCATTTTCGTGATCTCTGTCTGGACTGTTGTCATTTCATTTTTTACACCGGATGTTTTACCTTTCAGCGATTGCAAGGCTGCATCAATCTTTTTGTTGTTTTCGTTCCAATCTCCCATGATGTCAACAGCATCTTTTTTCTGATACATTCCGAAATTGAAATACCTTGTGTGACGTGTAAACATTTATTGCACCTCCTTTTTAACTGGTAACTCCTTTAGTAAAGCGTTTTCGCAACATAAAACACCTCTAATTGATGCAAAAGCAAAATTATCAAAAGAAGATGTCTCTCCGGGTGCGGTTAAACCGTAAACATAAAAACGGAACTGAATAACTGTTGGCAATCCGTTTTTATATTTAGTTTCCGATTGATAATAATAAACACCGTTACTACTGTTTGTCTCTATGCACAGCCACGCGCGCCACACATTATCATTAGTGATTTCTACGTTGAATCCAACTATTGCCGTCCACGTATATGGGTATGTTTCAGCTGTTGGCTTTTCTGGTGGTGTTATACTCGTTACGCATTTTTTAATAAACCCATGCGCACTTCTTCCAACCGTCCGTACACCTAAACCATTCCCCACATTATAGGTATCGTAGAAAGTCGCGTTTTCGGTATCCCACCACAACGCATCCTTATTTTTTGCTTTGATCGCCTGACAAGTTTCCGCCATAACCGTGTCAAATTCCTGCGCTGTTAGATGTAGTTCAGCGTCAACCTGCATTACCTCGTCCAATGCTCTGGCATGTGAAATCAGATCGCCACTTTCGGGGCTGTTCACACTTGCATCAAAAGCCCCATACATTTTGCAATAGCTTTCAGCATCGAACGCACCAGCACGGATATATAATGCCTTGAAATCTTCGCAGTCCTTGTCAAAAGCTGAAAACCACGCGTCAAATTGCCCGCAAGTAATTGCCCGCACTCTTAAAACATCGTACACATTATTTACAGTGTTTCCAACCCTGTCTCTGTATCCGGTTGTCGGGTCGAATATCCGGAAACCATCTTCATTTACTTCATCAATTTCCAGCCGCAGCTTTTCCAGCTGTTCTTCTACCCACTCTTTCAGACGCTCAACTGCAAAGTCTGTGTACTGTTCCAGATAGGCTTTTGTCTCGTCAATTTTACCATTCAGCTGCGCAACATCTTTTTCATGTGTAAGCTTGACATCATCAATATATGCCCGCAAGTCTGCGATCAATGTTTCAAGCCGTTTCACGTCTTTTGTATGTTCTGTCCAGTAATAAACGTCTTGAGTGTCAATGTAGGCGCGTAATGTTTCCACAGTCTTATCGAGAGTTTTCAAAAGCTCCGCTTTTAACTCTGCCACTTTTGTGTCTGTATAGTTTTGATAATTCGTTTCTAAGTCCGTTAAAAACTGGATGATCTGATTGATGTTATAAGCAATCTTCTGCATCATTTCCAATTGGCTGATTGACGCATCCCATTCAGACGGCAAGGACAAATAAGCATTATTAAAGCATAGCTTTTCCGGCAACTTTTTATCCATCTTTTACCTCCTTTAATAGATTTTTAAGAAAAGAGTGCGGGAAACTGTGTCCGAGAATTGCCCAACTACATCCATAAGCGTCTCCCGGTATTTTAAAATCAATTCCGCCTGCGGAACGTTGTATCCGCTTTCCTTATAATTTTCTTCGTACACCTCTTTTCCGTTTGAAGATGTCGTTCCGTTCCCGCTCCCCTGATCTACTGTAATTGTAGTTGCATAATCCGCGTTTGTCAAGCTGTTTTCCGGTGTATCATCAAAAATATTTTTGTTGTTGCTTTCGCTTGTGCTTTTCCCACTTGCGGCTGTTTCTCTGTCGCCTGCGCGTGTGCTTTCCCGGCTGTAGCTCTTTAGTTTGTCCAGCTCCAATAAACTCGTTTCATAAAGTTTATTGTACACGGGCAGCCAGCGCGACACGTTCTGATTAAATTTCAGAATAAAATATTCCGTTGTTTCGTATTCAATTTCCCGCATCATATTGTCAACGCAAAACTGTTGGAAAAAAGCGTTTTTAAATTCTTCATTGAAAAAATTGTTTGTGTTATACAGCATTTTAGACCGCGCTTTTTCGATTCTTTCCATAACGCTCATTTCATCTTCCAACCGGATAAACGCATATCGTTTTTCTTCCTCTGGATGCAGCGGGTTATTGTCCTGCGAATAATGATATATTATATTGCGTAGTGTTGTAGTGTGGTCACTCATTTTCGATAGTCACCTCCGGTTCATCCGTAATTTCGGCGCTGCCTTTTGAATCCGTGCTATCAATTCCTGCGATTTCCTGCGTACCCAGACTTAAACGGTTACAATTAGGATTAAAGTCTACACGGATTCCAGATAAATCTGGGAATAGTCTTTTAATTTTCTTTATTGCTTCTCTACGCATAAACAACCCGCCGTCCCGCAGTGCAAGAATATGTTCTTCGTTGGCTTCCGCTTCGGATTCCACCAGACGTTCCTTTTTGTAAATGTTAAGGTTGTTATAACCTAAACGCGTTAAAAACTCAGACCATATGCAGTTTTTTTCTTTTTCCAGCTGTTCAAGGATGCACGGAACGGAAAGGTCAAGAACCCCTTTTGTGTCCGTAGAAAAACCGTCTGTATCATCTACAAGAACAAACGGTTTCCCGTCCTCTGCTTCATTGATTGCACGTTTCGCACTGTTTACGTTGTCCTTGTTTACAAATACTCCTTTCGGTTTCAGCTGCAATCGCGTGTTCACGTCTTTTGCCTTTTCAATCATTGTAAACTTTTTAGCAAAGTAATAAATTTCCGGCATGAACGGTCGGAAAGTCTGATCGTTAAAAATAATAGCGCTGTCTTTTTCGGTCGCTTTGTGATGGTATCCGCTGGCTGTGTTGATATAGCGGGTTGTCGGTATGTTATAAATGTTAAAGCTGCCCGCTTTTGCACAAGGTAAACACAGATACCCCATAACATCATCCTTAAAAAAGCAAACTGAGCCGTTAAAAATTAAAGCCTGTTCCAATGCGCGGGCGCTGACCGTATCTGGAAGTCCTGTCCATGTGTAACGATTGATTGCCAATAAATACAGCTGGCATACGAAATGATCGAACGTTATACCCTCATCGAATTTTCGAACGATCTTCCCATCATATCCGATTCCGCACAAGCCCAGCGGGTCGGATGAAAAACCTGTTCTTCCCATTTTTTTCTTCCTCCTTTTTACTTTTGATTGTTTCCGTATGTTCCCACATTGTTTTTGTCATGCCACAACGTAAAGCCGTTTATAAACATATTTCGTAATGGCTGCAAAAATTCGTTCGGTATGCTTCCATAAACATTTACATTATTACATTTAATGTAATTATAACGCGGTCTACTGTTTAAGTTCGGTACACCAAAACGACTGACCTTATACCCGTAAACATCAAAAAACTGTTCAATCTTTTCTGCAAACTCCGGTTTTACTGTCCACCACCTGTACAAAATTTCCAGTTTCTTTGAAGCAATAAACGTTGCAAGTCCTCCACCGCTTGCACCTGTAAGGCTAACGTTTGTTTGCATCTGTCCAATGCGTTGTCTGTCCCTTTCGGAACTTTGCAATTCAGACCTTACATTTTTGTAAGCATCTATTCCGGTGGAAAGCACATTCAACGGGTCTCCGGTAAATACAGCTTGCGCCACATTTCCAACCGTGTCCCAGAAAATATTCGATCGGTTTTGTGAATGCACGAGAGTGTTTGTAGCTTCTGCCTGTGCGGTCTGTAAAGGGTATGTGTTATTCTGTACCGGGAAGCACGGAAAACCGCTTATATTGTTTGCGTTTAAGAGGAAATCCGATTCCGCACCACAATAGTTTTCCGTGTATAGATATAAGTTTGGAGCTGGAATAAGCGTGCCAACTACTTTCACAGACGGTATGCCGTCTGGTAAAAATTCTGGCTTTAATACGGTTCTCGCTCCATTCGGTAGCACTACCTCAATAAAAGAAAATTGTGACGTGTACATTTTTTTATTTTTATATGCCGGGAATTTCGATAGCCAGGCTGCAAGCACACCACCCACGGGAATTACAGACGGCGCAGAACTATCTGCAATTACACCAACCGAAAATCCCATAGCTGACTGCTCCACGGTTACTGCTCCACCTATATTATAGGGTGTCACGGCGTAAATTGCCAATATGCTTTGTGATACCCATGGAAACGCGGAAAGTGAATCCATTACAGATACAATGGAACTAGTTCCACGCCTAGGACTTACTAAGTACGCTCTAGCACCGGACGGCAAACCAGCATACATTCCGCCTTTCGCTCCTGTGACTTTTGGCTCTTCCAGTGTGCCGGGGTCGGCTAGAATGTCTATTGCGGAAATAATAACGAATTGATAATCTGTATCCTCATCCAGTATGTCAAGATCAAAGGTTTCTTCATGTGCGATAACATAATCCCCAACATCAACAGGCTCTTGTACTGTGTTTGTTTTAAAATCATCATTCGCAACATGCTCCCGGCTGATGTCACAGTCTCTTATAACCATGTCAAACAAAAACGTCTGGTATACGTCTATTTCAAAATTCAATAACGACGTTTCCGGGTTGATATAAATAACCTGTGTTACAAAAGCATAATACCATTTCCCGCTTGCCTGATTTTTAAAACATAAGTAACACGCGTTACCTATTTCCTCCGCGTTTACCGGGACTTTTACACCACGATGCTCCCGGATGTATTTAAAATCATTAAAAATTCGAATTGCTTTTGAACGAAAATAATTATATTGTTCGTTCTTATCTGCAAAAGATAGCTGCCGAACCTGTGAAGCGTCAAGAGGAACGTCTGCGCATATCATCAATTCATTCGATTGCATTGCGTATACTGTTTCTAGTGCCACTTTTAAACCTCCTTTTGAAAAAAGGGAACGTTTCCGTTCCCTTTTATAAAATCTTTAGCCTGTGATTGTCACAGCTTTTGTTGCCTGCACGTTTGTCTGTCCTGCTACAACTGCTTTAAGCGTTAATGTTTTAGCCGTTTCGTTGGGGCTTACTTCAATTGTTGCACTCTTGCTATCGCTTGCAACAATCCTTGTGCTGGTAGCATTCGCACCCTCTAAGGAAAAAATCACTCCGCCATTAACAGGGGTGGTAGCTGCTGTGTATTTACTCTGTGCGCCTTTTGCAATTGACTCCGCGCCTGTGATCGTCACAGCTGTGTAGCTCTGAACCTGATCTGTGGTAAGTGCAACTGCATTGTGAAATGGGCTGGTAAAGTAGATCTGCCATACGTGTAACCAGTAATTCCAGTACAGCTTTTCACCGTTAAAAAACTCTGATGTTTCAAATAGCTGATCGTAGATATTTAGCCACTCGTCATCCGCGACAATTGCAACAATTTCCGGATGATTAGGAATTTCCGGGATGACTGTGATTCTTCCCAGAATCTGCGCTTCGTCCATATGGAACGCATAGGCTAGTGCCTGTACCGAGGTTACGGCATCCGCTTTAGGTGTAATAAATACACGCTGGCTTTCTCTGGCTGTCGTATTTAAAACACCTGCTGCGTTGTAGTTTTCAGACGGGAATAACAGGTTATTTGAAACTACACGCATTGTTGTAAGAAAATCTTTTGCGGTCTGCTCGTCAATCGGGTCTGTCACATGTACGAGCTTGACAAAACCGTTATCAAGAGCGGACGCGATTGCACCCATCGCATACAGCATTTCGGAAACTTCGTTTCCGGTGTACATACTGTCAATCACGCGATCAACAAAGTTCCCCAGCCCCTGCTCACTGTAAAATGCACTCCGCAGCATTTCACGGTTCACGGTCTTTTTAAAAAACTCCTCACGGTTTCTGTTCATAAAAGCAACTGCAATATCAGGTTTTTCCTGCTTTAACATTGCCCACGGGTCAGTATCCGAGCAGAACGAGTGAGCAGCTGCGATCTTTACCCACACGCTTTCAATGGTTTCCCCGTACTCAAGCATGCCCCTTTTCGCGAACGCGAACGGAGAAGTAAAATACATTTTGTCGATCTTCTGTAACGCCCAGACATTTACAAGCTGGTTCATGAAACGGTTCATGATCGGCTGGTATTGCATCATGACCGAACCGAATTCTTTGATGTTTGTATTTGTAACTTCGGGAAGTAAACCCTCCCATTCTGTACCTTTTAAGCTGTCTTTAAAGCTCTGTAATGCTAAAGGTACATTTTTTAAAACTCCTTTTACTGCCATTTTTTACCTCCTTTTTACAGATCAAGGAAATCTTCTGTTTTGATTTCCTCTTTTTCCTCCACTTCTTCTTTGCTCTTTTCTTTTTCCGAACCGGAAAGAAAAGCGTCTGCATACTGTTTTTTCACATCTGCCACCTCTGTTTCCAGACGGTCGTTCTCGTCTGCAATCTCCGCAATCAAATTTAAAATTGCGGATTCATCCAGCGCACCCTCTTCCGGTGCATCAATCCGCGCAATCATGCGCGCTTTAGAAATCAGATCTTCTCTTTTCATTTTTTCCTTTCTCCCGTGTGCGGTTTTTATAAGTAAGGGAAAACACGCGCATAATCCGATGCGCCACACAGACAAGCCGAATTTACACGGGGATTTCCTGTCTATGCTGTAAGTTCTCCCTCTATGGTTTTATTATAGCTTCCTTTTGTACCGATGTCAACCCCTAATTCCTAAAAAATCCATACCTATATTCTTACATTCCTGCGATTCAAAACGAAAATTCCCGGCATTAAATTGCTTTCTGCACATCGACACTTGCGCAGATATCGCACCTGTCAAGCATGTGTTTTCGTCATGGTCTTTTGTGGATATTGCGAACAATCTGTGAAAATTTCTGTCCGCTTTTAACGATATATAATATCTTCCATTTTGTAGCATCCACAGCCCATAAAAAATACCGTTATGCTTTATTGTCATTAAATACCTTGCACCCGCAAGATTTTGTTTTGCAATAAATTGTACATTATCAAGCAAAAAGATATTGTCAATGCTATAATTAAAATAATCAGAATCGGAAAAAGCGCGATAAAATCCACTTTGTTGCTTTTCCTCTGCTACATATCTATTTCTGTAAACCTCCATCACCCAGCCATGCCCGCGCATAAAATGAATACCGGATTGCCAACGTTTATGAATCCCCAATGCGACAAAATACGGGTTCAAAAGGGATACCATGTTACTAACTAAAAAATAAGTAAGTTTTCGCGTTAATTGTTCAAAACCTCTTCCAACTGCGTCATTGATTGCAAAAAACTTCGTGATCTCATCTGTGCAATAGTCGCCCGTTTCACTTTGGAACTCGTCTAGAAAAATATTGTCGGCATCGTTGAAAAACGTAGATATTCGCTTTACTTTATCGACCATACTTAGCGCAATCACATATCCGCAAGATATTTCAAAAGCTTCTGTTTTTATGAAAACTTCTGCAAACTTGCCAGAACCGCTTGACACAGAATATAAATCAGTGTTCGGAAATTTATTTTTTACATCCGCCCAAAATGCGGGAATGTAACTATTTAATTCATCTTTTTTTCGAACTAGACAGATAAATTTTTTACTTTTATGCAAAAATTCATTTATTAAATATTCTTTAACGGCAAAAGATTTTCCTCCACCCTTTGAACCTGTTATAATAAAAATATCAGGCGTGTTTCCGTCAAGGTCTTTTGTTTTTAATATATTGTCTAACCTGTAATGCTTCTCCATGCTACCCCTTTCCAATAAAAAAGAGGAACTGCTGTTCCTCTTTTTTATGCTGCCCTGTCAAACAAGAACAAGCGTTAAAAATTCATTTTTATTATTCGACTTGCGATATTCCGCCCTCAATGTGAGCGGATTGTCTGCGGTCGGCGCTCCAACAAACTGTTCAAGCGTCTGGATGCAATCTGCGACTGTAGGAGAGAGGGTTGTAATGCAGCGCCCGTCCTCAAGTACAAACCCAGTGCATACACATGCGTCTCCGGTAGCTTTTCTAGTGGTTTCCCACTGCGCCACCCCTACAACTGTCATATCTTCCCCTACGTGATCTGTTAAACCCTCGCTGTTCTGGGAAAGGCTGTACAGCTGCTTTTTGTCGGTTACTGTGTTAATTAAACTCATGGTAAAATCTCCTTTTTTATTCTGCTTTTTCTGCTTCGTCAACTGTTACAACTTCGGAATACTTCAAAAAATCTTCGACGCTTAAACGTCTCAGCTCTTCTCTGTATTCAGTGTTCACACAAAACAACCCTTTTTCATCAGGGTATGCTTTTATGATCTCCCTTGTGATTGCCGTGTTAGAACTTACTCTAACTGGAACAATGATGTCAGGAAAGGCTGTTAACTGTCCATCTGCAAACTGTGCTACCTTAATAACGGTAGTAGTCACAGTACGTGTGAAAAAACGTGTTCTTGCGTCTCCGTCTCCTTTTCTCATTTTACTGCTCCTTTCTTTTTTGTGTTTTATTTTTATTACATTATTATAGTATCACAAACTACGTAAAACGTCAACACCTTTTTGCACGTAAAGTGTAAAAATCTTCAACCAACACCATCCCGCCGCTTATATATTTTGGTTTTAATTTACCTCCCACTTTTAAGCCGATCTTAAAATCCGTTATCGGGTGCGTTGCCAAAAACAGATTTTTTGATTTTTCCGGCATCCCCGCACACTTTATTTCCCAGTGTCCCGATACCTTTTTGCCGTCCTCTTTTTGCACAAACTCAGCATAGGTCTTTTGTCTTATAAATATAGCGCTAGACCAATCACTTTCCCGCTTCCAGTGCAATAGCTCTGTAGCGTGTTCTTTTATCATTTTTACTGGCTTCCCATCGTCGAGCATATGAATAGAATCTGTGTCACTGTATACAAAGTTTTCATAATTCGCCTGCGCATGCGTTATAGTAAAATATCGCGCGTATGCTGTCACTGCTGCCCCTGCTGCAATATATAGCGTGTCTTTTTCATGCTCCGGGTGCAATTCGAATCCTATGGAATCTGTTTCAGGGTCGATGAACGGCTCACGGTAAGAACTGTTATCATTTATAGCAAGCCGTCCGTATAGATTATTCAGAAACAATTTTGCTTCCGTGCGTTCTCCCTTGTCTTTTGTAGTCATTTTAATTTTCATGTAGTGGTTTATATAAGTGTCAAACAGACCGATTGCACCATGAAAATAACAACCATCTAAAATTTCTAAGTCATATACTTCATAGTGTTCCAATAAAAGGATATAGTCAGTCATAAAAAGGGTTAGTTCCGGTTTTGCTTCTTCTGTTTGTCCCTCTTTGTTTGTAAAATATCTATAATATTTCCCGCGGTAATAGATATCAGATGTTTCTAGCCATTGAGTAGAGTTATACCGATAATCTCCTTTAATTTGTACTGTGGGAAGAAACCCGTCTTTCAGCTTAAAACGGCAGCGCACCCGCACATAGAACGGATAAACGCTTGTCTCTAAGCATTTATAGGGTATTTCTTTTTCAAAAAATATTGGCTTGCCTGTTGGATAATAATTACCGCTTTTACTGTGCATAACACTAGGGTATAGAGAATTAACATCAAAAGTCATGCCATTCTGCGTGACGTGTTTTCTTTGTTTGTATTTGTAATAGCAATAACCGCCTTTATAAGCTTTACGGATATATTCATCAACATTATCGCTCCCACGCTCATATTTTATTAACGATATGTCTTTTAAGTTCGGAAAAGCTGCTTTAAAGTCCATAGCATCAAATTTGTTTTTGAACTCGTCCATGCAGCACGAACCTATAGTCAATTTGTCGTGTCCGTTTTTTATCATAACTTCCAGTGCTTCCTTTAGCACATAGATGTCATTGATAATATAAGCATATTCTTCCGGTGTTATTTCACAGTTTGCGTGTCGCAGTCCTATATATTCCATTTCCAGTTTTCTATGCTGCGTATTAAATGCAGAGCCAATTTGAGCCAATGTCATCGGCATAAGTTTAACACTGTCCCTAAACTCAATCACTGTATCAAATTTTGGTTTAACTGTTACGGTATACCATTTATTTGTATCGGATATCAGCGCCTTGAACTCTTTAGCGTTCATATCTTTATTTCGTGCATTGTTCCACGTATACCCGTTCTTCAATAACCAGTACACAATAAAAGCCCCGTCAAAACGCAGATTGTGAAAATAGCATAAAACATTTTTGTTCAAATTAAAAATATCGTTCAAAAAATCTTCTATGTTGCCGCGCAAGTGTGGTTGCTCTGTAAATAATTCTATCCATGCAGCGCTCCAAACTTCGGTTGATGTCTGCCCGGCATATACAGTTGTTTCAAAATCTGCCGCTATTATAACGGGTTTTTTCGTTGATTTTTTTGACATTGTGAAACCTCTCAGAATGTTTCACGTGAAACATTTAATATTCTCCCCAGCCGTTTTCATAGTCAAATGAATCTAAAAATTCTTTCTGCTGCGCGCGGGAAAGTCCTAGATTATCAGACAGTTCGGATAAAAACTCGGGTACGATTGCCTGACCTCCATTTTTTTCTGCGTCATAACTTTCGTGAATAGTCAGCCACGGAACAGACGCTAATGCTTCTGCTGTTGCTTCTTTTCCGTTTTTCTTTAGGCTATTGTCTAACCATTGTCTACACATGCGCTCAGCTACCGGAAAGTATGTGTAGGTTGTATTTATAAAATTCTCTATAATGATATCTGCACTAGAGGGATAATCTGTTATGATTTTTCTTTTCTTTTTTGCTTTTCGCCTTTTTGACTTATAACCGCTATCTGTTATTAAAGATTCAGCTGTTTTTTGTATGGCATCCGGTGTTATTTTTTTCAGCCGCTGAACATCTGCTTTTGTAGGCCGCTGTTTTGCTTTTGGAATGTCAATGGATATTGCATAGCCTTGTGCAAGCAATTTATTGACTTGCTTTTCGATTCTTTTTAATTCTTGTTCGTATACTTTTGCGTACCTGTTTTTTCTTGCCATATAACAAAACCTCCTTTTATAATGTAGTTCTATTATAACATATTTTTTATAAAAATACAATAAGAAAAGCCGTTTGCCCGGCTTTTCATTTAATTATAAATCATATAAAACGCATCCAACATATTGTTTGCTTTCGCGTATTCATGTTGTGTTTGTTTTGCTTCCTCCGGTGTTTTTCCGGTTCGCAACTTTGTGTAAAACAATTCTACCAATATTGTTACCTTGTCATACAGCTTTCTTGACCGTTCCCACTCTTTAAAGTCCCATAAAGTAACTGTTCTTGCATAGCTGTCTATGTCAATCTTTACACCCCGTTTAAACAATTCGGTTATGTTTGTAAGTTCATAACCAGTTCTGTAAGGGACGCGGACTGTATCGCAGCCCGCTTGCATCGGAATTATTTCATAATTTGTAATACCGTTTTTATGCAGTTTCTTTATTATGTTTTTTATTTCCATCGTTTGTCCTCCCATGTTAAACCACCCGCTAAAAGACTGAGCGCTATTATGACTACTACCAATGTTTCTTCATTCATTTTTCTCCTCCTTTTTATAACCATAGTAAACATAATAGCAATATTGGTTTGACCTATAATACGGAAATTTTGCTACTGTGTAATAATCGCAGTCATTGTCAATAAACAATGACATTGCTTTTCTAAAGTTACCGCGCAAACCTTTTAACGAATCCGGTACTTTGATGAAATCACTTTCTACGCCGCACCCCTTTACAGAGCAATAACCTCTACTACTGCCTGTTTCAAATGAAACTATTTTCTTCATTTTCTTGTCCTCCTTATTTAAACTTTGCTATTTTCTGCGTGACTATGTCTATCGCTGCATTGACTTTATCCAACTCACACTCATAACGATCGCGGTCAAACTGTGTTATAACTCCTCCCTTAAAATCAAGCGCTGCCATATAATAACGCTGCATAGCTTTCAACCATTCCAATTCTAATACTAGCAGTTCTTCTAACATTTTCTTGTCCTCCTTTTCCTTTCTGTAATTATATAATAGCACACACTAATAGAAATGTCAAGCGTATTTTTGAAATATTTTTATTCGTGTTTACTATTTTTAGTTTGCGCCGCAAACTGAATGGGGAAATGTTCTAAATATCGTTTTATTTTATGTCGACGTGG
>ERZ773146.1619-NODE-1619-length-16113-cov-46.583261_pt1 | contig 16113 bp, 10 predicted proteins | sample MGYA00580847_ERZ773146 | MGnify/ENA primary metagenome ERZ773146 (study PRJEB29015, sample SAMEA2737830) | human gut metagenome | biome: human gut; feature: human-associated habitat; material: faeces | place: China | collected 2012 ...
TCAAGGAGAAATGACATGGCAGAAACCTTCAACGTCGTGGTGGAAATTCCGCGCGGCTCCAAGAACAAGTACGAAGTGGACCACGAGACCGGCCGCGTGTTCCTGGACCGCACCCTGTTCACTTCCATGGGTTACCCGGATGACTATGGCTACATCGACGGCACTCTGGGCGAGGATGGCGATCCGCTCGACGCACTCGTCATGATCCCGAACTCCGTGTTCCCGGGCTGCGTGGTGGAATGCCGCGCCGTTGGCCTGTACCACATGGTCGACGAGGCTGGCGGAGATGACAAGGTACTGTGCGTGCCGGCTGACGTACGTTTCGACGACATCAAGGATGTCGAAGACGTTTCCGAGTACCACAAGGCTGAAATCAAGCACTTCTTCGAGCAGTACAAGGCTCTGGAGCCAGGCAAGGAAGTGCTGCCGGGCGATTACTGGACCGGTGCCGCCAAGGCCGAGGAAGAAATCGTGGCCGCCCGCAAGCGCCTCGAAGAATCCGAGAAGTGATTTCCACGCCTTTCTAGATAGCTTTAGGTAGCAATCCAAGGAAAGCCCGTTGACGTACGCACTCGCACACGTCAACGGGCTTTTGCATACCTTCCAACGTCCAGATTCCGCCAGTCACTGGAAGAATCCTCCCGCAAACCAGCCCCTCAGCGGGCAAAAACCTCCACTTACTGGAACAATCACCCCACTAACACGGCTTCCAGCGGGCAAATTCCCCCAGTCACTGGAAGAAAATGCCCGCAAATCAACTTCTCAGCGGGCAGATTCCTCCACCGATTGGAGGAAAACGGGCAAAACCATACCCTCCAAGTGTCCAGATTTCTCCAGCGAGTGGAAGAAACAGCCCGCAGACGGGATACACTCATACTGCACGCGCATATTCGCCGGGGCCGCTATAGTGGAACACGTAATTCACGGCATGCGAACAGTATTCGCAGAATTCAAAGCCCGCTGGCTGGCGCGGCAGTTCTATGTCGGTACCCCTAGGCGTAGGCGGACGTGAGACTCCGTCGAGGCCCATCCCGTGGGAAACCGGCGGGATGAACCTATATACCAGCTATGTTGATTCAAACATTACTTATTGCCGTTTCCGTATCGATGGACACATTCGCCGTTTCCATCGGCAAAGGTCTCACCGTCAAAAAACTACGCGGCCTCGACGCGTTCAAAACCGCCCTCTGGTTCGGCGGATTTCAGGCGCTTTTCCCACTGCTCGGCTATTTCGCCGCCTCCACGTTCAGCAAATACGTGACCGCCGTCGACCATTGGATCATTTTCGGCCTGCTCGCCCTCATCGGCGGCAACATGGTGCGTGAAGCATTCGAAGAGGATGAAGAGAACGCCAAGGAAACCGCTGATTTCGATTGGAAGCACATGCTTCCGCTCGCCGTGGCCTGCAGCATCGACGCATTCGCCGTCGGCGTCAGTTTCGCATTCATGTCGTTGAACATTTGGATTTCAGTGATCATCATCGGCATCACCACCGGCCTGTTTTCCGCAGCCGGTCTGTATATCGGTCGCGCGTTCGGCTCGCGCTGGCAGAAGCCCGCACAGATCGCAGGTGGCGTCGTGCTTATTCTGATCGGCGTGAAAGTATTGCTGGAACATCTCGGATTCCTCGCATAATAATCGCAAATCAGATATACAAATAAATATACAAACTTACAGTAAAAGCCCGTAATTGCACATGATTATGGGCTTTTACATTACCGCTTGCCGCAAATACTTGCGATTATTTTCCTGCGATTTCGCGTTTTCTCGCGATTGCAGGAATCACACTATTAGAACATGACGGTCGCGTACGATGCGATACCGACCACAATTCCGGAAATCATAACCGGCAGCAGCGCAATGCCGATCCACGGATTCTTGGATTGCGGATCGGGATCGGCGTCACGATTCCACCAATACGAACACGCGTCAAGCGCGATAATCAGCAGCAACGCCACAATCACCGCAACAGCCCACGCCGTCGTCGAGCCATAATCGGTGGAAGCCGCGTTTTCGCCGGAACGAATCGGCAGCAGCGTCGATAGGAAGCACCAGCCCGCGCTGCCAATCATGGCAACGCCTTCCACAACATTGTGCGACAGCGAACGAATCAGATGCGTACGGTTCTCACGCGCCATCTGACGCCCGAACGAAACCACAATCAGCAGGATCAGCAGACCGCCGACGCCAGCGATCCAGCCTTCCTGCATCCAAAACGTGTCTTCGTCACCCAAACCGGCAGGGAAAATCGCACGTCCGAGCATCATCGTCGTGGCACACACCACGGAAAGCAAGCCCGCAATCACGGAAATCGCATGCCCCGCAACACCATCGCGGAACGGGTTGAACACGGCAAGCAGCGCAATCATCGCCACGGAAGCCACAACCGTGAACGACACGATTGCGGGCTCTTCCGCATTCCCATAGGAAATGCCGGGAATCAGAGCAAGCACAACCAGCACCACATATGCGGCGATTTGGACGGCAAACACCTTGCCGAACGAGGCTTTCTGAGCCGACTTGACGGCAACTTTTTCAGAGGCGGTCATTTCGTCCCCTTTTCATGATTTTCCATAATGTGGTCATTACGTATGCGATACCATTAAATGTAGCCGCAAGTGTCCACATAGTTCAGATAAAATTAATGAAACGCCGACAACACACAACAAGAGTACAATCGCGGCAACGATACAAAACCAGTACAAGAGACAAAGGGAGCTAACGTGACGGATCTGACGCTTATGACGTTCGCTAGCGACCCAGCTACCGTGCTTCCTTCTCTGGCGCTGCTTTCCCACCGCGTACGCGTGCTACCAATGGACGCGGCAAGTCTGGTGAAAATGCCGGAAAACACCATTCTTTTTCTGGATGCGCGAGATGATCTGGCCACGGCGAAAACATTGTGCCGCCTGATTCATGCATCCGGACTGTCCACGCCGATCGTGCTCGTCCTCACCGAGGGTGGCTTCACCGTGGTCAATTCGCAGTGGGGCATCGCCGACGTGGTGGTGGCGTCCGCTTCCCCGGCCGAAGTTGAGGGGCGTCTTCGCTTGGTATCCGAGCGCGGCAACTCGCCGGTCAATGCGGTTTCCGGTTCCGGAGAATCGGGCGTGCAGAACGAAGACGGCATGATCCACTCCGGCGACCTGGTGGTGGACACCAACGGCTATACGGCAAGTCTGCATGGGCATCCGATCGACTTGGCATACAAGGAGTTCGAGCTTCTCAAGTACCTCGTGCAGCATCCGGGGCGCGTGTTCACCCGCGCGCAGCTGCTGCAGGAAGTGTGGGGCTACGACTATTACGGCGGCACCCGCACCGTCGACGTGCATATCCGTCGTCTTCGCGCCAAGCTGGGCGGCGAATACGAGCATGTGATCGGTACCGTGCGCAATGTCGGCTATCGTTTTGATCCTCCGGAAGAAGAGGAAGGCGATGCGGCGGCCAAGGACGCCGCAGCCCACAACGCTTCGAGCGAAAACTGATTGTCGCACTATTCGCATTGCTGGCATTGCCTGCGATTTGCGATGCTTGCGATTGCCACGATACTTGCGATCTGACTGTCGGCTATCTCACTTTCGTACGCGCGATTGCATATTCATGCGACGGTAGACTGGTGCCATGCCCCGGGAATCGAAACAAGCGCGACTGTCACGCATGCATCAGGAATACGCGGTATTGTGCGAGGAGATTCCGCATCCGAAATGCGCGCTGAATTTTTCAAACCCGTTTGAGCTGCTGGTGGCGACCGTGCTAAGCGCGCAAACCACCGACAAACGCGTGAATATGGTCACACCGGAATTATTCGGCGAATATCCGGGACCGGCCGCACTTGCGAGCGCCAATCCCGAACACGTGGAAAGCATCATTCATTCCATCGGATTTCATCATACGAAGGCAAAGAACATCATCGGACTTTCTTACGCATTGTGCGAACGGTTCGACGGCGAGGTGCCGCAAACCATGGATGCTTTGACAAGTCTGCCCGGGGTCGGGCGCAAAACCGCGAACGTGGTGCTTGGCAATGCTTTTGGCGTGCCGGGATTCCCTGTCGACACGCATGTGATCCGTGTGACCGGGCGGCTGCGCTGGCGTTCGGACTGGGCGAGCGGCTCCCCCGACCCCAAAGCCATCGAACGAGAGATCACCGCCTGCTTCCCGCCCGAAGAGTGGACGGACCTGTCTCACAGGCTGATATTGCATGGTCGTGCCATATGCCATGCGCGCAAGCCCGACTGCCTCAACTGCCCCCTTAACGACACCTGTCCGAGCGCATTCGCAGCGTAACGCGCATGCCCGCTGTAGCCTGTGCCAACTAGACTCAGCACCATGGAAGACACCATGGAAGAAGAAAACGGGCGGGAAGCCAAGCTGAAAGCCGAAATCACGCGATGGCTGATCTTTTTCGGCGTCGCCATCATGCTCAGCGTCATGACCTGGCTGGGCTGGTCGCTGACGAACCGCAAAAATCCGATCACCTCCTTCACCACGCTCGTTTCCGACTCCTCCGTGGCCATCGGCATTCAGGGCAGCGCGCCGGAATCGCTCGACATCCGCACCGAACAGGGCACCGCGCTGGAGCAGGCGCTGCTCGAAAACGTGTACGAAACCCTGGTGTCACGCAGCGAAACCAACAAACTGCAGCCGTCAATCGCGAAATCATGGCAGATTTCCGACGACGGACTGACCTACACGTTCACGCTCAACAGCAACATGACCTTCGCCAACGGCCATAAACTCGACTCGTCCGACGTGGTCTGGTCGCTGCAAAACGTCATCAACAACAATTACGTGGGATCCGACCAACTTGGTAGTCTCAAGGAAATCACCAATCCCGACGAAAAAACGGTGGTCATCACCCTCAATCAGCCGAATCCGTGCCTTCTGCGCGCGTTGAGCGGGCGTGCCGGCATTGTTTACGATGAGGAAAGCACGGCGAATTACGGCAAGAAAGCCGTGGGATCGGGACCGTTCACCGTGGAAGCCTCGTCGAAAACACAGATCGTGCTGCAGCGCAACGACTCGTATTGGGGCACCAAAGCCGCCGCATCGCAAATAACGCTGTATTACTACGCTTCCGAAGATTCGCTGGTCAGCGCCATGGAAGCCAAGAAAATCAGCATGGCATTGCCGTTGAGCGCGTCTGCCGCCGATGAGCTCAACCAGCAAAGCGGCATCAACTCCGACAGCGGCATCAGCTTCGACAAAGTGATGCTCGCCTTCAATAACGGCACCGAAAGCCCGTTCTCCGACGAGCAGATCCGCAAAATGACGAGATACGCCATCGACGCGCAGACCATCGCCAAAGACGCTCCGGACGCCTATTCGCCGCTCGGAGGCCCGATAAGCCCGCTGGAAGACGGGTATGAGGATTTGAGCGAACTGTTCCCCTACAATCTTGAGCAGGGCCAGCAGATGCGCAGCTATTTCGGCGCATACTATATCGCCGATATCGATCTGCTGGTGCCCAAGGAATATGAGCAGATCGGCAACACCGTGAAATCGGCGATCGAACAGCTCAATATCGGCGTCAATCTGGAAGTGCTCGATTCCGCGGCGCAAGTCACGGAACGCATGAACGCGGGCACCTACAATATCGCGCTCACCACCATGAGCGGCGAAAACGATGCGAGCGTATTCACCGACGGCCAGAGCGTGTTCCATTATGAGAACGGCGATGCGCAGCAGGCATATGCGGACGCGATGGCGGCCACCAATGATGACGATTATCAGGCACGCATGCGCACGTATGCACGCGCCGTCAGCGAAAACGCGGCAAGCGACTGGCTGTACACGCGCAAGAATTTCATGGCGGTAAGCGACCAATTGCAGGGATATCCGAAAAATCTGACCGACCGTCTGCTGCCGTTGAGCAGAGTGAAGTTGCAGTGATTTTCCCGCGATTGTCAATCAATCGCCGAACACTGCGGACAATCCGTGTGTTGCGCTGATTTTCTTGCGATTTCGGCATTCGGCTGCAGTTCCGTAAGTTGTCACATTCGCTTTCTAGACTAGCGTTTATGACTGAAAGCCAAGATAATACCATCAACGCGAACCTCACGCCGCTGCCCGACAAGGTCGGCGTGGACGGTCTCGAAGACAAGTGGCGCGAAGTCTGGGACGAAAGCGAAGTCTACAAGTTCCAGGGCACCCGCGACCGCAAGGCCGTGTATTCCATCGACACCCCGCCGCCCACCGTTTCCGGCCACCTGCACGTGGGCCACGTGTTCTCGTACACGCATACCGATGTGATCGCGCGATTCAAGCGCATGAACGGCTACGACGTGTTCTACCCGATGGGCTGGGACGACAACGGCCTGCCAACCGAACGCCGTGTGCAGAACTATTACGGCGTGCGTGTGGACACCTCCCTCAAGTACGATCCTGATTTCGTGCCGCCGTTCGAAGGCACCGATGGCAAGAAGATCGACGCCAAGGATCAGGTTCCGATCTCCCGTAAGAACTTCATCGAACTGTGCGAGAAGCTCACCGCCCAGGATGAGAAGCAGTTCGAGGCGCTGTGGCGTTCCCTCGGCCTGTCCATCGACTGGACGCAGACCTACCACACCATCGGCGAGCACCCGCAGCGCGTGGCCCAGAAGGCGTTCCTGCGCAATCTGGCCCGCGGCGAAGCGTATCAGAAAGACGCTCCGGGCCTGTGGGATGTGACCTTCCAGACCGCAGTGGCCCAGGCCGAGCTGGAATCCCGCGAATATCCGGGCTTCTACCACAAGGTGGCGTTCCGCTTCGAAGACGGCACTCCGATCTACATCGAAACCACCCGTCCGGAACTGCTGGCAGCCTGCGGCGCACTGATCGCGCACCCGGATGACGAGCGTTACAAGCCGTATTTCGGCCAGTACGTCTACTCCCCGCTGTTCCACGTGAAGGTGCCGATTCTGGCGCACAAGGCCGCGGAAATGGACAAGGGCGCAGGTATCGCCATGTGCTGTACGTTCGGTGACGTGACCGACGTTGAGTGGTGGCGTGATCTGAACCTGCCGCTGCGTTCCATCATCCAGCGCAACGGACGCATCGTGATGGACACCCCGGACTGGATCGAAGACGAGGAAGGCAAGCGCGTCTTCCAGGAAACCGCCGGCAAGACGACATTCTCCGCACGCAAGATCATCGTCGACGCACTGCGCGAATCCGGCGATCTTGACGGCGAGCCGACTCCGACCAAGCGTATGACGAACTTCTATGAGAAGGGCGACAAGCCGCTCGAAATCGTCACTTCCCGCCAGTGGTATCTCAAGAACGGCGGCACCGATCAGAAGCTGAACGCCGAACTGATCGAACGCGGTCGCGAACTGAACTTCCATCCTGATTTCATGCGCGTGCGTTACGAAAACTGGGTGAACGGCCTGAATGGCGATTGGCTGATCTCCCGTCAGCGCTTCTTCGGCGTGCCGTTCCCGCTGTGGTATCCGGTGAAGGAAGATGGCACCGCCGATTACGATCATCCGATCGTGCCGAGCGAGGACCGCTTGCCGATCGATCCGACCGACGATGTGCCGGAAGGCTACAGCGAGGACCAGCGCGACGTGCCCGGTGGCTTCACCGCCGAACCTGACATCATGGATACGTGGGCGACCTCGTCACTCACCCCGCAGATCGTGACCCGCTGGGAAGAGCCAGGCGAAGAGAACCAGGCGATTTTCAACGCCACCTTCCCGATGGACCTGCGTCCGCAGGGTCAGGACATCATCCGCACCTGGCTGTTCTCCACCGTGGATCGCGCGCATCTCGAGAACAAGTGTCTGCCGTGGGCCAATGCCACCCTGTCTGGATGGATTCTTGATCCGGATCACAAGAAGATGTCGAAGTCCAAGGGCAACGTAGTTGTGCCAGACAAGCCGATCAAGCAGTTCGGCGCCGACGCGGTGCGTTATTGGGCCGCTGCGGCACGTTTGGGCCTGGATGCCACCTACGACGAAGGCCAGATGAAGATCGGCCGCCGTTTGGCCATCAAGCTGCTCAACGCCACCAAGTTCGCACTGGCCATCGGCCGTGAGGATGAGAACCACCATGTGGGCGCTCCGGCAACCGCAAGCTGGAACCCTGCCGACGTGACCGAGCCGCTGGACCGCGCAGCCATGGCCAAGATGGCCCTCGTAGTGCGCGAAGCCACCGAAAGCCTCAACAACTACGAGCATTCCAAGGCTTTGGAAGTCATCGAAAACTACTTCTGGCAGTTCTGCGACGATTACATCGAGCTGGTCAAGAACCGCGCGTACGGCACCGCCGACGCCACCGGCCATGTGCCGAGCGAGAAGGCCGTGAAGTCCGCCCGCACCGCGCTGGGACTGGGCTTGGATGCCTTCGCACGCCTGCTGGCACCGTACCTGCCGTACGCCACCGAAGAAGTGTGGAGCTGGATGCATGAGGGCGAAGGCTCCGTGCACCACGCCGCATGGCCGAAGGCTGAAACGTACGATGCGGCCGCAGCAGCCGTCTCCCCGGAGCTGCTCACCCATGCCGGTGAAGCTCTGGCCGCGCTGCGTGGCATCAAGTCGAAGGCCAAGGTTTCGATGAAGACCCCGATCCTTTCCGTGCAGCTGGGCGTTTCCGATGAAGCGCGCGAATCCATCGAAAGCGCATTGGGCGATATCGCCGAGGCCGGTCGCGTGGTCGGACGCATCTCCTTCATGGGAGCGGCCGCCGCACTGAAGGCCGTCAAGGAAACCGCCGAAGCAGCCAAGGAAGCCGTCAAGGAGGCCAAGGCTGATGCCGAAGCCGCCATCGACGTGATTGTGGCCGACAGCGAACTTGGAGAGCCGCCGGCTAAAAAGCCGAAGAACTAATGGCAACTGTAGTGGAAACCGGCAGCCTTCGTGGCAAAGCCGTTCACTTCACCTGCAGACAGTCCACAGGACTGTCTGCTTAACGGCTCAGCCGGCTAAAAAGCCTAAGAGGGGATCTTCCGCGATTGGAAGGCCCCCTCTTTGTGTATCTGGATCCTATGTTTATACATTTTTATAAAACGGGAACTGCAAGCAGATATTGAGATTGCGCGGCCTTAGCAGGCTGCGATTGCACAGGCATATCCGGATACAGCTTCTGCAAAGCCTGCTGCAATATTTCGGCAGCGGCCGCAATTTCAACGGTCTCGTCAATCAAATCGCTATTATCAGGCACAATCAACGTGCGATTTCCGGAACCAGCAATGCCGTATGCTGCAATCGGCAACGCACTTGTCATCAACATTTCGGAAGATGCGGTTTTTCCTGTTGTTCCAGTATTTTCAGATGCGGAATCTACCGAATCGCCATCGCTGGATTTCTTTGATTCCACTCCCCCGACTTTCGCAACGTTCTTCGACGTGGTATCGGCAGCCGCGCCAAATGACGATCGCAGGCCGCCCGCGTAGCTCATCACATCATCCATGCTGATGGCGTTCTTGTCGTCCACCAAGCTGGCCGCAGTACCGTCGGAAGCGTTCTGCTGATTGGCCGCATCCGCCTGCGCGCGTTCCTCTTTGCGTTGGGCCTTGATACGCGCCCGCTCGGCACGGCCCGCAAGCGACGTCTCCGAAGCCGAGGCAAGTCCCATAGACCCCTTCAACGTAACTTCCGAACCATCGACAGTATCGTCGGAACTGGTCGAATCATCACCTGCATCAAGCTGATCCGCAAAACGAAGCACGATCTGGTGGAACGCACTGGCCTGACCCGTGTGCTCGCTCGCATCCGCCAACGCCTGCATCGCATCGTCAACCTTGCTTGAAGCCGACTTCAACTTCTCATTGCCGTCAATGCTGTTGCGCACATCCGCAATCGCCTGAGATTCCAAGTTTTGCGCCGAACCTGCGGAAGCCCCCAATTCCTTAAGCCGAGCGGTGTACGCGTCGGTGAAATCCATGGAATACGGAATCATCGCCGAAGAAAGCTGCGACTGGCCGGCACTGTAATCCTTGGCGCCACGCTGCTGCTCCTCGCCCGCACGCTTGTTGAGTTCCGCCACCAAACCGGATGTGCCACGCTGTTCGATGGTGCGAATCACCTCGTTCACCGCGTCGGCGGCACCCGTATGTCGGTATGCGGCGCTCACATCGTTGACCGCGTTGGCCAGATCGACCACGGACTGCGCCACCGCAGTATCGCCGTTCAATTCGGCCGCGGTGCCGAGAATGGCGGTAAGTTGCGTGGTATCACCAATCGATCCGGAAAGATGCGTCGTATACGAGCCGACGTACGCGTCGATATACCCGTTGAACACCTGCTCATGTTCCTGCTCACGCTGGGCGATGGTCGTTTCGGCAAGCTCCTTTTCATGATCGCGCAGTTGTTCGAGCTGCGCGATGAGCTCATGGTTGCGTTGCGATCCGACATTCGTCAAACCATCCACCAATGTGGATGCGCGATCGGTCAAACTGGTGAGATTGCCATAGCAGCCAGTTTTTTCGGAATCGCAGGCAACAGCGGCGACAGACAGCGAACTCATAGTGAAGTTTTTCGCAGTCACATACGTATGAATCGTAAGATCCTCACCTGGCTTGCCTACCGCAGCGACCAATGTCGACGAATTGCCGGCAGACACAAGCACGCCTTCGTCTGAGGTCGCGTCATTGCCGACGCGGTTGGGAATGGTGAACGCGACGATCGGCGTCAGATCAGCCGTTTCCTCCGGTCGTTCCGATTTCAGATCGATGCGGATGCCGACCACGCCCGACGCACCGGAAATCTTGGATGCGCTGACGGTCGGACCGTCCAAAGTAAAGGTCGCCGTTATATCCCACGGCAGTTCCACACGCTCTTGCGGCACGCGCTGCGAAGACGTCGCGCCCTCATCTGCATTCATGTCCGTATCAGTTGCAGAAGCGGCGTCACTCGTCAAATACAAGCGTCCCGGCTCATCAACGGACTCATATGCGCTCATCACATCGTGCGAGGCCACCGCCGAGACGTACTCGCCGTTCCGACGCACCGCATCAACCACATTCGAAACCCCGACCGCGCATACGGGAGCCGCCGAAACCAGCGTTACCGCAATGGACGCAGCCAGCATGTGCCGCAGATGGACACTCGCCACACGCATATCACGCTCATCACGCGTGCTATCGGCATGATGGGCACAAGATGCACGAAACGCAACAGAACGACGCATGCCGAGCCTCTCAATCGCAATCAAAACAACGTTCCAAAGCAATCAATGTAGCGCGCGGCATGCCCCGGCAAGAAACGATTTCGCGGAAAACAGACAGGTCAGGCGAATACGTCGAGCACACCCGGATCGACGCCGTTCTCGGCGATGCGCTTATGCCTGCGCTTGGCTTCGGTCACCACGAATTCGCGATACATTTCGGCGATGTCGGGATCCAACCCGGCATCGACAGCAATGCGGTGCAACCGTTCGATCTGGTAATCCTCACGCTTGTAATCGGCCGGCGCGAAACCCGCGCGGGCTTTCAGCACACCCACTTGGGACGTGTATTTGAAGCGTTCCGACAGTAGGGAAACGATGGCCGTGTCGACATTGTCGATCGACTGGCGCAATGCAGCGATTTTCGCCACGGCATCGGCGACCTCGGGATTGCTTTGCGCGGTGCCCGCATCGATGACGGTTTCGGTTTCATGCTCTTCTTCTGGCCGAAGCCAGTCATGTTCGCTATCGCTCATGCGTACAAGACTACCGCGCGCATGTCACTTGGAGAAGTACCGTTGCAGCACAATCGTGGTTTCCGTGCTCACCGGCACCGTTTGGTGGATGACGTTCAGCAGATCCTCAAGCTTGCTTGGCGAGGCTGCGCGCACGGTCAGCATGTAACTGGGTGACCCAGCCACGGAATCGCATGACATGATGCCTTCGATATCCTGCAATTTGGCGGGAATCTCGGCTTCCTTGGAATAATCGATCGGCGTGACCGCAATGTAGGCACGTACGGCGAGGCCACGCTTTTCATCGTCGATAACGGCCTTGTAGCCGAGAATCACATTACGACGTTCCAGTTTCTGCACGCGCGATTGCACCGCGGAAATCGACAGTCCCGTAGCGTCCGAAAGCTGAGACAGCGTAGCGCGGCCGTCTTTCTCCAGCATGCTGAGAATGGTCTCGTCGATATCGTCGAATTGGCCCACGCTCGCATGCGTGGTGTCGGGTTCGTTGCCATTGCCTGTCATAGATACCCCTTTCCAACAAGCATTCTGCATCAGTCCGGTAGGACCGACTCCCCTATGCAGCTCACGTTTCCGTCCATTACCATACCCACCCCAACACACAATCCGTCAACTGCATTTTCGTAACATTTCCAACGAATTTCGATTTTCAATCATTTTTCTCCTATTTTTTTCATATACCCCCTATATAGCAATACTATTTTCGTCTTTTTACTTTCGATTTCGTATTTTTTCGTGCGTCGGTTTTTACATACCGTATGTCCACAACGTGATCATCCACATTGCCGAATCGTGCGGAACTTCCGAAAAACAATCGAAACGCATTCGAAAGTAGTTGAAAACTGCAAAACGGAAAAACAGCCAAACAGAAAGACAACCGAACGAAACAAAAGGGCCGCATGGCGATTGTCATACGACCCTTGGATACGTAACCGCAGATTGCGATTACCTGCGATTAGCTGTTGCCGTTATTCGCGGTATTGCCGCTCTGCTGGATCAGCGACGCCATGAAATCACGGTTGGTCGCGGTCTTCTTCAGACGCGGCACAAGCGTCTGGTAAGCCTGCTCAGGCTCCAGACCGCCAAGCAGACGACGCAGACGGTAGATGATCGGCAGCTCCTGCGGATCGGTGATGAGTTCCTCGCGACGGGTGCCGGAAGCGTTCACGTCGATGGCCGGGAACAGGCGCTTGTCGGCCAGTTCGCGGCTCAGGCGCAGCTCCATGTTGCCGGTGCCCTTGAACTCCTCGAAAATCACCTCGTCCATCTTGGAGCCGGTTTCCACCAGTGCGGAGGAGATGATGGTCAGAGAGCCGCCGTTTTCGATGTTACGAGCGGCACCGAAGAACTTCTTCGGTGGGTACAGCGCCTGGGCATCCACACCACCGGAAAGAATACGGCCGGAAGCCGGAGCGGCGATGTTGTAGGCACGGGCCAGACGGGTCATGGAATCAAGCAGCACCACCACGTCCTGGCCAAGCTCCACGAGACGCTTCGCGCGTTCGATGGCGAGTTCGGCGACGGTGGTGTGGTCGGAGGCCGGACGGTCGAAGGTGGAGGAAATGACCTCGCCCTGCACCGTACGTTCCATATCGGTGACCTCTTCCGGACGTTCGTCCACGAGCACGACCATCAGGTGGACTTCCGGATTGTTGGTGGCGATCGCGTTGGCGATGTTCTGCAGGGTGATGGTCTTGCCGGCCTTCGGCGGAGACACGATCAGGCCACGCTGGCCCTTGCCGATCGGCGCCACGATGTCGATGAGACGGCCGGTGAGCTTGTTCGGCGCGGTTTCCTGCTTCAGACGCTCCTGCGGATACAGCGGAGTGAGCTTGTTGAACTGCGGACGGTTCTGTGCGGCCTCCACGGTCATGCCGTTGATGGAGTCGATGGACTGCAGCGGCACGAACTTCTGACGCTGGTTGCGGCGGTCGCCCTCACGCGGGGTACGGATGGAACCGTGCACGGCATCACCCTTGCGCAGCCCATACTTCTTGACCTGGCCCATGGAAACGTACACGTCGTTCGGACCCGGCAAATAGCCGGAGGTACGCACGAAAGCGTAGGAATCGAGCACGTCGACGATGCCCGCGACAGGCACGAGATCCTCTTTCGGCTCCTCGTGACGCTGTTCGCGTTCAACATTGCGATCCGTGCGCTCGTTGCGCTCGACGCGATCGTTACGCTCGTTGCGATCATTGTTGCGGTCGCCGGTACGGCCACGACGCTCGTCACGCTCGTCATAATCGCGGTCACGGCCACGCAGGCGACGGCCACGACGATCCACGCGGTCACCCCTATCGCTGGCGCGACCGCGACCACGACGCGCGAAATCACCGTCTTCAGCCTCGTCACGACGTTCGTCATCATCACTGCCCTGCGAAGGCAACGTGGCGAGAATGTCATCAAGATCGCGCACAACGTCCTCATCCTTCGGCCCTTCCACCGCACGACGGCGACGGCGCGGCTCAACGTCGGACGCATCATCCTTACGATGGCGACGACGATCATCCTGCTTCGGCGAAGCATCGTCCAATCCCAGTTCGGCCAGCAGATCGGTGGCAGCGTCCGCATCACGGCGGCGACGGCGCTTCGGAGCCTCATCGATGCCGTCCAGGGCGTTCACCGCGGCCATGACATCGGCCGCCTCCTCGCTCGTCGGAGCCTCAGCCTGCTTGCGACGGTCAACACGCTCGGTGCTCTCGGCACGTTCCGTCTGTTCGGAGCGCTCCGCACGCGCAGCGCTATCAGCACGTCCGGCAAGGGTCTTCCTAACGGTTTTGGCCGTCTGCTTTTCGGACTGCTCAGCCTCGTTGGACTTGCCGGATTCCTCAGCCGTGTTCGCCGCGACCTCAGCGTCTGCGGTTTGGGCTTCAGCAGGAGCCACCGGAGCGGCCGGCGCAGCGGACTTCGGAGCTCGCACGGTCACACCGGCAGGCGCTTCACCGCCGGAACGAGCGGCCTGAAGCGTCGCGATAAGTTCCGGCTTACGCATGGTGGAGGTGCCACGAAGGCCCATCTGCTTGGCGAGCTCCTTGAGCTCAGGCAGTTTCATGTCTTCAAGATTCGGGCTGGTTGCCACTGGTTTTTGCCTTTCCCCTAGCTTTCGCAAGCACACGCCTGCAACAGCTGTAAAAAAGAGATACGGAAATTTCCGCCACTGAAGGTCCGCCGCGAAATATCACGGCTTTCGAACTTCCCTAACCATACAACGTCATCCAGACCAACGCAACGTAGGCGTGCCAACGTATTCATGCCAATCAAGCATTCAAGTCAATGACAAATCACAAATCACAATGCGAAAGACCCGCCATGCGATCACATGACGGGTCTTTCGTTTTACCACATGCTTTACAGCAACAGGTGCAGGTCTTGCCGGAACCTACTTTTCCTCGTGATAGCTCTTGTCGGTATTGACGGACCATACGTTCTTCTTGGACGTCTTGCCGTTCTTGATATTGCCGACGGCCTCGATTGCAGTGGCCATGGAATGATCCATGTTGTTGTAACGATGCTGGCCGTTGCGGCCGACGCAATACAGATTGCCGAAGGAATCGAGGTATTCCACGAGCTCAGGCATGCGATCGTAGGTGTCGAAATATGCCGGATACGCCTTCTTCACGCGCTCACGATGGGAGTCGATCACGTCTTGCGGACCGTTGATGATCTGCATGCGCGTAAGCTCCTGGATGGCGAACTTCTTCGCTTCCTCGTCAGACATGTTCCAGAAGGAATCGCCTTCTTCGCAGAAGTATTCAAGACCGATCCACACGGTGTTGTCAACGTCCTTGACCAGGTACGGGCTCCAGTTGTTGAAGATCTGCAAACGGCCGACCTTGTAGCCCGGATCCTGCACGTAAATCCAGCAATCAGGCACGATCGGCGGGTTGCCGAGGGTGGGAATGTCGGTGGTGTTCGACAGGCGCAGGTGCTTGACGAGCAGACCAACGGTCACGAAGTCGCGGTACGGCAGGCCGTTGGCGATTTCGGTCATGTCCTTCGGCGCGGGCTTGCTGGAAGCGTCCACGGCATTGATGAGATCCTTGACGGGCATGGAGGAGATGAAGTCGTCCGCGGCCATTTCGGTGCGGTTGCCTTCGGAATCCTCATATACCACGGATGCGATCTTGCCGTCGGCCTGGCGAATCTCCACCACGTTCGCGTCGATGATGACCTTCACGCCCGCGGCCTCGCAGTTGGCCTCGACGGTTTCCCACAGCTGGCCCGGACCATACTTCGGATACCAGAATTCCTCAATCAGCGAGGTTTCAACCTCAGCATTGCTGCGCTTCTTCGGCAGGAGCTTCTGGAACGCGTTCTTCAGCACGCCCATAATGCTCAGGCCCTTGACGCGCTGCGCACCCCAATCGGCGGAAATCTGGGACGGATGGCGACCCCACAGCTTCTCGGTGTACCCCTCGAAGAACATGGAATACAGCTTGCGGCCGAAACGATTGATGTAGAAGTTCTCCAGATTGTCTTCCGGCAGCTTGTG
>ERZ773146.1624-NODE-1624-length-16078-cov-45.356675_pt1 | contig 16078 bp, 10 predicted proteins | sample MGYA00580847_ERZ773146 | MGnify/ENA primary metagenome ERZ773146 (study PRJEB29015, sample SAMEA2737830) | human gut metagenome | biome: human gut; feature: human-associated habitat; material: faeces | place: China | collected 2012 ...
TGGATCGAGGTGTACATCGTCGTCAGCAGGTAGCCCAGCATAAAGCAGGTCGCCAACAGCACAATGCCGCACTGGATCGTGCGCTTGCGGCCAATTTTTGCAGCCAGCGCACCGATGGGAATGTACGAGACAATGGCACCCGCCGTTGCCACCAGCAGGCATGTGGACGCGCCGCCCAGGCCCTCGCCCATGACGGCCTCCACGTACTTGGTAAACCACGTCGTAACGCCGTTATATCCGATGAACCACAGCGAAATGGAGAGCAGCAGAAACGCAAGGCTCCGCTTGACCGGCGCAGGCAGGACCTCATGGCCGGCGCCGTCGTCGGTGGCCAGGTTCCACTCGGGGTGGGCGGCCTCGAGCTTCCGGTTTTCCTCCCCGAGCTTCGGCTCCCGGATGGTCAGGTACAAAATTGCCACCGCTGCGACCATGATCATCGAGACGATGAAGAACAGCGGGCGGTAGCTGACATGCCCGACCCCCTTGGTTTTGGACACCGGATACATCAGCGCCGCCAGCCCCAGATACAAAATGCCGCCCACGGCCCCCATCAGGTTGATGATGGCATTTGCACGGCTGCGCAGCGGCTTAGGGGTCACGTCGGGCATCAGCGCCACCGCGGGCGAGCGATAGATGCCCATGGAAACCAGCAGCAGACCCAGCACTATAATGAACAGCACCAGCGTGCCGGTGCCGGGGTTTGCCGCATAGCGGTCATCCAGCAGCGGGATCAGGTTCATCAAAATGGCCGCCAAGGCAGTGCCGCCCACAATGAACGGCATCCGCCGCCCGATGCGAGTGCTGGTCTTATCGGACAGCGCGCCAAAGAACGGCAGCAAAAACAGCGCCAGCACGTTATCTGCCGCCATAATAGCCCCGGCGAAGGTCTCGTTCAGTTTAAAGGTATCGGTCAGGATCAGGGTCATCACGCTGTCGTACATCTGCCAGAACGTACAGATCGACAAAAACGCCAGGCCCACGAGAATCGTGCGACGGTTGTTCAGCTTCACGGCAATGCTCCTTCTTGACGGGGCCGTTTCGCCCCGGAATAGGAATATTGTAGCATCGTTTGGTCGTTTTGTCTATAATTACGCGGCGATTGTTTTTTATTTTGCGCGAATTTGACGATTTTTGTGGTAAAAGAGGTCTCCCGCGGCTGCTAGGCGCCGGATCATCCTTTGAAATTCAGACATTTCCCATCATACTCACAGATAATTTCCTGTCCGGGAACGATTGTTACCATATAGCCATCTTTTCCGAAATTCAACGCAATGACTTTGCCATCAACCGTATGAAAAAGCTGTATGATCATGTCTGTGGACTTTGGTGTTTTATCAAAATACGTACTTGGCTTTGTATCTTTGGTGATTACCTTGCCCTCGTAAAATGTATAGCGCGGATTGTTTTTGTTTGCACTGTCCAAATACGCCAACACCATGGCGGAAACTCTGCGGCTTGCCGTCCCCGCTTCCACCGTATCCTTTGGGTTCTTTTGCAATGCATCCAGCGCGGCGTTAGAAATTTTGCCTACATTGTCTACCCATTTATTGTTTATGCAGACAGAAAACCTGCAGTTGCTTTTATTGTTTGCAGAGTTGGCAGTAAAACTCTCCGGGTACAGGGCATAGCACTCCGACAAGGCAGCCTGCGACGCTGTCCACACATCTCTTGCCTCCGTTATCACAGCTTTCTTTTTTGCTTTGTCTATATATCCGGTAAGCGATGGTACAAGCAGAGCTGCTAAAACCGCCAGAATTACCAGCACAACAATAAGCTCAACCAATGTGAACCCGCGTTTGCGATTGTTTCTTCCCATGTAAGCCCCTAACAATTTTCCGTACTTCCGTTTAATGTCGCTCTAATCCATTATAATAATAGCACATTTGCGAGAAACCGTCAACAAACGTCCCGTTCCTGCATCACAAATTTGTTCCGGAGGGGGCTCTGTAAAACTGTTTGGCGTATTGACTTTTACGCGAAACAGGCACAGCATCGTCAGCATAGGAACTCAGCGTGTCGGAAAATAAATTTGCTTTGTCTGCCACACAAAAAAATACCTAAGCCATTAAAAGGCTTAGGTATAAGGAATGCCGGTGATGGGGGTCGAACCCATACGGTGTCACCACCAACGGATTTTGAGTCGATTCCAGCAAAAAGCATGTAAATGTAGCTTTGCCTTTTTTAGCCCTTTTTCTTTCCTAAATTGTGCAGTAAAAATTGCGAATGGTCAAGCAAAAGGCGAAGCTTCAGACCATGCTGTGAGAAAAAAATCGGCAGACATATTTGACATAAAGTCCAAATGTGCGAGTGGACACACCTCAAAATGTGGCAGAATCGTGTGTGCGGCGATAAGAATAAAAGAGTAAAAAGAACCATCCAACGGACAATAGTGGACATCATCTAACCATCAAATGTTTTGTGTAACCCCATTATTGTTGGATTGCCAAACTGCCAATTGTGCAAGTTTTTCCGCCAAATATAAAATACACCAAGGGGAAAGTGTACTCTTTTATTTTGAAAAAGTATTGACCATCGTCTCTCCCCCTAACAACCCCCTCTCAGCCAGCTGAAGCGAGTAATAGCTGGCTGAAAAGAGAGAATATTTGTATCCTTTAGCACCTTACCTGTACCGGGCAAGGTGCTTTTTTATTTACAGACTTGGAGGTAGCCCTATGGGTAAATATCAGAAAAACATTGAAGCAGCCCGCAGCGTTACGATCATGCAGTATCTGGCCACCTGCCACCCCGGTGAGCTTGTGCGAAAAACAGACGATGAGTATTGCACGAAAACACACAGCAGTCTTGTGATTACGCCGAGCAAAGACCTGTTTCATTGGTTTTCCCAGAACATTGGCGGCAGAAGCGCGCTGGATTACATGACAAATGTGGAGCGCGTGGATTTTGTCAGTGCAGTCCGCTTTTTGAATGAACTGAATCCTGTCCCTGTTTCTTCTCAGATGGCTAAAATGACTACGCCCGCAAAGCAACAGGAATCGCATGAGTTTGAATTGCCCAAAGCGGACAAAAACTGCGAGGCCGTTGCCGCGTACCTGATGCACCGTGGCATCAGCCCCAAGGTTCTGCGCTTTTGTGTGAACAGCAAAATTCTGTACCAGACCACACGCGGCCCGTATCGAAACTGCGTATTTGTGGGCAAGGATGAGCATGGCGTGGCGCGCTGCGCGTTCCAGAGAGGCTGTCAGGGCACTTTCCGTGGCGATGTTTCCGGCAGTCAAAAGCAATACGGCTTTTTGATTTCCGCCGAAGACCCGGCGTGCGATACCGTGGAGATTTATGAAGCTCCTATTGATGCCATGTCCGGTGCGACTCTGCGCCAGTATAAGCACGATAGGCCCTGGCGCGGTGTGCATTATCTGGCGCTGGGTGGCTTGAATCACCAGCCGATTGACTATTTCCTTGCACATCATCCTGCCGTAAAAACGGCAGTACTCTGCTTTGACCGTGATGAGCCGGGGCGAAACTTCGCGGGAACCGTCGCGAAAAAACTCACAGAAAAAAATCTCGTGGTGGTAGATATGCCCCCTGCCGTGGGTAAGGACTATAACGAATATCTGGTAGCAGCCAAAAAGCTGATATCCATGGAAAGATGAGGTTGAACATGAAAACAATAGCTGTTGCAAATCAAAAAGGCGGCGTGGGCAAAACGACCACTGCCGTGAATCTTGGCGCCTCGCTGGCCGCTATGGGCTACAAGGTGCTGTTGGTGGATGCCGACCCGCAGGGGGACCTGAGCAGTTACCTTGGCTACACCGGCGCTGCCAACAGCGCCACCCTCAGCGACCTGATGGAAGCAGTCATTACAGATGAACCGGCACCGGAAGTGGTGATGCACCATGAAGAACAAGTGGATTTTATCCCCTCGGACATTGGGCTGTCAGATATGGAAGTTCGGCTGGTCAATGTAATGGCACACGAGCGCATTATGGCGCAGGCGCTGGAGCCGTTCAAGGACAAATACGATTACTGCCTGATCGACTGTATGCCCTCGCTGGGCATCCTTACGGTGGCTTCGCTTGTGGCCGCTGATCGGGTGCTGATTCCCGTGCAGGCACAGCATTTTGCCTTGAAAGGCGTGGTGTCGCTGTTCAAATCCATCAATCAGATCACGCGCCGCATCAAACCGGAACTTGAAATTGACGGCATTGTTCTGACCATGGTGGACCGGCGCACCAACCTGAGCAAAGATGTCTGTGCCGCTTTGCGGAGTTCCTACGGATACGCACTAAAAATCTACCGCACAGAAATTCCCATTAGCACACGCACCGCGGAGAGTGCTTCCAGCGCCCACAGCGTGCTGAGCTACGATGCAAGCGGTGCTGCAAGCGTCGCCTATAAAACCTTGGCAAAGGAGGTCGTGGACAATGAGAGAGTACGGCAGCAACATCATACTCCCCTCACTCGATAATCTCTTTTCCAGCGAGCAGGAACGGCAGGATGCCAAGTTGGAGAAAATCCAGATTCTGCCGCTGTCTGAGCTGCATCCCTTTGAGGGGCATCCGTTTCAGGTGCGCGATGATGATGAAATGGACAAGATGGTGGACAGCGTCAAGGAATATGGCGTAATGACCCCCGCCATCGTTCGCCCGCGCCGGGACGGCGGTTATGAAATTGTGGCCGGACACCGCCGCTGCCACGCCAGCCAACGCGCCGGAGTGGACACCATGCCTTGCATTGTGCGGGATATGGATGATGACACCGCCATTATTTTGATGGTGGATTCTAACTGTCAGCGTGAGCATATTCTGCCAAGCGAAAAAGCCAAGGCGTACCAGATGAAGTTGGAGGCAATCAACAGAAAGCTCGGTAGACCGTCAAAAGAAAATGTGCGCCAACTTGGCGCACATTTTTCTGGAAACCGAAGTACGCAAATCATTGGCGAGACCGCTGGTGATAGTAGCCGCCAAGTAGAGCGTTTTATCCGTCTGAACAAACTGACCCCTGACCTGATGCAGCTTGTGGATGACGGCAGACTCAAGACCACCCCTGCGGTGGAGTTGAGCTACCTGACACCGGAGGAGCAGGAAGAATTTCTCTCTTACATGGAAGAAGAAGGCTGCACGCCGTCTTTGTCACAGGCGCAAAAGCTCAAAGCCGCCAGCAAGGAGAGCGTCCTGACAAAAGACAAAATCCACGGGATCATGTCTGCCCGTTCACCCAGCGTAAAGCCGCGCGAGCCGCAGCTCACGATTGCCGTTTCCAAGGTCGAGCGCTATTTCCCCAAAGGTTTTACCAGCGACCAAATGCAGAATCTCATTGTAAAGCTGTTGGAAAACTACTACCGAAGCCACCAGCATGACAGCCGATGAGGTGTTCCTATGACGAGAGTTTTAGTTGTGGAACCCGGTTACTGCCCCTATCAGGCGGGCTTTGCCAGTTCGGCAGAAGCCATAGCGCAAGTCATTGAGGGAGATCACCAGATTCTGAAACCGTTTGGAACCCCAAAAATCGGGCTGATATGCAGCTGTGAGCAAAGCCGACTGAAATACAACCGGCAAATCAACGATGATGGGCTGACCATCAGAGGGCGGTTTCTGATCTGCGGGCTGAGCGGAGATAAGATCGTGGGTTTATCCAAGGAACAGGCAGACCGATACAGCCGCCTGCTGTTTCTGCCGCAGGTGGAAGATATGCGGTCCGGTGATTTTCCGGCGGCAAAGATCCGCCCGCAGGACGAGCGCTTTGGAAGTAAGATCTCTTTTTGGGAAAGGTTGAGTCGATGATGGATATGAATTATAAAGGCACCGTAATGCATATCGGCGCTGCCCCAGCAGAGGAACAGATCTACTGTTACAGCACCTCAGACGAAGCACAGGAAAACGCCTGTATTGGGCATCTGCGCGGGGATTTTGGCGCGGATGGCGAGGGCTTTTTTACGAGTTGGTTTCCGCACACCGGAAAAATCATGGCGGAGGATACGCACAAAATCTTCGGCACAGAGCTTGATCATGTGGTGTCGGCGCTGCGCGAAAATGGTTTGCTGAAAGACCGCGCCACCATGGCTAAGCATACCGCGCGATGGCAGGAAGCCCGAATTCCCTTGCGTGATTGCGTCCGGCTTGCACTGTGCATCGAAACGCAGCGCCGATTATTTTACCTGCGGTGCAATCCTATGCGCGGCGAGTACAATTTTTACCTGTATGCCTATCGCAAAGCGGCTCTGATGGAGGTACAGCGCAAAGCAAAGAATATGCCGGAGTTTTGCAATACGCGCCTGCGCAGCACCGGCGAGCCCATTGCCATCAAATACGGTGTACCCGGATATATTCCGCTGAAAAGCCTTACCGGCAGCAAGGAAGAGATAGACAAACGCATTGCAGAATTGAATCAATACCATGGTGCCGACAAGGCGCAGATTGCCGCGATGGAAGCAGGTTCGTTGTTTGGCTGGCATATTCCCGCTGCAAACCCGAATATGTACGATGAAAACGGCCTGCCCCGCAAAAGGAAAAAGGAGAATCACCGAGATGAGCAAACACGATAATGTCATCGGCTATATCGAATATCTTGACAGTGGCGGATGTGTTCGGGAGCGCATTCCGTATGTCGATGCAGAGGAATTCAAAACCAGAATTTATGCTTCGTTGCATTGCGGCGAACCCATCATTCCGGTTGTTTTTCCGGAGAATCTGCGCCAGCCCCTTGCATTTGAAAAGGGCACCGTTTTTCCGTGGGGGCTGCGAAGCGAAAAGCATGAGCTGCTGCCGTATGAAATCTACCAGACCAACGACCGGAAGATTGCGTTTTTACGGTATGACTACACCAAAGACCATATAAATGCTGCATCCTATAAGCTGGTGTATCGCGGGCAGATGGAATGCTGGCAGACGCTGGACAGCCTTTACTGCCTGCACAATCAGGAAAACCGCCCTAACGGAAGAAAGATGCGCTCTTTGTCGGTCAGTGATATTATTGTGATGCATGAGGGCGGTGAGGCACACGCCTATTATGTGGAGCCGATTGGCTATAAACAGGTGGATGACCTGCTGCCGGGGCTGGAGCAAGCCAAGAAACGCAATGCAGAGCGCGAAGAACGATAAGGAGATGCGCCATGGCTAAATTTCAAGACATTCGTGCGCTTGCCAAGCAGCAGCTGCAAGCCGTTACGAAAAATGGCGAGTGCTGGAAAGCATTTTTGCACACAGCGGCCATCGCCTATAACTACAACTTTCCCAACCAGCTGCTGATTTACTGCCAGAATCCCACAGCAACAGCCGTGGCGGATATGGAATACTGGAACAAAGAAGCGGGTCGTCAGGTCAAGCGCGGCGCGCACGGCATCCCGATATTGGATGTCAAAAAAGAAATGATGGCACTGCGGTATCTGTTCGATATTTCTGATACGATTCCGCAGGCGAGAACCGACAGAGGTCTGCCGTGGGCAGTCACCGACCAAAACTGGAAACCCGTGTGGGATAAAATTATCCGCGACAATCAGGCAGACAGTATCCAGAACGCCTTGCTGATGCTTTCCACCGCCTATGTTGCCCAACGCCGCGGGATGTTTTTGCAAGCGTTGGCACAGTCGGTAGACGGCAGCAGTTTGCAATGGGCAAAGCCGGAGGAACAACAGCAGCTGTTTTTACAGCTCATCACCCAAAGCTGCCTGTATATGGCAGCACTGCGGTGCGGTGTGGATACGCAGCGGCTGGATCTGTCTGCCTTTGATTCTGTTGGGCAGTTTGATACCAAAACTATGGCGTTTTGTCTGGGTAGCGCCTGCCAGCGTGCCTCCAAACCCCTTATGCACCAAATCGGCAGCATCGCGCGGGAAATCGACAGTGTTGCAAGGAAAGAAAAAGTCCGCTATTATGGTGGCGAACAAGCGATAACCAACACAAACAAGGAGGCCGACCATGGAGTACAAAATGGCGAACGAGTTCGTGATCCCGAACCTGATGCTGGAAGAAACGCCGAAGCCGGAGATCGGCAAGTACGGCAGTATGCGCAAGAAATTTCTGGCGGAGGAAGCACCGATCCTGTACGAGATGATGCAGATGGAGGGAACGCTGTACCCGCATCTGGCAGAGATCAACAGCGCCGTGAACCGGCAGATCGAGCAGGCCGTGCAACTGCTGATGCAGCAGACCGCAGCGCCCGACCGGAAAACAAACCCGCTGGGCTGGACGCAGTGGATGAACGCACTGAAAGCCCAAGCCGAGGAACTGGCGATGAAACAAATCTACAGCCTGTAACGGAACCCCCTTTAGAGGAGAGCGTGCAAACGCCCTCCTCTTTTTCTATCCCAACTCCCGACCTGCCGCCGCTGGATGACAGCCTGATTCTGGGCTTGCTGGCGCAGCAGACCAGCACCCGCGCCGACAACGCAGACATTCTTGCGTATTTTGAAAAACACCCTGACCTTGCTTCTCGCAGTGAATTTTGCAGAACCAGCTACAAGCAGATTTACACACAACTATCTGTGGGCGAACGCATGGCGGGATTTATCCGACATGACCAGTATCTGGAACTTTGGGAGGGTAACTACCTGACCAAAACCGCACAGAGCAACCTGACATGGGATGCGGTTTCGGATAAAATTGCTGCCCTGATCGAACAGGGACAGCTGCCGGTGCCCATCCGCACCACTGCCCCGAAGCCGGAATTGGAGCAGCTGACCCTGACCCCCGAGCAGAGCGATGCAGTCGGGCTTTCGGACCCGCAAAAGCAGCAGAAAGTCATTGAGGGAACTGCGAAACTCAAGAACTGGAAAAGCCCGACCATCGACGCATCCGGCAAGTATGTCACCGAACAGGATATTACGGATGTGCTGTGCAGCGGCAGCGGCTTTGCGGGCGGTCACTTCCGCCTGCAGGAATACTTTTCCGCCTCCCAGCTGCCCACGGAAAAAGAGCAGGCTGACCACCTGAAAAAGGAATACGGCATTGGCGGTTGCACTTGGAAATTCGCAGACGGGCAAAGCGGCTGGGTGAGTTATGACGGCAAGGGCTTATCCGTGCAGCGCGGCTTCTACAACGACACCAACAGTTATCGCCGCCTGCTGCGCTGGCCGGAGGTTGCCAAGCGAATACGGCTTTTGGTCCACAACGACCAGTATTTGACCGCAGAGAAAAAGACAGAATACAACGCATGGCTTGCCGAGCAGCAGCTACACCGCCAAGCGATGGAAGCTGCCCTGACCCACGCCAAAACGGCCATCTCCGATTTCTGTGAGCGTGAAGGTCTGGGCGAACCGGATTTTTCCGACCTTACGCACATCGACTTTGCGTACTCCACCACCGAGGACAGCAAGCACGATGTCCAGATCTATGCCAACCTGATGCGCAATGAGATCCGCTATGAGGTGGACAACCGAATCATTCATATCGACCACTTTGACGATAACCATGCGCTGGCAGAGCAAGGCATAGCCGGGGCAAGCTTTGAGGATTTCATCAGCGAAGCCGAGGAAGCTTTTACAGAGCAGCAGCCCCCGCAAAAGATTCCCGAAAAGAAACCGGTCGCTGCCGGAGATACCGTTTATCTGGAAAACGACCACCCCTTTACGGTGGAGGAGATCGGCATCTTCGATGTGCATCTGCGCGATGAGGATTTCCCGCTGATCGGGCGCGCCGTCAGCCGTGCGGAGTTTGCAAGGCTGCTGGCGGCAAATCCAAAAAACCAAGCTCTGGCGGCTCCCGAATTGCCCAATGCACCAGACACCGGTGAAGCGGCAGAGGTTGTTGAGGGTGAAGTCTTAGAACCTGTAGAAGAACCCGCAGAGGAATCATCTGGTGGATTTGGTGAGCAGGTCTTGCAGGCGGCGGAACTCATTGCTCTCAGGGAAGCTTATTTGCCGAACAACTATATCCCGCCGCAGGACCCTGCACCTCCACGCACGCCGCGCGAAAAGTTTGCCGCCAACATCACTGCCATCCGCACCCTGAAATCCATCGAAAAGCGCATGGCGGACGGCGGTCCCCACGCAAACGGCGAGGAGCAGGAAATTCTTGCTCAATACTCCGGCTGGGGCGGTTTGTCCGATGCCTTTGAACCCAGCAAGGACAGCTGGCACGGCGAATACACCGAGTTAAAAAGCCTGCTGACAGAGGAAGAATACGCCGCTGCCCGCAGCAGCACCCTGACCGCCTTTTACACCCCGCCCGAAGTCATTGATGCAATGTACACCGCCCTGCGCAAAATGGGCGTGGGTGCTGGTACAATTCTGGAACCGAGTATGGGTGTGGGCGCGTTTTTCGGGCAAAGCCACAGCTTTTTGTACGAGCCGAACACCCGCCTTTTCGGCGTGGAGCTGGACAGCTTAACCGGCAGAATCGCCCGCCAGCTGTACCAGAAAGCCAACATCCAAATCACCGGCTTTGAGAAAGCCGACCTGCCCGACAGCTTTTTCGATGTGGTTATCGGCAATGTGCCGTTTGGGGATTACAGCGTGGTTGACCCGCAGTATAACCGGCTGCATTTCAAAATCCACGATTATTTTATAGCAAAATCCATCGACAAGCTGCGCACGGGCGGTATCATCGCCTTTATCACCACCAGCGGTACGCTGGACAAAAAGAGCGAGGAAGTGCGCAAGTACATCAATGCCCGATGCGACTTTATCGGTGCCGTGCGCCTGCCGGATTCAACTTTTAAGTCAGCCGGAACCAAGGCTATGGCAGATATTATCTTCCTGCAAAAGCGCGACCGCATTCTGGAGCAGGACGCGGGCTGGCTTCACACCACCCAGACAGAGGACGGGCTTTCCCTCAACCGCTATTTTGCCGAACACCCCGAAATGGTCTGCGGCACACTGAAAACCGTCAGCGGTCCGTATGGCCCGACCCTGACCTGCGAGGCGTTTGCCGATAAGCCCCTTGCCGATGTGCTGCAAGAGGTCATGTCCCACCTGCACGCTGAATTTCACTTTCAGGACATCGAGCTGCAGGAATCCGGCGCTGTCGAAGCCAGCATCCCTGCCGAACCCGATGTGCTCAATTTCAGCTTTTGTATCCGTAACGGCAAATTCTATTACCGCGAGAACGCCATTATGCGCGAGGTTTCCCTTGGTGCTACCTCCGCAGCGCGTATGCGGTTGCTGATCGAACTGCGGGACACCACACGGGAGCTGATTCAAGCCCAGCTGGAAGATATGCCGGATGAAGTCATCACGGAGCTGCAAGCCAAACTCAACCGCCAGTATGACCACTACCACAATAAGTTTGGGCTCATCAACAGCCGTGGCGCATCGCTGGATATGCGGGATGACAGCGGTTATTTTCTGCTGTGCTCCTTGGAAAATCTCGACAGCGAGGGCAACTTCATCGGCAAATCGGATATGTTTTCAAAGCGCACCATCCGCGCCGCCCGCCCTGCCGAGCGCGTGGAAACCGCCAGCGAGGCGCTGGCACTGAGTGTCGGTGAGCGCGCGGGCATCGACTTTGGGTATATGCAGCAGCTGACCGGCAAGGACAAAGACACATTGGTGAATGACTTACAAGGTGTCATCTTTGCCGACCCCTTGGAAAAGAATTCTGATGGTGAACCGCGCTACTATACCGCTGATGAATATCTTTCCGGCAATGTCCGCCACAAATTACAGGTGGCAAAGCTGGCTGCACAGAACAACCCCGCTTTTGCTGTGAATGTGCAGGCACTGGAAACCGTGCAGCCGAAGGACTTGGAGGCCAGCGAAATCGCCGTGCGTCTGGGTGCCACTTGGCTGGCACCTGAACTCATCAAGCAGTTTGCCGATGAACTGGTGGACGCGCCCTACTATGTGCGGGACCGCGTGAAGGTGCTGTACATTCCGCTGACCGGCGTTTGGAATGTGACCAACAAGAGCTATACGGGCGGCAACATTAAAGCCACCGTGACCTACGGCACACAGCGAGCCAACTTCTACCACATCTTGGAGGAAAGCCTGAACCTGCGGGATGTGCGCATCTTCGACACCAAAGAGGATATGCAGGGCAACAAAATCCGCGTTCTGAACGCCGCTGCCACGCAGGAAGCCCAGATGAAACAGCAGCAGATCGAGGACGCTTTCAAGGATTGGATCTGGAAAGACCCGACCCGCCGCCAGATGTTGGTAAAGGAATACAACGAACGGTTCAACTCCCTGCGCCCCCGCGAATATGACGGCAGCCATATTCTGTTCCACGGTATGTCACCTGAAATCACGCTGCGCCCCCACCAGAAAAACGCCATTGCACACATTCTGTATGGCGGCAATACGCTGCTGGCGCACGTGGTGGGCGCCGGAAAAACCTACGAAATGGTCGCTGCAGCGATGGAGAAAAAGAGGTTGGGGCTTTGCACCAAGACCCTGATCTGTGTACCCAACCACCTGACCGAGCAGCTTGCCGGAGAGGCTTTGCAGCTGTACCCCAACGCGAATATTCTTGTAGCCCGCAAGACGGATTTTGAAAAAGCCAACCGCAAACGGTTCTGCGCCAAAATCGCAACCGGCAATTATGACATCATCGTAATCGGGCACAGCCAGTTTGAGCGCATCCCGCTGTCACAGGAACGGCAGGTCGAATACCTGCAAAGCCAGATTCACGATGCGATCAACCAAGTTGCACAGCTGAAAGAGGAACGCGCCGAGAACTTCACCGTCAAACAGATGGAGCGTATGCGCAAGCAGCTGGAGAAAAAGCTGGATAAGCTCAACGACCAATCCCGCAAGGACGATGTGGTGACCTTTGAGCAGCTTGGCGTGGATAGCTTGATGGTGGATGAAGCCCATGCTTTCAAGAACCTTGCGGTGCTTTCCAAAATGCGCAATGTGGCGGGCATATCCCAAGCCGAGAGCCAGCGCGCCAGCGATTTGTATATGAAGTGTCGGTATTTGGATGAAATCACCGGCAGCCGCGGCGTGGTGTTTGCCACGGGTACGCCCATCAGCAACTCTATGGCGGAGCTGTTCACGATGCAACGGTATTTGCAGCGGGAAACCCTGGAACAGCACGGGCTTGCCTCCTTTGATGCGTGGGCATCCACCTTTGGGGAAACCGTGACAGCCGTGGAGCTTGCGCCGGAAGGTACAGGCTACCGCACAAAAACCAGATTCTCCAAATTCTATAATCTGCCGGAATTGATGAGTATGTTCAAGCAGGTGGCGGATGTGCAGACAGCGGATATGCTCAACCTGCCGGTGCCTAAACTGGTGGGCGGCAAGCCCATCAATGTGGCGCTGCCGCCAAGCCCCCAGCAAAAGCAGATGGTGGCTGACCTTGCCGACCGCGCCGAGGAGATTCGCGCGGGAAATGTAGACCCCACCGAGGACAATATGCTCAAGGTGACCAACGATGGCAGAAAGCTGGCGCTGGACCAGCGGTTGATCGACCCCAATCTGCCCGAAAACCCCAACGATAAAGTCCACGCCTGTGCCGAGAATGTGTACCGCATCTGGAGTGAAACGAAAGACAAGAGATTGACACAGTTGGTGTTCTGCGACCTATCTACCCCGAAACCGGACGGCTTTAATGTGTACGATGATTTGCGCAATCTGCTGATTTCTATGGGCATCCCGGAAAACGAGGTGCAGTTCATCCACAGCGCCAACACCGAGGTGAAAAAAGCCGAGCTGTTTGCCAAGGTGCGCAGCGGTGATGTGCGCGTGCTGATGGGCAGCACCGGTAAGATGGGCGCAGGCACCAATGTGCAGCGACTGCTGGTGGCAACACATCATCTGGACTGCGGGTGGAAGCCCTCTGACATTGAGCAGCGCAACGGGCGTATGATTCGCCAAGGCAACACCAATGCCGAGGTGTATGAGTATCGTTACGTCACAGAATCTTCCTTCGACAGCTATATGTGGCAGCTTTTGGAAACCAAACAGAAGTTTATCGGGCAGGTCATGACCAGCAAAAGCCCTGCCCGCAGTGCGGATGATTTGGACGATGCAGCGCTGTCTTATGCCGAGGTCAAGGCGCTGGCAGCGGGCAATCCGATGATCAAAGAGAAAATGGACCTGGATATTCAGGTGGCGCGGCTCAAAACCCTGAAAACCGCCTACAACAACGAGCATTACTGGCTGGAAGATGCCATTACACAAGGGCTCCCCGCAAAAATGCGCAAGATTGCCCAGCAGCTGGAAAACGCCAAAGCCGACACCATACGATTGCAGCAAAACACCAAGCTCGATGCGGACGGCAAGGATGTGTTCGCCATCTCGTTGATGGACACGGTTTACACCAAGCGCGAGGACGCGGGCAAAGCCCTGCTGGGGTTGCTGGGTATGGCGATGAACCGCACCGAGCCGGTTTCCATCGGGCGGTACAAGGGCTTTGATTTGCAGATCGCCTATTTTGCCATGGACAAAATGTATCTGGCGTATCTTGTGGGCAGCGGCATCAACCCGGTGCAGCTGGGTGCAGATGCCGTCGGCAACACCATGCGTCTGGACAACTGCCTGCACAACCTGCCGCAGAGCGTGACCGACCTCGAATCCAAATTGATGCAGCTGCAAAAACAGCTGGAGAACGCCAAGGAGCAGCTTGCGCAGCCCTTTGCACAGGCGGACGAGCTGGCTGAAAAGAGCAAGCGCCTTGCCGTTCTGGAGGCGCTTTTGAACCTGAACGAAAAGGACATTGTGCTGGATACCGTGCCGGACGAAGATCAACCGTGTCGTTCGGACAATCGACAGCGTGGACAAGAAAGGTAGAAGGCTTTAAGATGAAGGAAAGAAGAAGCAACCGGGTCAGAGATGGCCCCCCGCAAGGAGGTTTCAAGATGAAAAAATGGATCGTAATGCTTGCGATGCTGTCTTTATTGACAGCCTGCGCACAGACACCGGAACCGGAATCCACTGAATTGACGGAACTGTCGGCTGCGACATCGGAAAGCGCAGACGCCGAAGAAACCTCTGCGCCTGTCCAAACTGCCGAGCCGACTGCAACCCCGGAACCGACCGCCACATCCGCGCCGACACCTTCGGCAACACCTGCCGCTACCCCCGCAACGACACCAGCCCCTACGCCGGAACCCACGGCAGTGCCGACGGCAGAACCTGCCCCGGCGCAGGTCAGTATGAGCTATGGTGCTGTGCCCTTTGATTTGGCGGCAGGCACCGAACAGTGGTGGAGCATCGACAGCTCGGATTCCGCTTATTGGGCGGTGCAGGAAAACATCAACGCTATGCGCGCTGCCGGTGGTCTGGCACCGCTGACCATGGACAGCGGTTTGAGCGCCGCTGCCGATGCCCGATGCGAAAGTTTTGTGGCGGGCGGTTCCTTTGACCACAGCGGCATGACAACCCGCAGCGAGATCTGCGCCGCCGGTCCACTGGGCTCTGCCAGTGCCGTTTGCACCGGCTGGCAAGGCAGCCCTGCCCACTACGCCAACATTATGGAACCCAGCTTCACCAGCATGGGTGTGGGCTGTTGGTTCTGCCAAACGGCAGAGGGACAATATACCTATTGGGTCGTGACCTTTAACTGATGCACGGGAACAGGATTCACTTCTGCGAACATCGATGCGAGAATAACGCATATTGACCAAGGAAGTTCATTTCTTTTAGATCTGAAACAGCACCTGAGCGCTCACATTTGTGGGCGCTTTTTTATTGGAGGAATTCTATGGACATCGAAACTTTACTTAGAAAAGCCGAGCAAGACGGCTGCATGGTCGTGCTGAACGACATTGCCCCCAATCGAGAACGCAGCGAGTTAGTATTCCGTGTACCGGAAAGCGTATACGACACCCCTGTTGCTGCGCTCGATATAGACGAAAGCACAAAAAGCGCGCTGCAAAAACAAAAAATCACATTTTTGGATCATCTGCTGCACCGCCTTGCGGTGGGGAAAAATGCGGCAAAACAGTTGCATATCGCGCAGGATGCCGCCGAGCAGGTCGTGAATGCGGTGATCGAAACCGCCTACCGCAGTCTTTCCGAGCCGGAAAAGCGGAATTTCTGGGAAAGAATTCTGCACAATACGGACGGTGATGCAATGTGAAAAACGATCCCCTTGTCGCTAAGCTGTACAACAAAATGCAGCGAGAGCAAAACGAATACCGTGCGTGGCTGCTTGCACAGCCGCCAGAAGAAATTCTACACCGCGCCTACGAGTACAGCGTCCGTGAGGACATTATTCTGGCAACGGAAGAAATGAAC
>ERZ773146.1631-NODE-1631-length-16053-cov-12.412364_pt1 | contig 16053 bp, 10 predicted proteins | sample MGYA00580847_ERZ773146 | MGnify/ENA primary metagenome ERZ773146 (study PRJEB29015, sample SAMEA2737830) | human gut metagenome | biome: human gut; feature: human-associated habitat; material: faeces | place: China | collected 2012 ...
CCACCGGGCCAAGGCCCGCATCGGGGAGGGCGGCGGCAGCCTCTCCATCCGCTACGCCCTGGAGGCGGACAGCCAGCTCATCGGGGAAAACGCCTTTGAGATCCAAGTAACTGAACCCACCCTGGACCAGCGGGCACCCCTGGACCAGGCACTTTGAACAAGAAAGAAAAGGTGACACAAGCGTTATGGCGAATTTGATTCAATCGGCAAAAGCTCAGGTCAGCCAGCTGACCGTCCAGGCCTACGAGGCGGCCGTCGCAGCCGGGGCCCTCCCCGCCGGGGTAGAGCTGAAAGGCTCCGTGGAGATCCCCAAGGACCCCCAGAACGGCGACTACGCCTCCTCCGTGGCCATGGCCGGGGCCAAGGCCATGAAGATGGCCCCCCGCGCCATTGCCCAGGCCCTGGTGGACCACATGGATCTCGCCGGCACCATCTTCTCCTCCGTGGAGATCGCCGGCCCCGGCTTCCTGAACTTCCGCCTGGGCCACAAGTGGTACGGCGATGTGCTGGCCGAGATCGAGAAGGAAGGCCCCCTCTACGGCCAGAGCGACGAGGGCCACGGGGAAAAAGTGATGGTGGAGTTCGTCTCTGCCAACCCCACCGGCCCCATGCACATGGGCAACGCCCGCGGCGGCGCTCTGGGCGATTGCCTGGCCGCTGTGCTGGACTGGTCCGGCTATGATGTGACCCGTGAGTTCTACATCAACGATGCAGGCAACCAGATCCAGAAGTTCGGCAAGAGCCTGGCCGTCCGCTATCTGCAGCAGTTCTGCGGCGAGGAAGCCTATCCCCTGCCCGCTGAATGCTATCAGGGCGGCGACATCAAGGTGCTGGCCGGTGAGTTTGCTGAGATCAACGGCGACAAGTACGTTGCAGCCTGCTCTGGGCTGGACGAAGAGGCCCTCTTTGCCAGCGAAGCCTTTGAGACCCTGAAGAACGCTCTGGTGGATTACGCCCTGCCCAAGAACATTGCGGCCCTCAAGCGCGACCTGGGCAAGTACCGCATCGATTACGATGTCTGGTTCCACGAGAGCACCCTGCACGAATCCGGCGCTGTCCTGGATGTTGTGAACAAACTGCTGGAGCTGGGTGCCTGCTACAAGGCCGAGGATGGTGCCATCATGTACCGCAGCGCCCAGTATGCTGCCAAGTACGGCACCGTGAACAAGAAAAAGACCGAGGACGGCACCGAGGAGGAAGCCAAGGACGAAGTCCTCGTCCGTGCAAACGGCATCCCCACCTACTTCGCCGCCGACATTGCCTACCACTACAACAAGCTGGCCACCCGCGGCTTTGCCAAGGCCATTGATGTCTGGGGTGCCGACCACCACGGCCACGTTGCCCGCATGAAGGGTGCCATGGATGCCATCGGCCTGAACGGCAACGATCTGGATGTTGTACTGATGCAGATGGTCAACCTGATGCGTGACGGTCAGCCTGTCCGGATGTCCAAGCGCACCGGCAACGCCATCACCCTGACCGACCTGCTGGAGGAAGTGCCCATCGACAGCGCACGCTTCCTGTTCAACATGCACGACGCAGGCAGCGGCATCGACTTTGACCTGGATCAGGCCGTCAAGACCGACAACGACAACCCCGTGTACTATGTCCAGTACGCACACGCCCGCATCTGCTCTATCCTCAAGAAGATGGAGAGCGAGGGCGTGGCCTTTGCCGGTGCCGAGCAGGTGGATGCCACCCTGCTGACCGACCCCAGCGAGATGGACCTGATCCGGATGCTGGCCGCCTTCCCGCAGGAGATCGTTATGGCTGCCGAGAAGTACGACCCCAGCCGCATCAACCGCTTTGTCATTGATCTGGCAAGCGCCTTCCACCGCTTCTACGGCAACTGCCGCATCCAGGGTGCAGATCCCGCCGTGCAGCAGGCCCGCCTGGCCCTGTGCATCGGTGTGAAGAACGTTATCTTCAATGTGCTGACCATGTTCAAGATCAACGTCCCCGAAAAAATGTAAGAGATAATGAGAAGGGGCTGTTGCAAAACAGTGCCAACGAAAAGATGAGATAGACTTCCCCGAAAGGGGTTGCCTATCTCATTTTTTTATTGTATGCTGAGCCTTCAATGAACCTGCTGCAACAGGCTCCAGGAAAGCTCTGCACATACCAATCACTCCCCCAAAGCCCGTGAATTCCTGATTGGGAAATGCGCAAAAGCCCATATATATCACAGGACTCGGTTCTTTTTGTATCTTCCGTATAAAAAAATTCTCAGTTTTTGTGTTCTCTCACAAAGCATGTCCCATTATATTGACTTTGTATTTTCATCTACTGTAAAATATTTTGCGTAAAGCGTCATATTCATTCGCATTATGACGCGCGTCGGACAAGTCTTTTACGAAATGCAAAGGAGGATTTTCTTATGAAAAAGCGTCTACTCAGCTTATTTCTGACATTCAGTATGCTGCTGACCTTTTTCCCTGTGGGCACTGTCACTGTTTTTGCAAGCGATTCCCCTATGGCATATACAGATGGTTCTTATCAGTTTATCCTCAATGCTGACAATACTGCAACAATAACCAAATATACGGGCAATGAACATAGGATCACGATCTCTGCTCAGGTAACACAAGATGCTCAAACATATCCTGTATCAAAAATCGGAGACCGGGTATTCTGCAATTACAAGTACTTCCTGACAAGTGTCCAGATCCCCGACACTGTAACAGAAATTGGCAGCAATGCTTTTTATAATTGCACCTCACTGAAAAGCGTTACTATCCAGGACAATAAAACATCCTGCGTGAAAAAGATTGGCCGCCAGACCTTTATGTTTTGCAGCGAATTGACATATATTTCCATTCTTGATTCTGTAACAGAGATCGGCTCTGAGGCTTTTCATCATTGCGAAGAATTAGATACTGTCACCATTCCAGAGGGTGTAACATCCGTTGCAGACGGCATGTTCAGTTATTGTTACAGCTTGCACACCGTTACTCTTCCAGACAGCGTAACTGCCATTGAAGAGCGGGCTTTTACCGGAACTGCATTGACTCAAATTCATATTCCTGCCAATGTGGCACAGATCGGAACCGATGCATTTTCCGAATGTTTCGCTCTCTCAACGATCACATCAGACAGCGAAAGCTATCCGGCAATAGACAATGTGTTGTACGAAAAATCAGCAAATGGTGATTACACCTTAGTTCGTTATCCTTCTCGAAGGGAAGATCTTGCCTTCAAAACACCCAATGCTGTGGCAAGAATTGGAACTCATGCTTTTGATTGTTGTTTGTATCTGACCTCTGTGAAGATGCCAGACTCTGTGATTTCTATTGGAACGGGTGCCTTTATGAATTGTTCCGCTCTGCAAGACATTGAACTCTCATGCAGGATCACAGAACTTTCGGAATCAGTTTTTGCAGGTTGTATAAGTTTAAAGAGCGTCGATATCCCGGAGGGTATCACACAGATCCTCGATGATGCTTTTGCTGGCTGCGAGCAGCTCGAACGGATCGCGATTCCCAGCAGTGTAACCAAAATTCCCGAGTCGGCATTTTCCTCTTGTGAAAGTCTGAAAACTGTGGAGTATTCAGGCTCTCGTTCTCAATGGAACGCTATTTCCACGGATTCTGGCCTACAAAATGTCCCTGTAGCACCTGGTTCTATTGATGTTACGGTAACCAGCGACATCCGTACCGTTACCGCCAAAGTTGATGGCAGCAGCGTTCCCATCAACGATGGCAAATTCATTGTCACGATCGGCAAAACTGTAGAATTGACCGTCAGCGATCCTCAATACAGAGATCGTTATACCTGGGCAGGGGGCAGCGGCACTGTGAGTGCAGACAATACCACCTATACTTTTGTTGCAGGTCAGGATGATACAGCCGTAACTCTGACCACTGTCGAACACACAAATTATGACACCGGTGATTTCATCATCAGCGGTCTAGCGGACTATTCCTATGGGGACAACATCGATATCAGGATCGAGCCCAAGGATACACGCATCACAGATTACATTGTAAGATATGTCAGGAACGCAGGCACCTCAAACGAAGAAGAATTCAATGAGCTTCCAAAAGATGCCGGAACATACACCCTGCGAATCATTCAGGGTGATACCGTCCGAATCGACATTCCGGAAAAGATCACGATCCACCCCGTTACCATCACCAATGATACTTTCCAGCGCGAACTCGCTGTCACCCTTCCAGCGGATGCTGTGGAAGAGGAAGGCAATGATCATACGGCCACAGTGACTGTCCGGGCGGACAGCAGGCTGAATGCTCTTTTGCAATCTGACGAGATCAAACTTGAGATTGTCTATCTCAACGATATGGGAGAAGAAGTCGTTGCCCCCACAAAAGCAGGCAGGTATACCGTAAAGGTAAAGATCCATTCCAATAGTCCCAATCTGATCTCTGCCATCGTGGACGGAGGCACGTTTGAAATTCGCCAAAAAGCTGCTCCCATTGTTCCCACTGCAGAGCTTTATCCCCTGACCATTAAGAATGCTGCCGTTCTCATTGAGCATGATGGCGAAGAGATTCATGCTGAGAGAAACGAGATTGGTGATCTGGTTGCAAAGGTGCCTGAAAACGCCAGTGTAACTGTCACCTACATCAGCCAGAGCGATGCCATTGCGTTCGATCAATGGTTGGTCAGCGGTTTAGACGATTCGACCGATGTCAAACAAAATCCATTGCGCTTTCAAATGCCCGCAGGTGAAAAGGGTGTAACGATGGAAGCCATGACAAAAGATGCTTCCATCGAAGATGGTGGTTCTGGCATTCTGGGCACCGTTATGGTCATTGGTGCTGCCGCCGTACTGACATGGCAGGGCTGCCGAATCGGCACGGAGCTTTATCTGAAGCGTATTCTCCCCGATGGCGCAGCGATCCCCGCCAATGCCACCGAACTTGCCGAACTGGTGTGGGATGATGCCGGCAAGCCTGTTCCCGCTGCTGCGTTGGACACGGATGCCACTGACGCACAGAAGGCTCTCACCTGGGCTTCTGAGAACCAGCTGCTTCCCTCCAATAAAACTGCAGATGCTTCTGTAAGTTACTGGGAAGTGATCCAGATCTGGCGCAAGGCGCAGACACTCAAGAACTAACCCCTGGCAGGCAGAAAGCCCCCTGACGATTACACTGTCAAGGGGGCTTCCTGCTGTTTATTGGTGAACCCAATAGAGTGTTCACGATCTTCTTCGTCTTTTTATGATGTACACCACCGGCCTGAAAGTCATGGGCACCTTTTCTTTTTACCGCTTCGCGTGGCGCTCGCCCATGGGGATGACATCACAAAAGACGCACCGGCTCTTGGTGGAAAGGGCCACATCCTTGTGGTAGCAGCCAAAGAACCACTTTTCGTAGGTCAGCTTCAGCAGGACCTTATCAAGAAACAGGTGCAGGCGGTTGGATTCGCCCACCGCGAGGGAAGTAAAATCAAGGAATCTGCTTGGGGCATCGTGGGTCAGCACATAATCTACCTGCCAGCCGTTTGCTTCGAGATTGGCCTCACAGGCGGCGTATTCCTCATCGCTGGGCATCTCCTGCGGCCACCAGTTGTATCCGGCCTCCCGCTCTTCCTTGTCGGGGCTCTCAGTGCCGCCGAAGCAGAGGTATTTTTTCCCCTCCAGCTCCAGTACGCTGCCACGGCAGACATGGTACACATTGCCGCCCAAGGCCTGGACCCTGCCGCCAAATCGCTCCTCGACGGGGTACTGGGCCAGCAGATCGTAATTCTCGTGGGCACCATCAAGGAAAAGCAGGGTGTAGGGGCGCTTGCGCAGCCAGTCAAGCTTTTTCTGTTCCTCCTTGCTGCCATCCCACACAAAGCCGAAATCGCCCAGCACCACCACGATGTCCCGTTTGCCCAGCCAGCGGAGCCTGCCGTGCTTGAAGCGGTCAAGCTCGCCGTGGGTGTCGCCTGTCAGATATACCATAGTCCCCTCCTGCCGCTTTGTGAAACCGTGGCAAAACCCTTGTCTCTGCGCGGCAAACCTGTTATTATTAAAGGAGCGAATCTTTGTTCGCCATTCTTTGTCATTTCCGGGCGCAGCGCCCGTATTTTATATATTATCGCTTTTTGAAGGAATTGTCCACATGAAACGTATTTTTGCACTGCTTTTATCCCTTGCCGTCCTGTTCAGCTGCCTTGCCGTGACGGCCGGAGCCATGTTTGACCCCAGCACGGTCTACGATGTCAAGGCCCAGAGCGCCTATATCGTGAACACCGACACCAACATCATCGTCTATGAAAAAGACAGCGAGAAGCAGGTGTCCGCCGGGGGCCTGACGAAATATATGACCATTGCGCTGGTGCTGACCAACTATGCCGACCAGCTGGACAGCACGTTCACGATGCCCTTTGCCATCTCGGACTATGTCCACAACACCGACAACGCCGACATGCGCTCGGGCGAGACCTTTACCTACCGGGAAGCCCTTTACGCCATGGTGATGCGCAACGCCAATGAGGCCGCCATGGGTCTGGCCTACGAGCTCTCAGGCGGCGACCTGGCGGGCTGGGTGAGCCAGATGAACACCCTCTCCCAGCGCATTGGTACCACCAACAGCACCTGGACAGATGCCTGCGGACTGGACAGCGGCAACACCACCACCGCCGTGGACATGTACCTGATCCTGCGCTACCTGATGAGCTTTGATGCCTTCAAGGAGATCTCCGCCGCCCCCACCTTCACGATGCCGGCCAAGGAAAAGCACGCCAAGAGCTTTGTGCTGCTGAGCCAGAACGTGGCCCTGAACAAGACCAGCGGCGGCAGGTTCTACCGCAGCGCCATGCAGGGCGGCATGTGCGACGTGATGGCCTACAAGAACGACAGCGGCGATCAGAGCTATGTCTCGTGGGCCAACAAAGACGGGGCCACCTACATCTTCTGCATCATGCAAAGCCCCGACACCTGCGATGATTACGGCTATTCCAACCGCCGCCCGGCGCTGTACGAGACCACCAGGCTCATCGACTGGGTGTTCGAGAGCTTTTCCATCCAGGCCGCGCTGGACACCGACCAGGCGCTGGCGGAGATCCCGGTCAAATACTCCTCCGATACCGACACCCTGCAGCTCTACCCCGCCGACAGCATGATGACCCTGCTGCCCTCCACGGGGGATGGCTCGGTGACGCAGAAATATTTCCACCTGCCCGATTACGCCACGGCCCCCATCCAGCAGGGCGACGTGGTGGGCACTGTGGAGCTCAAGCTGGCAGGCGAGACCATCGGCGTGGTGAACCTCATTGCCGGGCAGGATGTCCACCAGAACCCATTGCTTTTCACGGTCTCCAAGGTGCAGGCCTTCTTCCACAGCCTGTATCTCAAGGTGGTCATCGTCCTCTCCCTGCTCACTCTGGCGGTCTACGGCCTGTGGGTGTTCATCAACCTGTGGAACGGGCGCAGACCGAACCGAAAGATCCATAGAAGATAAACCCCACTGCCATCCCTACGGGATGCCACCGCCCCTGATAGGGGCGGCCTTGGCAAAACCAGACAGCTTTACGCTATGCCAAGGGCCCCACTATCAGGGGGGCTGTCACGCGAAGCGTGACTGAGGGGTTTCGCCACCGATTGCAAAGAAGCTCCACCTTCACGGCGGAGCTTCTTTCTATTTCTTAGTCAATCGTCGTTTTTGTTCTGCCGATGCCGAGCACTGCTGTCGTGATCTTTTTCCAGCTGTTGCAGCCACACACGCCGTCCACCGTCAGGCTGGTGCGGCGCTGGTAGCCTCTCAGGGCTTCCTCGGTGCGGGTGCCGAACAGGCCGTCGATGCGGCTGCCGGTCTGGTACCCCAGTGTGGAAAGGGCGTCCTGCAGGATCATCACATAGCAGCCCCGGCTCCCACGCCGCAGGGTGGGGTAGCCCGCTGTGGTGCCGCTGCAGGCCGGGGTACCGTAGCGGCGGTCAAAGTGCACCCAGGTGGGGGTCTGGCTCAGGGGTTCCACATAGCCCCATGCTCCGGTGGACCGGGCGGCCCTATAGATGGCCGTGCGCTGGCTCTGGGTCAGGCTCTGGCCCACATCAAAGGCCACGCCGGCGTAATGCTGGCTGCGGGTGCCGTGGCCGCCTTCCCAGATGCGCCGGAAGGCATACCCCACCGGGATGCCCTTGCCGTACTTGCGGCGGGTCAGGTTCCATGCCTCCATGGCGGCGATGGTCGTCCAGAGCACCGGGCTCCCCGATTTTCCCCGGAACTCCCGCAATGTCAGGGTGCGCTCGGTGCTGTAAGGCATCGGGTCGTTTTCGTTCATGCTGTTGTAGGTGTACACCTTGTTCTCATAGGCATCGTAGATCAGCAGCCGTGCCATCCGTCATCCCTCCTCGCATTCGCAGCTCTGGGCACGGAGCGCAGCCCAGGTCTCCTCGTTCACCGTGCCTGTTACCAGCAGGTCCGCCCGCTCCTGTGCTGCCCGGACACCTTCTGTTTCCTTCGGGCCGAAGCGGAAGTTCTCGGTCACATAGTCCTCGCCGCAGATCCGCATATAGCGTCCATTGAGCCATTGTTCGATCTGCCCCACATCCGGGCCAACGCTCCCCTCTTTCATGGCACGGCCCGGGTAAGCATCGGCCTGCCCTGCATCCCGGTCAGGGTTGGGGGAAACGGCGGCCAGCTGCAGGCTCAGGGCCTCCACCGCCGTCCAGGTCTCTGCATCCGCGACTCCGGTCTCAGGCAGATCCAGCAGGGCCTGCGCACTGCGGGTAGAGACCGCCGTCTCGTCGGTATACCGGTCAGACAGGGGCGGACTTTCCACGCTGTCGAAATAGTAGGCAATGCGCTGCAAAAGGAGATTATAGTAGAGCACTGCGTCCCCCGTGGCCCCCACTGCCAGCGGTGTGCCCGGGTAAGGCAGGCGCTTCAGCGTGACCACCGGGCCGGACACCCGCAGGATGCTGGCTTTGCCGTAGAGAGAATTCCAGGTCGTGCGCCCTACTACACCGTCCACCGTCAGCTTCGCAAAGCGCTGGTAGGCCCGCACGGAATTCTCGGTCGCCGCACCGAAGCTGCCGTCGATGGAAACAGCGGGGATGCTGCTTTCGTAGGCGCTCATCAGGTAGAGGTAGAACTGCAGCTCCCGCACTGCCGTTCCGGTGCTGCCCCGGCGCAGAATGCCCGGATACTCGCCGGGGCGCAGGCTGGCTGTGAGCAGCCGGTTGGCGATATCGTTGTAGACCTCATACAGCTTGTTCCAGGTCGTGCGGCCCACCACACCGTCACTGGTCAGGCCGAAGTAGCTCTGGAATCTCCGCACTGCCGCCGCCGTGCCTGCGCCGAATTTTCCATCTACGGTCAGGGTGTTCAGGCTGGGATACACCGTACGGGCGATCTTGAGCCAGAACTGCACCAGCCGGACGTTCTGCCCGCTGCTGCCCTGCCGCAGGGCTGTGCCCGGGTAGGCGTTGGGCCTGCCGTTGTCGGACTGGATGCTGCGGAACTGATCGTAGAGTTCTGTCCAGGTGGCGCGGCCCACCACACCGTCCACAGACAGGCCGTATCTTCGCTGGAAGGCCCGGACCGCACCGGCGGTGCCGCTGCCATACACGCCATCCACTGTCACGGAGGGGATGCTGCTCTCGTACTGGGCCAGAGTGTTCAACCAGAACTGCAGCTGCTCCACAGCGCTGCCGGAAGAGCCGACGCGCAGGATGGTGCCGCCCCAGGTGCCGTCCGAGAGGGTGCCGGCGGCCGTTTCTCCCTCGCTGGTCAGCTCTGCAAGGTCTTTCACCGAGACATAGATATAGCTGATCTTATACCAGGTCTGCCGCCCCACCACGCCGTCAGCGGTCAGGTTGAACTGCTTCTGGAATCTCTTCACGGTCTCGGTCATCCTGCTGCCAAAGACTCCGTCCACGGTCAGCAGGCCAAGGAAGGGGTAATCCTTGGTGATGCGGTTCAGCTGCCGCTGCAGGGTGAACACCGCCGTGCCCCGGTCTCCCCGCCGGAGAGGAGACCCCGGATAGCTTCTGGGGATGGACTGGATGTTGCTGGTGCGGACGATCTCGATATCGCTGCCGTAATAGTATTTGAGGATGCTCAGGGCATTGCGGCCCTGATTTGCCAGCGTGACCGTGCCCCACTGCTTGAGCCCCGGGCAAGTGACGGACTTTCCGTCACAGTATTCGGAGTAGTAGGGATTCACGGTGCCGGTCTTGCGGATGTAGGTGTTGAAGATGTCATCCGTCAGCTTTACCATCACATCGAACACAGTGCGGCCATGGACGTAATACTGGTCGTAGCTGGTGGAGTTGGTGATATTGAAGGTGTAGCCCTTGCTGGGATACCACTCGGTGTAAATGCGGTTGAGCGCCAGCGAGATCTGGCAGTGGATGTTCGCTTTCAACGCTTCAATAGGCCAAGTGGGGTAGACCTCGCTGGAAGCCACATTGGCGATATAATCCCGGAAGGACACCGTCACGTTCCGGGCCGAGGCGGCGGGCCTGCCCAGATGGACCGTAATATTTTTTGGCACGATGACCCGGTCCAGCACCCGGCTGCCGGTGCAGTGCTCGGTGGGGGACGGGCCGCTGCCGCCGTTCCCCGCAAACAAAGCGTGGGTGGGGATGATCACAGGCGGGTTGGCAATGTCTTTTCCCTCCTCGGTGTCCGGGATCATCTCAGGCCGGGCCAGCGTGACCTGCCCGGCAAAGATCTGGATGCCCTGGATGCGGACGGTGCGGTAGCCCGGCTTTCTGGCCGTCAGGCTGCACACGGCATAGGGCAGGGTCGTGGTGTTGTTCTCGTCCAGCGAGAGGGCGCAGGCCGGGGCACAGATGGCCACATCCTCGGCATTGCCCTCGGCATCGGTGATGCGGTGAGCCGTGAAGCCGCTGCCGGTGATCACAACAGTCACTCCCTCCACCGGAGCCGACTGCCGGGGCCGATAGGTCTGGATACGCAGGATGCCATTCATCATATAAAAAAACTCCTTTGCCGATAAGCTGATTCTCTTACAGCTTATTCCGCAAAGGAGCAGAGGGTGCATTTTTCAGTTGATGTAGCAGCGGTCCTGACCCACCAGCCAGTCCTCGCACAGGCGCTCGGCTTCTTCCACGCTGCGGCTCACACAGCGGAACAGCGCCCCGTTCAGCGAACAATAGGAGTAGCGGACTTTGGGCACACCGTTCGCATCCTTAAACTGTTCACAGCGTTCCTGCCCGGGCATCAGATAAAATGGTTCCATTTTCCACGCGCTCTCCTTATTTTTGTCATGTTATGGCATTTCACGGCACCGCCGCGCAACACCTTGCCTATTGTATCACCATCCGGCGGCAAAGGCTATTCGCCGATTGGACAAAAAGAACCGTGATTCTTCGGCCATGATTGCCATTGACAAGGTGTTTTTCACATTTTGCCGCGGGCGCAGCGGTCGGTCCCACCCTTACACGACCATGCACCACAGCGGTGTGGTGATGAGGGAGAGCACCGTGGAGACCGCAACGCACTTGCTGGCAAAGGCGGAATCCCCGCCGTACTTTTCCGCCAGAACGGCGGTCACGCCGCCCATGGGCATGGCGGCCAATACCACGGAAACACCGGTCACAAGGCTCTCCGCGCCGCAGAGCCTGCAGCCCAGCAGCACCGCCGCCGGGATAAGCCCCAGCCGGATGAGGCAGTAGAGGAAGCAGTCCTTATCCCAGAGTTTGCCCATCCGGCTGCTGCCGATGATGGCACCGATCAGGATCATGGAAACACCCATGTTGCAATTGCTCAGGCTCTTGACGGTGCGGCCCAAAAAACCGGGCAGCGGCAGCTGAGAGGCCATCAGCACCATGCCCACCACGACCGCCAGGATGCAGGGGTGGGTGAATGTTTTCCGCAGCACAGCCCTGCGGTCTGCCCGCATCTCCTCTTTGGAAGCGGGCTTTTCGTCCTGCAGAAAGTAGCTCACGCCCACCGACCACATTGCCACGCGCTGGGGGATGAGGTAGATGGAGCTGAGCAGCAGGCCGCTGCTGCCCCAGATGCCGTCCACCAGTGCGCTGCCCAGAAACGCGCCGTTGGAGCAGACCGTGCCATACTGGTAAACGCTCCGCTTTGCAAAGGGCAGCCAGTTGTAGCCCAGGGCACACAGCACCACACAGCCGATCTGCAGCGCCAGCGAGATCACAAGGATCGACGCACTGCTCTTCAGCACATCCCAGCTGAACTCCACCAGAAACGACTGGATGATGTTCGCGGGCAGGATGACATTGATGAGCAGGTCAGTCAGGCACTTGCGTCCCTGCGCGTTGATGATGCCCTTTCGGGCCAGAAAAAAGCCGATGAGGGTCAGCAGCGCAAGCTGGCCCTGCAATGTCAGCAGACTTGAAATTTCAGCCATGATTCCTCCTGTATTTTGCACCAAAAAAGACTTCTTTGTTCAAAGTATAAGAAATCCGGCCGGGAAAAGCAAGGATTCCGATAAATTTTCAGCCCAGCGGCAGGCACACCACCGCTTTTGCCCCGCAGGGGCTGTTCTGCCCGAACACTGCCATGCCGCCATGGGCGGCGGCGATCTGCTGCACTACATATAAGCCAAGGATATGGGGCGCATTTTCGGCAGGCTCCGCAGCGTTCAGTGCTGCCAGAACGGCAGCCGGATAGCCGATACCGTCATCTGCCACGGTCAGGCAGAAGCGCTCCCCTGCCCGCCGGGTGTGCACGGTAATGTTCACCGGCTTTGGGTTATGCCGGACGCTGTTGTTCAGCAGATTTTCCAGCAGCCGTGCCAGCAGCGCCTCATCCACCGAAAGCACCGTCTGCTCTGCTGGTTCTTCCTGTTCCAGTGTGATCTCGCAGCGCTCTGCCAGTGGGCTTTCGCAAAACTGCGCCACCAGCTGCCGGAACAGCGGCCCTGCCCGGAGGTCTTTCCGGCGCAGGGGCTGGGCACCGTATTCCAGCTTACTGGTCAGGTTCAGGTCATCAATGAGGGTGCGCAGCTTTTCGCACTGGGTGCGGATGCCGGTCGCTTTCTGCCGGGAGCTGTCCGGCAAAAGTGCATCCTGTTCCAGCTGCTCCGCCCAGCCTAAGATCAGCGTCAGCGGGGTGCGCACGTCATGGCTGACCCCTGCGATCCACTGGGTGCGGGCGTTGTCCCGCCGGGAAAGCATCTCATTTTTGGCTTGCAGCTGCGCCCCGGTCTGGTTCAGCTTTTCTGCCAGTTCCCCGGCAAAACCGTCGGTAGGCAGCCGGACGGTCTGCCCCTGCGCCAATGCTTCCAGACCGTTTGCCACGGTCTCCAGCCGCTTTGCCCCCCGCCAGCTCAGCCAGAAGCAGAGCGCCAGCCCCAGCAGCAGCATTCCCAGCGCTGCTGCCGGGAGCACCCGCACCATGCTCAGGGCAAAGTCCGGTGAGCTGTAAATACTGTACTTCCACAGGCTCCCCTTTGGCAGCCCGATGACGAACAGTCCGTAGGGTTCTGTCCAGCAGAACACCGGGTAATCCGCCAGATACCAGCGGGCAAATTTGGCGATATCGCCGGGAGTGTAGGCATGGTTCAGATCCTGCGGCAGGCCGTAGCTCCAGCGGATGTTTCCCACATCGTCCAGCACCATCGCCCACTCGTAGCCGTTCATCCACTCCTGCGGGGTACGTTCTGCCCCAAAGGCAAGCCCTTCGGCGGTCTCCACCATGGAATCCGCGATCTCGCTGGAGGAGTACTCCCGCTGCGGCAGGCGACAGCCCTCCTGCCAACCCAGCCAGCCCAGCACCGCAACACCGGAAAACAACAGCAGCAGAACGATGCCCACCGCCGCCAACACATACCGCCGGATCAGGCGCACAAAGGTTTTCATGCTTCTTCCCCCTTTGTCAGCTTATAGCCAATGCCCCGCACCGTCCGCAGAAACTGCGGCGCACCGGGTTCGGCTTCCAGCTTCTCCCGCAGATGCCGGATATGTACACCCAGACTGTTCTCGTAGCCATAGTAATCTGCGCCCCAGACCGCCGCACAAAGGGCATCGTAGGTAACGATGTGTCCCCGGTTCTCTGCCAATTTCCGCAGCAGCGCCAGCTCGGTAGCGGTCAGCGCCAGTGTTTTGCCCTCTGGCAGGGTAACAATGGCATCATTCAGGTCTACGCACCGCTCCCCCAGCTGCAAAGGTGCCGGTTTTGTACGGGACAGCTCTGCCCGGTACGCCCGCTGCAAAATATGCTGCACCCGCAGCAGCAGCTCCTGCATCAGAAAAGGCTTGGTCAGGTAGTCATCTGCGCCAAGACCCAGCCCGAACAGACGGTCGGCATCCGCATCCCGTGCAGAGAGGAACAGTGCCGGAACATCCGCTTTTGCCCGCAGCGCCCGGAACAGCGAAAAGCCATCCCCATCCGGCAGGTTGATATCCAGGATCATCAGCTCCGGCTGCTCTGCCGCAAAGCAGGCGCGGGCAGCGGCGCAGCTTTGGGCGGTTCTGATATGGCCATATCCTGCGCCCCGCAGCTGCTCACACAGCAGTGCCAGCAGCTCGGCGTTGTCATCCACAATGAGAAGCTTTGCATCATAAACAGTATCCATAAGGGCAGTTCTCCTTTCCCGCCTTTACTATACCACACTTTTTGCGCCGCAGCGGAAAACACCTGCAAATTTAAGGGTAAATTAAGCTGCGCTTTCGGTCAGTTTAAGGCAGCGGGTGTATTCTGGCATCGTTCCGAAAACCATGAATGCGAAAGGAGACCATTTATGAAACCTGTGATCGAGACCCATGCCCTTTGCAAAAGCTACCATGGCCGTCCGGTGGTGGATCATTTGAACCTGACTGTCCCGGAGGGCTGTGTTTACGGCTTTTTAGGCCCCAACGGTGCGGGCAAATCCACCACCATGAAGATGCTGCTGGGGCTTGTACACCCCACCGGCGGCAGTGTGGAACTGCTGGGGCACACCCTGAACGAAGCAAACCGCATTGCCCTGCTGCGGCAGACCGGCAGCCTGATCGAATCCCCCTCCGGTTACCTGCACCTGACCGCCCGGGAAAACCTTTCCATCGTGGCTGACCTGAAGGACGTGGACCGGAAGGACATCAGCCGGGTGCTGGAGATCGTGCACCTGACCAAAGACGCTGACCGGAAGGTGGGGCAATATTCCCTTGGCATGAAGCAGCGGCTGGGCATTGCCATGGCGCTGCTGGGCAGCCCCAAACTGCTGATTTTAGATGAACCCACCAACGGTCTGGACCCGGCGGGTATTCAGGAGATGCGCAGTCTGATTGCTTCCATGCCGCAGACCACCGGAGCCACCGTGCTGATCTCCAGCCACCTGCTGGGCGAGATCGAGCAGATGGTGGATCAGGTGGGCATCCTGAACCACGGCAAACTGCTGTTCGAGGGCTCCTTGCAGCAGCTGCAAAAGCACAGCCGGGGCGGCATTCTGCTGCGGGTGCTGGACGCACCCAAAGCCGCAGCCGTCCTGCAGCAGCAGGGAGTAAAAGCCACCGCACCGGCAGACCAGCCGGACACCCTGCAGCTTCCCCCGCTGCCGGACGAAGCGTTGGCGGCACTGGTCTGTACCCTTGCCGAAAGCGGCGTGGGCGTGGTGGGCCTGACGGCCCAGACAAAGAGCCTTGAGGATATCTTCCTCAGCCTGACCCAGACCAGCGGGGAGGTGGCGTAAGATGGCAGCTTTCCGTGCAGAACTGCAAAAAGCCCACCGTCGGCACGACCTTGCTCTCTGCCTGTTCATCCCCGGCATTGTCGTTCTATGGGTGGGCGGCCTTGCTCCGGCAGACCCGGAGGAGCTTGCCAACGGTTACAGCGCCCTGCTTTACAGCCTGCCCGTCATTGAAGCCATTCTGATGCCGGTGATGATGGCAGTGCTGGCCTCCCGGCTGTGGGATATGGAGATCAAAGGCAACACCGCCAAGCTGCTCTACACCCTGCAGAGCCGCCGAAGCCTGTTTGCTGGCAAAGCGGTCTTTGGAGTGCTGGAGGTGTTGTTGGTCACGGTGCTGGAGCTGGCCTGTGTTCCGGTGCTGGGGCGTGTCCATGGTTATACCGAAGCCTTTCCCACTGGGCAGCTATGCTATCTGTTCGTCTGCACGCTGGCTGTGGACACAATGCTCTTCTTTGGGGAATTTCTGCTGATGCTGTGGGTGGGCAATCCCCTGCC
>ERZ773146.1633-NODE-1633-length-16037-cov-3.853022_pt1 | contig 16037 bp, 8 predicted proteins | sample MGYA00580847_ERZ773146 | MGnify/ENA primary metagenome ERZ773146 (study PRJEB29015, sample SAMEA2737830) | human gut metagenome | biome: human gut; feature: human-associated habitat; material: faeces | place: China | collected 2012 ...
CGCCCGTGCCGCTGTCAGAGAGATGGCAGGCGAGATCGCCTGCACCTGGCTCAGCCTCGAAGGATTATCATGAGGTTTTTCCACGTGGAAGGTTGCTTCCCAGACTGGTAAACAATGCCGTGCAGGGACGAAGCATGATCGTATTTCCGATTCATTTCAAGAACAGGATCTTTGGGTATCTGGTGCTGGTGGTCGGGGAATCGGAGTGGCCGACTTCCTTTGTACAGGCGTATATGATGGCGCTGGCACTTGCCATGGAAAACAGTGCCGCACAGAAGGAGATTGCAGACCTCGAACAGTTCCGGAATCTGTACCACAGGGATTCCCTGACGGGACTCTATAACCGGCGCGGCTATGAGCACTTTCTGCGGATTCTGTATAGCAGGAGCAAAGAGGAAAACCGTCATTTTACCATTGTAAGTATTGATATGGATGGACTGAAATATATTAACGATAATTTTGGGCATGCAGAAGGTGATGCGGCATTGACACGGCTTTCCGTGGTATTGGCAGAGCTGGTACAGGAGGATGAGATCTGTGCACGGACGGGGGGAGATGAGTTCATGGTTCTTCTTTATTATAATAAGGAAGGACGCGAGGAGCAGTTTGTAAAGGAACTGTATAAACTTCTTGAAGAGGAACAGAATCGTAATCCGAAGCCGTATCCCGTACATGCGAGTGTAGGCTACTGTTGTGTAAGCAAGAGCTCTGATATGTCACTTGCTGCATGTGCACAGCTTGCCGACAGCAGGATGTACGAGAATAAAAAGGCGTATAAGGAATCATTGAAAGCAAAATAGAAGATAGACAAAGAAAAGATCATTTTATAAAAGCCCCTGCAGTTCCAACTGACCGGAATCGCAGGGGCTTTTTGTCTGCCATACATATGAGAAATCTTCTCAATTATAATGCAGCAATCTGTTCCATTAATGCTTCGATGTCCATGCCATGAACCATAGCTGCCTCTTCAAGGCTTTCGCCCTGTGCGGAGGGACAGCCTAAGCAATGCATGCCGGCTTCCATAAGAATCGGTGCCACATTCGGATTTGTTCTTAAAATTTCTCCGATGGTCATATCCCTGGTAATATCTGCCATGTGTATTTCCTCCTTATTTCTAATTCATTCATAGGTGTTAACCTACTTAGTATAATACTTTCCCCAATTTCTGACAAGCTAATCTGTTTTTGAAATTTACCGGACAAAAAGCACTGTTTGTGTATTGTTTTTTTTGAATAGAAAAATCATAATGCTTTTATGATAGATTACTGTGGATAGATACAATAATTGTAACTGTAAAGGTACTGAGTGGATATCAATAATCTGAAGCATAAGGAATGATTAGGAAAAGGTGTACATATGAATGAGACAATGAATGAAACGAAAGCAACGCCCATGGAAAAGCTGGCCACCTTTATTGTGGATAAACGAAACCTGTTTTTTCTTCTTTATATCTTTGCGTTGGTATTCTGTATTTTTTCAACAAATTGGGTTAATGTTGAAAATGACATTACGAAATATCTTCCGGACAGCACCGAGACAAGGCGCGGTCTTACAGTAATGGATGAGCAGTTCGTTACCTATGGAACGGCAAAGGTCATGATTTCCAATATTTCCTATGAGCATGCGCTGGAGCTGCAGGAGGAGATTGAAGCAGTGGAAGGCGTCACAAGTGCAGAGCTTGATCACACGGAGGATCATTATCACGATTCAAGTGCCCTGTTTGATGTGACTTTTGATGGGACAGCAACCGATGATATCAGCTTACAGGCCATGAACCGGATGAAGGAACTGCTTGCAGATTATGATGTCTATTATGATACGGAAGTAGGAAGTGATTCGGCGGCGGATCTGGCAGCAGAGATGCAGGTCATCGTCGTGATTGCGGCGGTTATCATTGTGATCGTGCTGACTCTGACATCACGTTCCTATGCAGAGGTTCCGGTATTGATTATGACCTTTGGTATGGCGGCGATTCTGAATATGGGAACGAACTTTTTGTGTGGAACGATTTCCTTTATTTCCAATTCAGTTACAGTGGTGCTGCAGCTTGCCCTGGCAATCGACTATGCGATTATTCTGTGCCACCGTTTTTCGGATGAACATCAGACACTGGATACGAGGGAGGCCTGTATTGCGGCCTTAAGTAAGGCTATTCCGGAAATTTCCGCATCTTCCCTTACGACGATCTCCGGTCTGGGTGCTCTTGCATTCATGCATTTCAAAATTGGTATGGATTTGTCCATCGTTCTGATTAAAGCTATTATGTTAAGCCTTCTGTCCGTGTTCACCCTGATGCCCGGACTTCTTGTGTTGTTCAGTAAATTGATTGATAAAACAAAGCACAGAAATCTTATTCCGAAGATTACCGCAGTCGGTAAATTCGATGTGTTTACGAGATTCATTGTTCCACCTGTCTTTCTGGTAATTGTAGTTGTAGCATTTTATTTTTCCAATAATTGTCCATATTGTTACAGCTATACCGATCTGACCACAGCCAAGCAGAGTGAAAGTCAGATTGCCTATCAGAAGATCAAGAATACCTTCGGTACCAGCAACATGGTTGCCGTGATTGTACCGGCAGGAAATTACCAGAAGGAAGAAAAGCTTCTGAAGACACTGGAACAGCATGAAGAAGTAAAATCAGCCATGGGGCTTGGAAATATTGAGGCCATGGATGGCTATGTGCTGACGGATGCATTGAATCCAAGAGAATTTTCGGAGCTTGCCGGTGTGGAATATGAGATCGCAAATCTCCTTTATTCTGCTTATGCAGTCAATGAAAACCAGTATGGCAAGATCGTGAACGGTATTGAAAATTATCAGGTGCCGCTGTTTGATATGTTTATGTTTTTAAAGGATCAGATGGAGGAGGATAATATTACCCTGGATGGGGAAGTGCAGGATACCCTTGATGATCTGTTTGACCAGTTGGAGAAGGCAAAGCTGCAGCTAAAGACCGATGACTATTCCCGTATGGTTGTATACTTAAATCTTCCGGAGGAGAGTCAGGAAACCTTTGACTTCCTGAAGGTGATGCATCAGGATGTTGCGAAGTACTATGATCTTGATAATTCCTATATTGTAGGTAATTCGACCAGTGACCTGGATCTGTCTTCATCCTTTGGAACCGATAATATCATCATCAGTGTGTTATCTGCATTGTTCGTTATTATCGTCCTGCTGTTTACCTTTAAATCCGCAGGACTTCCGGTACTGCTGATTATTGTGATCCAGGGCAGTATCTGGATGAACTTTTCCATGCCATACTTACAGAAGTCTCCGTTATACTTCTTAAGTTACCTGATTGTGAATTCCATTCAGATGGGTGCAAATATTGACTATCCAATCGTAATCTCAAGTCACTATTCCGATCTGAAGACGAGAATGAAACCGAAGCAGGCAATTGTAGCTGCATTGAACGAGGCATTTCCGACTATTTTTACCTCAGGAACAATTCTGGCAGTTGCCGGTGCTTTGATTCAGCAGCTGACAACGAACCCGATTATTGCATCTATCGGTAACTGCTTAAGCCGCGGTACCATTATTTCCATCGTGCTTGTACTTGCGGTACTGCCACAGATTCTGGTTATCGGTGATATTATTATTGAAAAAACAAGCTTCCAGCTTAAGAGTAAAATCAATCTTACGCCACAGAACTTTAGCGGTCTTACCCGTGTGAACGGTCTGATCCGGGGACAGGTAAACGGTACGCTTGAGGGTAACTTTTCCGGGTTTGTACGTGGTGATATGAGTGTTACACTGATTACCGGTGGAGCGGAGAGTGTGAGCGATGAAGAGGATCCGGGACCGGATGCATTAGAGGTATCTGCCATAGAGGAAAAGAATCCGCCCGGACTGCCTCAGAAGGACGACAGGACAAATGATCATGCAAAGTCCGAAGAACAAAATAAAGAAGAGAAAGGAAGTGCGGAAGATGAAGAAGTTTAAGAAAAGAACATTAGTCGTTTGCCTGATTACTGCACTGATCCTTCCTTCTTTGCAGATATCCTTAAGTGCGCATGCAGAAACAATTAACGAAGACAATGAAAATAAAACCGATGACGTTATGGAGCATCTGCAGGATGCAGCGGAGCAGGATGGAACACTTACCTATGACGAGGATCAGGTAATCTGGGTCCGCGGCAATGAAGATCTCAAAGAACTTGCAAACAATTGTACACGGGATATCTGGTCACAGGATAAAGTGGTAATTCTGGATACAGACCTTGATTTTACAAGCGAAGGAGTTACGTTGATTCCGACCTTTGGCGGGATTTTTCTTGGACAGGGACATACAATCAGGGGCTTTGCTATAGAGGGAACCAGTAATAATATCGGACTTTTCCGTTATATTCAGGAGACAGGACAGGTATGGAATCTGAATATCCAGATGGATGCCACAGCGGGAACGGGACATTCCGGTATTGGTATTCTGGCAGGTCAGAATAAGGGACTTATCAGCGGATGCAGCGTCAATGGCAAAATGAATGTAAACAATGATGCCGGACTTCTTGTCGGAATAAATGAAGTAAGCGGAATTATTGAGGACAGCACCGCAAATGGCATGGTTTCCGGAAATCACCGTATTGGTGGTCTGGTTGGAACGAACAAGGGCGGTATTACCAACTGCACAAACAATGCATTGGTAAACACCAATGCCAAGGATAATAAAATTGATATCCAGTCTCTGACTGTACAGGAAATTTTAAGTACGGAAAATGCAGCTTCCGTAACGGATATCGGTGGAATTGCCGGTTCCAATCAAGGAGTCATTCTTTATAGTAACAATAACGGCAGTGTAGGATATCAGCATGTCGGTTATAACATTGGTGGTATTGCAGGAAGCCAGACCGGTTTTATTATGAGCTGCGAGAACCACGGACGGCTGAATGGACGTAAGGATGTTGGCGGAATTGCCGGACAGATGGAGCCGAGCAGCCAGATGCAATATGAAGAGGACACGATGGAAAAGCTGTCCAGGGAATTTCCGAAGCTGCACGACCTTGTAACGAAGCTTGATAACGATGCAAGCAATATGTCTGCATCTTTGTCAGATCAGATTAATGTGCTACTGGATGCTGTGGCAGGTGCACAGAATGCAGTAGATAATATTATGTCGGATATCAGCGGTGATTTTGATAATATGTCCAATTCCCTGTCTATTTCAGGGTTGAACTCACCAAGACCGGTATCATTGGATTTCCTGGATAAGCTCCCTACATGGAGCCCGGGTGCATCTCCAACGGAATCTCCGAGTACGACACCGTCTACGACTCCGAGTACAACACCGACAGGAACGCCCACATCGACTCCGACGCCTACTCCGACACCTACTCCGAGTACGTCAACGGAGGGAGGAAAAGGTGCAAGAACTTCCATTCAGGATCTGAGAACTTCCGAAGAGGAGATTGCTTACCAGATTCCGTACAGACTTTCTGAACCGGTGCCGGGTATAACGGAAACGAAGAACCTGTCACAGGATGATGCAGATCCTGCGGATGATACTAATAATGATACCAAGGGTGACACCAAGGATGATGGCAAGGGCGACACTAAGGATGATACTAATAAGGATCCCAAGGATGATACAAAGGATGATGGGGATAGTTTAGATAATCTTCCGAGTCTTCCTCTTGTTCCCACACCAAGCGGTGGATATGACTTTTCTTCCTTTAATATCTGGGATCAGATTGACCGGGAAGCACTGGAAAAAGAAATTAATGATGCACAGAAGGCAGCTTATGAGAATGCAAACCGTGCGATTTCCGATACCGAAAGCGAGATCCGTAACCGGGCTGACCGGGCCAAAGTAAGGGTTGAGTCCGCGCGGACATCGTTAAGCAGCAGCTTTACGAAGATCATTGATCAGACACGCACCCTGAACAATATGGCAGATGATTACAATCAGCTTTTGCTGGATGACTTACAGGCAATTAATGATGAAGTTCAGGTGATTACGAACATTATTACCGATACAGATACACCGGATACCGACGAAATCTTTATGGATGTTTCTGATGATGATACAGTCAAGGATACCGAGGGCAAGGTATTGAGCTGTACGAATTATGGAAAAATCTGTGGTGATCTCAATGTCGGCGGTATTGCCGGAACCATGTCCCGTGAGAACAACCTTGATCCGGAGGATGACTTAAATCTTTCTTCCGATAACGCAACACTGAATGTCAGGTACAAGGAACGAATTGTTATCCGGGAGTGCTATAATAGTGGAAAGGTAGAAGGAAAGAAGGAATGTGCCGGAGGGATTGTCGGTGAAATGACCCTTGGCAGCATTATTTCCAGTATGAATACCGGAAGCATTTCGGGTGACGAAGATAAAGTCGGAGGTATTGCCGGAGAAAGTAAGGGAACGATCCGCAAAAGCAGCTCGAAGTGTGCACTATCCGGAGATAATCAGATTGGAGGTATTGCCGGAAAAGGTAAAACCATTACGGACTGCTATAGTATGATAGAGATTCAGGAGGGAAATTATTATCTGGGATCCATTGCCGGACAGATTGATGATTCAGGAACTGTAGAGAACAACTATTTCGTAGAAGGATGTCCTCCCGGAATTGACGGAATCAGCCTTGAGGGTGAGGCACAGCCTGCCTCTTATGATGAGTTCCTGGAGCTTCCGGATATTCCGGATTCATTCCGCTCAATTCATCTGACCTTCATGGCAGATGACTCCCAGGTAGACCGGATCACCATTAATTACGGAGAGAGCTTTGATATTGCCAGGCTCCCGGAGGTACCCGAGAAGGATGGATACTCCGGTGTGTGGGAAGACTTCTCCCAGGAGAATATTACCTTTGACCAGACGATCGAAGCCGTATATACTGAATATATTACGACACTGGAGGTAAATCTTGATGGAACAAAGCTTCCTAAGCTTTTGGCCGAAGGAACCTTTGATACGGATGATTCCTTAGAGATTAAGAAGGTTGAGCTTTACCCGGAGGATGCAGAAACCAGGGCAGAGAGTTATCAGGTGCGTCTTGAAACATCCGATATCGGAAAGCATCTTTACAGGTTCCTGCCGGATGCTTCTCTTGAAATGGAAAATCCTTCGATTGAGATTTACAGGGATAAAGCTTTTGTCCAAATAGACACGGAGCAGGATGGCAGCTATCTGGTATTTGAATGTGAAGATGATGCGTTTACCTTTACCTGCGTGGACCGTCCGGCAGAACCTGTACCGGTTGCGCTGATTGCGATACTTGCCGGTATATGCCTGGTGGTAATCTTTGTGTTAATTATAGGAATTCATGGCCGTAAGAAAAAGAAGAAAGCTGCCAGGACAGCATAGACTTAGGAGAAAACCATGACACATGCCGAGGCATCCATGAAAACGAAGCAGGCGATGGCAGATTCCCTGAAAAGGTATATGGAGGTGAAGTCACTATCCAAAATAACGATCAGTGCTATCTGCGAGGACTGCGGAATTAACCGGAAAACGTTTTATTATCACTTTAAGGATATTTATGATCTGCTAAAGTGGACACTGGAACAGGAATCACTTGTGGTAGTGAATCAGCTTGATGTTATGGTGGACTATGAGAAAATCATTCTTACCTTGCTGGATTATGTGGATAAGAACCGTGCATTGCTGGTTCATGCGTATTCCGCGATTGGTAAAAATGGTTTTGGGCAGTTCTTTTCCTCCAGCTTTGAGCGTGTTAGTCTGGATGTGATTGACAGTGCTGCCGAAAGGCAGAACGTAGAACTTTCTGAGGAATATAAAGGGTTTCTCTGTTGCTTTTACAGCAATGCATTGTATGGATTGTTAGTAACCTGGTTTTTGAACCAGAGCCGGTTTGACAGGGAGCGGTTCGCGGGATATATTGTTTTTACCCTGAGAACTTCGGTAGATGCGTTGCTGAATTCTTACGAGAACAGCAAAAGGTAAAGAAATAATAGACGAATAGAATCAAAGTAAAAACGGCGAAGAGGCTTTTGCAGTTGCAGAAGTCTCTTTTGTGTAGAGCACTTAGTGAAAGCGAGCCAAAGGCGAAGCTTGAACTTAGTGCGAACCAGTCCGGAACACTTAACGAGAGCAAGCCGAAGGTGCAGCCCGAGTTTAGTGAGAGGGACAAGTAGAGAACGGCTGCGCACAGGCAGAGCTTTTGGGGTAGATTTTTTTATGAGTTCGTTCTTGTCAAACATTGTATACCATGATACAATTAGTTGTCGATTTTATACGAAAGGAGTCATTAAAATGGATTTTTATGCAACTTTCTGGGCTTTGGTACCGCCAATTGTAGCGATAGCACTTGCCCTCATCACCAAAGAGGTGTACAGTTCCTTGTTCGTAGGTATTCTGGTCGGAGGTCTGCTGTATTCCGGATTTTCTTTTGAAGGAACGATTACTCATATTTTTAATGATGGCTTTGTAGGAGTTCTGTCGGACAGCTATAATGTCGGTATTCTGATTTTCCTTGTTATTCTTGGTGCAATTGTCGCATTGATGAACAAGGCGGGAGGATCCGCTGCATTCGGACATTATGCAAAGAAGAAAATTAAAACAAGAGCCGGTGCACAGATTATGACCATTGCACTTGGAATTCTGATTTTTATTGATGATTATTTTAACTGTCTTACTGTAGGAAGCGTTATGAAGCCTGTTACGGATGAGCACAAGGTATCACGTGCAAAGCTGGCTTACCTGATTGATGCGACTGCAGCGCCTGTCTGTATCATTGCCCCGATTTCATCCTGGGCAGCAGCAGTTGCGGGCTTTGTGGAAGGGGAAGACGGATTTTCTATTTTCCTTCGAGCAATTCCGTATAACTATTATGCATTACTGACTATTTTGATGATGTTTCTGATCGTACTTTTACATATTGATTTCGGACCGATGAAAAAGCATGAAGAGAATGCATTAAAGGGAGATCTCTTTACTTCCGGACACCAGGAGGATCAGACAGCTGCCCCGGTGAATGAAAAGGGAAAGGTAATTGATCTGGTAATTCCGATTATTACCCTGATTATCTGCTGCGTCATTGGCATGATTTATACCGGTGGATTCTTTGGCGGCGCAAACCTTGTAGAAGCGTTTTCCAATTCCGATGCTTCGGTCGGACTTGGCATGGGAAGTATCTGCGCACTGATTATTATTGTGATTGTATATATGTTCCGCAGAGTAATGTCCTTTAAGGATTGTATGGCATGTATTCCCGAAGGCTTTAAGGCCATGGTTCCGGCAATCCTGATCCTTACCTTTGCATGGACCCTGAAGGCAATGACAGATAGTCTTGGAGCAGCAGAATTTGTGGCAAATGCAGTAAAATCTGTAGCAGGAAGCTTTATGAGTCTGCTTCCGGCAATTATCTTTTTAATTGGATGTTTCCTTGCTTTTGCAACCGGTACATCCTGGGGAACCTTCGGTATCCTTATTCCGATCGTTGTTGCCGTATTTGCAAACTCTGATCCGACCTTAATGATTATTTCCATCTCCGCATGTATGGCAGGTGCGGTCTGCGGTGACCATTGTTCACCGATCTCGGATACAACTATTATGGCAAGCGCAGGTGCACAGTGCGATCATGTGAATCATGTTTCCACACAGCTTCCGTATGTTGTCGTGGTAGCGGCTGTATCTTTTGTAACCTACATTATTGCAGGTTTTGTCAGAACTGCATGGATCGTGCTTCCGATCGGTATTGTTCTGCTCGTTGGAACCCTGTTAGTCATTAAGTATCTGGAAGACCGAAAAGCAAAGCAGATTCGAAAAGCAAAATAAATTTAGAGTCGGACAGGAAATCGGTATGGGAATATCATATTTGGACGGCTGAGTCAGAATGTTGAGTTAGAAAATTTCACAAGATAGAATTAAGAAAACAGAACTGAGAAAAGGACCGCAATCGTTGGATTGTGGTCCTTTTATCTCATTATTTAGAGTAGAATAAATTTCATATGGTCTTATAAATGGTTCCTGCCTGAATAGAAATGATTCCTGTATTAGCAGATGTTAAATCTTTGCGAGAGACTGTAATGCCTGATCGTGCAGGATCACTTCAAAATGCTCTTCCAGATAAGCCTCGGAACCCGGAACAGTACGCAGACCAACCGCATATTCGGAAAGAATATTGCAGACCTTGTTAAATTCCGCAGGAGAGTGATCACTCTTTGCAACGGAAAGAATATAACCACCATCCGGATCTTTGTACAGGGAGTTGGATCCCTGATAAGCATTCACAAGGATATGGGACAATGCGGTTAAATCACGCAGACTGTCAAAGCCGTAGATGCGGACAAGATCCATGGCAGGATTGATGTCTGCCAGTTTCTTCTTTAAGGTCTTGTTCAAAGCGGATTTCCGGGAAGAGCTCTCGGTATTGGATTCACCGGAATTGCCTGCAACGGAGGCTGCTGCTTCCCGTGCACTTGTGATTTTTTTGAACAAATCAAGAACGTCATCGGCACCGGTGCCACCTGCCACAGAATCCATCATTTCATCCAGATCGCCTCCATCCTCATGGACAGATGGTGCAAACTTGGAAAAACGGGTATCCAGTTCGTCGGGATCTTCTACTTTGGTAATAATTAGTACAATGCAATCCGCATTTAAAGGAATTGCTTCAATCATCAGGGGAATATCCTCTGCTTCAAATCCAAATTCAAAGGAAGCCTGCTGCATCATGTCACGGAATAAATCCTTGGCTTTATCCGTACCGTAAGCAAGCTCACTCAATTTAATTTCTCTGTCTGCCAGATCCTCTTTGGTAAGAGTACAACGGATCTGGTGATCATTTACTTTTTCTATTTTCATGAGTTGCCTCCATTTTATATTTAGTTAACGACTTGCGGTTAAAATTGTTGTTTGGTTTATTACATCAATGATATACGAATTGCTTCGTTGTCCCGATGTAACTATTCAGAACTCCATTCGCAAGCTCACTGCTGCGCAGTTCCCTTTGCTCATGTAGTTACTTCGCCATATAAATTTAAAAATGTCCTTACGAATGCAAGCATTCGACGTACATTATTTAAATTTGCATGGCTCTGAATAGTTACAAATCATTACAGCTTATGAACGTCATGGCAGCAGATTGCTGTCATAAATCAATGAAGAGAGAACCGGAGACAATAGAAATGAAGAAGGTCAGTTTTGTAATTCCCTGTTATCGTTCGGCACAGACACTGCCGCATGTGGTAAAAGAAATTGATGATACAATGTCCTCTATGAAGGATTATTGTTATGAGATTATTATGGTAAATGACTGTTCGCCGGATGACACCTTTGCAGCAATTGAAAAGCTGTGTGCAGCATCCGGAAACCATCCGGAAGCACAGCGTAAGGGGATTAATCTTGCAAAGAATTTCGGACAGCACAGCGCGCTGATGGCGGGCTTTCATTATGTGACAGGAGACATTGTAGTGTGTCTGGATGATGATGGACAGACACCGGCGAACGAAGTGGGAAAGCTGCTTGAGGGGATTGAACAGGGGTCCGATGTGGTGTATGCCAGATATGCACATAAGCATCATTCCGGCTTCCGCAACTGGGGAAGCCATGTGAATGAGCTGATGACGAGAGTGATGCTCGGAAAGCCGAAGGAGCTCTATGTATCCAGTTATTTTGCAGCCAGACGCTTTGTGGTAGATGAAATGAGTCGTTATACCTATGCATTTCCTTATGTGATCGGTCTTGTGCTCCGTACCACGAAGAATATTACGAATGTGGATGTAAATCACCGTGACCGGGAAGCAGGAGTTTCCGGGTATACACTGGGAAAGCTTTTGAATCTCTGGTTTAACGGTTTTACGGCATTCAGTGTGAAGCCGCTGCGGATTGCAACAGCAGCAGGAACGGTTTGTGCCATTGCAGGGTTTTTATATGGAATTTATACAATCATTAAAAAGCTGTTCTTTAATCCGCCCGGACTGGTTACCGGATTCAGCGCCCTGATGTCTGTTCTGGTTTTTATGGGGGGAATGCTCATGCTGATGCTGGGACTTGTGGGAGAATATATCGGGAGAATGTATGTTGCCATGAATAATTCTCCCCAGTATGTGATCCGGCAGACAACCTTCAGTGAGGAACCCGCCGGGAAGGATGGGGGCAGGATGCAGAGCATCGGGAGAATCCGGTCAGGAAATACTGAGGAAATTCAGGCAGGAGAATCGTAATGGGAACATGGATCTTTCCAATGGAAAATTATCTGGACTTCAGCAACAGCATTTTACCGGTGCTGATCGCACTGCTTGTGTTTATGGCGATCCGGAAGCTTCGTCCCGGGAAGCCGACCGTTATTTCCGTGTTGTTCGGGTTTCTTTTTTCAATTTGTATGGTATTTGGCGCACAGCTTGATCAAAAGGGAAGTGTTCCGTTCATGAATCCATGGATGTGGCTTTCCGTTCTTGCTTTTGCGGTAGTGATGACCCTGATGGTAAGCGGACTTTGGAATGCAATGGCACAGAGGCTGCAGGTACAGGTAAATGTGCCACATTTGAAAGCCTCCCGGGAGATTTGCAGAGTTTCGGAAACACAGACCGGCAGGACGGAAGGAGGGAGCTCTTTTCTGCTGCGGACCGGTGGAGTGATCTTTCTTCTTTATTTTGTGGTATTTCTGGCAGTTTATCCCGGATTTTTCGTTTATGATGCGCAGGAGGAATATCTGGAAGTGGTAACGAGGAGCTTTACCACACATCACCCTCTGTTTCATGTGCTGATGCTGGGAGGAATTGTCCAGCTTGTGTATAAACTGACAGGCTCCATCAATCTGGGAATTGCAGCCTATACCCTGTTTCAGATGGCAGCTTTGTCACTGATTTTCGGGTATTTTATCTGGAAGCTCGGGGAACATGGACTCGGGAAACGGGGGCAGTGGATCCTTACTCTTTATCTTGGCATCTGTCCGCCGCTTGTCATGTTCAGCCTGTGCTCGGCAAAGGACGGTCTGTTCATGGGGATGCTGCTGATACAGGTACTGCTTTTGCTGGATCTGTGCGAGGATGTGGAAGCCTTTTGGGCAGACAGGGAAAAAATGCTTCTGTTTGCGGTATCTGCCATACTGATGATGCTGTTTCGCCATAACGGCTGCTACGCATTTCTGGTATTCCTTCCGTTTCTGGCTGTTTTTGTTAAAAAGAAAGCGTTCTCTGGCAATGACCGGATACAGGCAGGAAGACGATCTGCCAGGCTTCTGGCTTATGGAGTATTGCTGATCTGCCTGTATCTGATTTTAAATAAAGGACTTGCTTTTGCAACAAAGGCAAGTGGGGGTGAGCATCAGGAAATGCTGACGGTTCCCATTATGCAGCTTGCAAGAACCTATGCGTATGAGCCGGATGCCTTTACGGAAGAGGACCGGGAAGTGCTGTTCCGGTATCTGCCGGAGGATGCCCTGCAGCGGTATACACCGAAGGTATCCGACGGGGTGAAAATCTCCTTTTCCAATGCAGCCTATGAAGAAAACTCCGGCGATTTCTGGAAGTTGTGGGTCGGGATGCTGATTCATCATCCGTTTTCTTATGTGAATGCATGGCTGATGACTTCGTATGGATTCTGGTATCCGGATACGGTGATTGACGTGTATCGTGGAAACACGGTGTTTACTTATACCTATGAGGACAGCTCTTATTTTGGTTATGAGGTGGAAGAGCCGGGAACAAGGGCGAGTTTGCTGCCGGCACTTGACGAGCTTTATAGGAGGATGTCCCTTACGGTATTCCAGCAGAAGGTTCCGTTTGTTTCCATGCTGTTTTCACCGGGGTTTCTGTTCTGGTGTATGCTGTTCGGACTTGGATTCCTGCTGGATCAGAAGGAGCAGGGAAGATACCCGGAAGTGGTTCTGCCATTTCTGCTTCCGATATTGGTTTTCCTGACATTTTTACTGGGACCGACCTATCTGGTACGTTATGTGGTGTTCTGGTGGGTACTGGTGCCGTTGCTTGCAGTACGAATCTATGTTATACTTAATAGTCAACGATGAAGCACGGGCTGTTTTATCTGCCTGTCATAATTAAGGAAGAAGTATGAAAAAGGTTATTTATAAAAGTACGGCGATACAATTTATCATCCTGCTTGCGGCAGTGATCATTCTTTCAACACTCTGGCCAATGCGCCTGTGGAAGAAGGATGTGACACTTTCGGTTACTCCACGTTCCGGTACATTCTCAGAATATGTGGATAAGGATAAGATCATCAGGCAGACATTCCTGTCTCAGGGGACTCACCTTGAGAGGATGCGTCTCTATATCGGAGAGGGATCACAGGGTGAGTTCTTTTATGCCAGAATGTATGATGAGAAGTATCAGCTGGTAGCAGAGGAAGAGGTGCAGATACCGACAGAAGGACTTCCGTGCTATGTTGAGATGCCGATGGATCTTGACATGGAAAAAGATAAAACTTACTTTTTCACCTTGCAGGGAGTGGATCTGGTGGCAGAGGCAAGACAGGGAGAGGAAGTCCGTGTCTGTTTTGCCTATGAAATGATTGCACCGGATGAACTGCCGGGTGCCGGTATTATGTATTACAACGAGGAACAGATCTATGGAGCCGGAATTGTTGCGGATTATGTTTATAGCACACCGATCGGTATGAAAAGAACACTGGCCTGTATGGTGGGTATTTTACTTGTGGCCTTATGTCTGATGGCTGTGGTCAGGTGGCTGTTCCGTAAAGTGCTGCATGATTCTCTTACCACGGTAGAACAGGCGGTTCGTGCGACTGTCAATCCCTGTATCGCGGCAGGAGTAGCTGCAGGGCTTGTAACCATTGCTATGGGCAGGTGGACCTCCTATGCAGCAGACAGCATTTTCTATATGGTGGCTGTAATATTACTGGGAGCAGTACTTTTCTATGGAGTAAATCATAACAGGGATGGCCAGGGAACACTGCTTACCAGAGATTTTATCAGAGAACATCTGGCAGATGGATTACAGATATTGTTTATTGCAGGTGCGATTGCTGCATGCTGTGATTACATGAACGGACTTTATGAAATTCACCATCAGGTAGCACAGCGCAGGGAAATGCTGTTCTTTGCACTGGTGATTCTGACAATGTTTTCGTGGAAGGAACTGGTGAACCGGTATACCCTGCTTTATGTGATTATTGCAGGCATTGCCGGAGCAGCTTATTATCATAATGGACTTAGTGCCCTGATGGTACGGGAGTTTAAAGTAGAGTCAGAGTTTGGAATGAATGTGGAAGTACTGCGAAATACCGTGCTTATTGCGATCCTGTTCGGGTTTATTCTTCTGCGTACCCTGATCTGCTTATGTAAAAGGAAGCTGGCAAAGCCCAATTACTGGTATGGGGTGCCTGCACTGCTTTTCTTTGCAGGTATTGTGATTTTCCGGAATACCAGATGGTGGACAGTTGTGCTGGCCGTCAGCTTCACTTTATTATATTTAAGCTATGGAATGTGGGAGCATCGCAGCCGTTTCCTTACGAATGTGCTGTATGGTGTGGTTTTTCACTTTATATTTTCCCTTATTTATGCGTTGCTTCACCGGCCGTATGGAGCCTATGAGTATGCCCGTTATCCTTTTACCTTCCATACTGTGACAACAACAGCCACTTATCTGGTGATTGTGGAGTGTGCAGTGATTGTATTGCTGTTTGGGCGTCTGCGTCAGAGCAGCCGTCTGCGTGATGTATGGAAGGAATTATGTCTGTTCGGAATTGTGACGTCCTATATGTTATTCACGATGTCCAGAACAGGGTTGTTTACCGCCGGTGTTGTTGGAATCATTGCCTGGCTTATAATGACCGATGGAAAGGGGAAGAATAAACTTAAGAAGCTCGGATATCATCTCGGTCTTGTTGTGGCAGCTGTTATTGTAATGTTCCCGATCACATTCACAGCGCAGCGTAATGTACCTATTCTGGCAAGTGAACCGAGAAAATTTGAAATTGAAAACTGGCATAATAAAATTATGCGTGAACACAATTTTACCTCCACACAATATATCAGTGTCGGACGATTTGCAGAGGTGTTCCTGGATAAAGTATTCAGCATCCCCGAAGGAACATTTGATTTTTATGGTGAAGATGAAAAGTATCGTACCCTGTATATGCACAA
>ERZ773146.1634-NODE-1634-length-16035-cov-6.188048_pt1 | contig 16035 bp, 10 predicted proteins | sample MGYA00580847_ERZ773146 | MGnify/ENA primary metagenome ERZ773146 (study PRJEB29015, sample SAMEA2737830) | human gut metagenome | biome: human gut; feature: human-associated habitat; material: faeces | place: China | collected 2012 ...
CGGACAACTCCAAGCAGTCCATCGTGAGCTTTGTGCGCCAGGGCGAGGACGTCGACGACGACCTGGTGATCCTGATCAACTTTGACCCTGCGAGCTACGAAAGCTTCCGCGTGGGCGTGCCGCGCGAGGGTGACTGGGAGGTCATCTTCGATTCCGACCGTCCCGAGTTTGGTGGCAGCGGCTATGCTGGCGAGGAGCCCTATACCTGCTCGAGCGAGCCCTATCCCTGGAACGGGCAGATGGACTCCATCGAGATTAAGGTACCCGGCCTGGCTGGCGTGGTGCTTAAGCGCCGTGGTCCCAGCAGCTATAAGCCGCCGGTGGTCGAGGCCCCCAAGAAGGCGACGCGTAAGCGCGCGTCCTCGGTGAAACCCAAGACCGCGGCTGCCAAGAAGGCTCCGGCCAAGGCAAAGACTGCCAAGTCTGCCGCCAAGGCTTCGGCAAAGTCCACCACGGCCAAAAAGGCAGCCACCAAAAAGGCAGCCACCAAAAAGGCTGCTCCCAAGGCCAAGGCAGCTGCAGCTAAGGCTTCTGCCAAGAAAGCGTAACAAAGCCGTTACAGCTGTAATTACCCGCCCCGCGGGGGCGTAGGATACAAGTCATAGCCGTTCCGGGAGAAACATCCCCGGGGGAAAGGAACGTATGAATAAGATCTTCGATAACAAGCAGGAGTTTACCGAGCTCTATCGCGATGCCGTCATGAGCATCAGCGGCAAGAGCGTCGAGGCCGCCAGCGACCTCGATCGCTTTAACGCCCTGGCCAAGCTCGTGGCCGAGAAGGCACGCACCGTTGCCACCAAGAGCGACGCCCGTGCGGCCGCCGAGGGCAAGAAGCGCGTGTACTACTTCTCAATCGAGTTTTTGATCGGCCGCCTGCTCGACAACTACCTGCTCAACTTTGGCGTGCGCGACATGGTCGCCGAGGCGCTCGACGACATGGGCTTTGACCTGTCCGTCATCGAGAACCAGGAGCCCGATCCGGCACTGGGCAACGGTGGCCTGGGCCGTCTGGCCGCATGCTTCCTTGATTCCATAGCAGCCGAGGGCATTGCCGGCTACGGCAACGGCATGCGCTACCGCTACGGCCTGTTTAAGCAGGAGATCGTTAACGGCAGCCAGGTCGAGGCCACCGACGAGTGGCTCACCCACGGCTATCCCTGGGAGGTCCGTCGTCAGGACAAGGCCGTGACCATCAAGTTTGGTGGCCGTGTAGAGGGCTTTGAGGAGAACGGCCGCACGTTCTACCGCACGGTGGACACGCAGGATATCCTGGCCGTCCCCTATGACATCCCCGTGGTGGGCTATGCCGGCGAGACTGTCAACAAGCTGCGCGTCTGGGCCGCCGAGCCGGTCGAGGAGCACTTTGACCTGGAGGCCTTCAACCGCGGCGACTACGCCCTGGCCGATGCCGAGCGCGCCGAGGCCGAGGCCATCAGCGCCATCCTCTACCCCAACGACGCCGGCGAACACGGCCGTCTGCTACGCCTGAAGCAGGAGTACCTGTTTGTTTCGGCCGGCATCTACAGCCTGCTCGACACCTTTGAGAAGGAGCACGGCGAGAACTGGGAGCTGCTGCCGCAGTTTGTTGCCATCCATACCAACGACACCCACCCCGCCATGTGCGGCCCCGAACTCATGCGTATCCTCATCGACGAGAAGAAGCTCGAGTGGGACGACGCCTGGAACATCGTGACGCAGGTCGTGAGCTACACCAACCACACCATTCTGCCCGAGGCTCTGGAGAAGTGGCCCATCGGCACGTTCTCCAAGCTCCTACCCCGTGTGTACCAGATCATCGACGAGATCAGCCGTCGTTGGCACGAGTCGTTCGACACCACGCAGGAAGGCTGGCAGGAGCGTCTGCGCCAGACCGCCATTCTGTGGGACGGCGAGATTCGCATGGCCAACCTGTCCGTGATCTGCAGCCACAGCGTCAACGGCGTGGCCAAGATCCACTCCGACATCATCAAGAACATCGTGCTCAAGGACTTCTATGCCATAACGCCCGAGAAGTTCAACAACAAGACCAACGGCATCTCGCACCGTCGCTTCTTTGCCGAGGCCAACCCCACCTATGCCAAGCTCGTGACCGAGGCCATTGGCGATGGCTGGCTGAAGGACGCCTTTGAGCTGGAGAAGCTCAAGGAGTTCCAGAACGACACCGAGTTCCTGAAGGCCGTGGGTGCCTCAAAGCGCGCCAACAAGGAGCGTCTGGCCGCCTACGTTAAGGCCGAGACCGGTCTGGTCATCGACCCCAACACCGTCTTCGACGTTCAGGTGAAGCGCTTCCATGCCTACAAGCGCCAGCTCATGAACATCATGAAGGTGATGGACATCTACAACCGTCGCATCGCCGATCCCAACTTCCACGTGACGCCGACGACCTTCATCTTTAGCGGCAAGGCCGCCTCGAGCTACACCTTTGCCAAGGAGACCATCCGCCTGATCAACTCGGTGGCCGAGGTCATCAACAACGACCCGCGCGTCAACGAGGTCATGAAGGTCTGCTTTATCCCCAACTTCCGCGTGAGCAACGCTCAGCTCATCTACCCCGCCGCCGAGATCTCGGAGCAGATCTCCACGGCCGGCAAGGAGGCCTCGGGCACGTCCAACATGAAGCTCATGATGAACGGCGCCATTACGCTGGGCACTCTCGACGGCGCCAACATCGAGATCGCCGACCTGGCCGGTCGCGAGAACGAGGCCATCTTTGGCCTGACCGCTCCCGAGGTCGAGCAGCTCTGGGCATCGAACAGCTACTTTGCGTGGGATACCCTCAACGGCGACCGCGAGCGTCTGGGCCGCGTGATGGACGAGCTCAAGGACAACACCTTTGCGGGTCTTTCGGGCAACTTCGAGAGCATCTACAACGAGCTCATGAACAACAACGACCCCGACCTGGTCATGGCCGACTTCCGCAGCTACGTGGATGCGTGGGAGAAGCTCACGAACAGCTACGGCGACCAGGAGTCCTGGAACCGCAAGGCCCTGCTCAACACCGCCTCGAGCGGCTGGTTCTCGAGCGACCGCACCATTCGCGAGTACCGCGACGAGATCTGGCACGCGTAAAGGCGCGCGAGCTCCCCTATGCCAGCACGGCATTACTCGACGGGCGTGACCGAGCGCCGCGCCCGTCGCTAATGGGTTTAGGAACATCGATGACAGAAGGAGAAATCGATGAGTAAGAAAGAATGCATCGCGATGCTCCTCGCAGGAGGACAGGGCAGCCGATTGGGGGCACTCACCCAAAAGATCGCTAAGCCGGCGGTTAGCTTTGGTGGCAAGTTCCGCATTATCGACTTTTCGCTCTCCAACTGCTCCAACTCGGGCATCGACACGGTGGGCGTTCTGACGCAGTATCGCCCCTACCTGCTGCATGCCTACGTGGGCTCCGGCGAGGCTTGGGATCTGGACAGCCGCGACGGCGGCGTGTCGATCCTGCCGCCGTACGAGACGCAGACCGGCGGCGCCTGGTATGCAGGCACGGCCGACGCCATTACGCAGAACCTCGACTACATCAAGGCCAACGACCCCAAGTACGTCCTGATTCTTTCGGGCGATCACCTGTATCGCATGGACTACCGCAAGATGCTCAAGACGCACATTGAGAACAACGCCGACCTCACGGTGAGCGTTATGCCCGTGCCGTGGGAGGAGGCCAGCCGCTTTGGCATCCTGACCACCGACCCCGAGGACGGCCGCATCACCAAGTTCACCGAGAAGCCCGATAAGCCCGATTCGAACCTCGCGTCCATGGGCATCTACATCTTCTCGGCCGACGTGCTGATCGAGGCGCTCGAGGAGGACGCTCTGGACCAGCGCTCGAGTCACGACTTTGGCAAGGACATCATCCCCAAGCTGCTCGGCGAGGGCAAGCGCCTGTACAGCTACGAGTTCCACGGCTTTTGGAAGGACGTCGGCACCATCGCCAGCTTCCACGAGACCTCGATGGACCTGCTGGGAAATAACCCCGAGTTCGATCTGTTCGACAAGCACTTCCCCATCATGTCCAACATCACCACGCGTCCGCCGCACTACATTGGCCCGGACGGCCGCCTGGACGACTGCCTGGTCTCCAACGGCTGCAAGATCTACGGCACCGCTCGCCACTCGATCCTTTCGACCGATGTCATCATCGAAGAGCGCGCCGTGGTCGAGGACTCCGTGCTGCTGCCGGGTGCGCACGTTAAGAGCGGCGCGCACATCTGCCGCGCTATTTTGGGCGAGAACTCCACGGTCGAAGAGGGCGTGAAGCTCGGCTCTGTCGATACCACCAAGGATACGGCCGTCGTTGGAAATGACGTCGTTATCGGGAAGGGGGAATGATCCGATGATCAATCGCAAGGCCATCGGTTATATCACCGCTAACTACTCTTCGACCTACGGCAGCGTGCTGCTCAAGGACCGCCCCATCGCGTCCGTTCCGTTTTTGGGCCGCTACCGCCTTATCGACTTCCCGCTGTCCAACATGATGAATGCCGGCATCAAGACCGTCGGTGTCGTCATGCCGGGCAACTACCGCTCGCTGATCGACCACGTGGGCTCGGGCAAGGACTGGGGCCTGGACCGCAAGAAGGGCGGCCTGTTCATGGTGCCCGGCAACGCGTATGGCACCACCAAGGGCGGCATGCGCTTCCTGCTACGCGACATCATCTCCAACAAGACGCTGTTCCAGCGCTCGGACAAGCCCTACGTTGTGATGATGGGCACCAACATCATCTTTAACATGGACCTCAACACCATCATCGACGCGCACGAGAACTCCGGTGCCCAGATGACCGTGGTGTACTGTAAGGCCACGCGCAACGTCGATGACGAGACCAAGCTGCAGATCAACGAGAACGGCCGTCTGACGGGCGTGAGCGCCGGCGTCGTGTACGGCGACAACGCCTCTATGGACTGCTGCATCGTCAACCGCGAGACGCTGCTCGAGATTATCGACCACTACCAGGCCGCTGACTATCTGGACCTGCTCGAGGCACTCCAGGGCGACTTTGGCAACATCGACGTGTGCAGCTACGAGTACAAGGGCGAGGTTGTGGGCGTGTTTAGCGAGAAGTCGCTGTACCGTCGCAGTATGGACCTGCTCGACCAGACCGTGGCCGACCAGCTCTTCGACCCCGAGCGCCCGATCTTGACCAAGGCCCACGACGTGCCGCCTTCGCGCTACGCGACCGGCTGTCATGCGTGCAACTCGATCATCTCGGCCGGCTGCATCATCAAGGGCACCGTGCGCAACTCGATCCTGTCGCGCGGCGTTGTGGTTGAGGAAGGCGCCTCGGTGACCAACTCGATCATCAACCAGAGCTGCATCATCAAGAGCGGCGCCCGTGTTGAGAACGCCATCCTGGACAAGAACAACGTGGTCCCCACCAACACCGAGCTTCGCGGCACGCCCGAGAACATCCTGGTGCTGGGCAAGGCTCCGTTAACTTCTGATACCACGATCGTGCGTTAAGGTTGGTACCGCAACATCGCTCGTAACATGTAGAATAGCCGCCCGGTTCGCGCCAGGCGGCTATTCTCGAATTGCAACATGGGAGACAATATGGCTGATTCCAGCAAAAAGATGCAGATCGTGTTTGCCTCGGCCGAGTGCGCGCCGTTTGTGAAGACCGGTGGCCTGGGCGACGTAGCGGGCTCGCTGCCTGCGGCGCTTGTGCGCGCCGGCGCCGAAGTCATCGTGATGGTGCCCAAGTACGCCACCATCAAGGACGAGTACAAGGCGCAGATGGAGCACTTCTCCGACTTTTACGTGAGCCTGGGCTGGCGCAATGAGTATTGCGGACTCGAGAAGCTCGAGCACGACGGCGTCACCTATATGTTCATCGACAACGAGCGCTACTTTGCGCGCGACTATCCATACGGCTTCTTTGACGACGGCGAGCGTTTTGCGTTCTTCTCCAAGGCCATCACCGAGAGCCTGCAGCACCTGCCGGCCGGCTTTGAGTGCGACATCCTGCACTGCAACGACTGGCAGACGGCACTGGCGCCCGTGTTTTTGCGCGAGTTCTACCAGGGCCTGCCGCTGTATGACCGCGTCAAGACCGTCTTCTCGATCCACAACGTGGCGTTCCAGGGCCAGTTTAGCGATACCGTGATGGAGGACATCCTGGGTGTGGCGCACATTCCGGCGGCCGCTTCGCAGCTGCGTTGCGACGCCTGCAGCATCAACTACATGCTGGGCGCCCTGCGCTATGCCGACGCCATCACCACGGTGAGCCCTACCTATGCCAACGAGATCCAGACGCCCGAGTTTGGCGAGGGCCTGGACGGCGTTCTGCGCGAGCGTTCGTACGCGCTGCAGGGCATTTTGAATGGCATTGACGTCGCGGGCTTTGACCCGGCGACTGACAAGCGCATTGCCGCCAACTACACCGTGGAGGACCGCTCCGGCAAGGCTGTGTGCAAGGCCAAACTGCAGGAAGAGCTGGGGCTCGAGGTTCGAGACGACCGTCCGCTCATGGTGATGGTCACGCGCTTGACGCGCCAGAAGGGCATGGACCTGGTCATGTATGCGCTCGACCGCATCCTGGCCGGCGGCGTGCAGGTGGCGGTGCTGGGCACCGGCGACCGCGACTACGAGGACGGCCTGCGCTACTTCCAGGACAAGTACCCCGGCACTATGGCCGCGCGCATCGAGTTCGATCCGGCGCTGTCGCAGCGCATGTATGCCGCCGCCGATATGTTCCTGATGCCTTCGAAGTTTGAGCCCTGCGGCCTGTCCCAGATCATCGCCATGCGCTACGGCACGCTGCCCATCGTGCGCGAGACCGGCGGCCTGAAGGACACCGTGCAGCCTTACAACGAGTTTACCGGCGAGGGCACGGGATTCTCGTTTAGCAACTTTAACGGCGACGAGATGGGCGACGCGGTGTTCCGCGCGGCGCGACTGTTCTGGGACAACCGCGATGCCTGGAACCAGCTGGTCACGCAGGCCATGAGCCAGGACTTTAGCTGGACGCGCTCGGCCGATAAGTATCTTGACCTGTACTTCTTTATGCATCCGGAGATCGAGAGGCCGGCGGCTGTTGTCGACGAGCCTGAGGCTGTTGCAGAGCCGGTGGCCGCAGAGGAGCCCATGGCCGAGGAGAAGCCGGTTGAGGCTGAACCCGCAAAGGTCGAGCCTGAGGTGAAGGCTGAGGTTGCTCCTGAGGCAGAGATCGAGGTCAAGCCCGCTGCAAAGCCCGCAGCTAAGAAGACCACGACCCGCAAGACGACCGCTAAGAAGGCTACTGCGACCAAGACCGCCGCAGCAAAGACGACTGCTGCCAAGGCAACGACCACGCGCAAGCGCACGACCGCCGCTGCAAAGAAGGCCGCCGAGGCTGAGGTCGCTCCCGAGGCAAAGGCCGAGGCCGCAGCCAAGACTACCACCGCCCAGGCCAAGCCTGCGGCAAAGGCTCCGGCTAAGACCGCTGCCAAGAAGACGGCTGCGACCGCCAAGAAGGCAACGGCAGCCAAGAAGACCACGGCAACGAAGTCGACGACTACGAAGGCCGCCACGACCAAGTCAGCCACAAAGCTGGCTGCCAAGGTCGAGGAAACGCCTGCCGAGTCCAAGGCGGAGGCAACCGTCGAGGCCAAGCCCGCCGCCAAGACCACCACGCGCAAGCGCAGCACGACGACCAAGAAGACCACGGCAAAGACCACGACTCCCAAGGCAGAGACTAAGCCCGCTGCTGCCAAAGAGGAGCCCAAGGCCGAGGTAAAGTCCAAGCCGGCGCCGAAGGCCGCTGAGGTCAAGGCCGCACCGAAGGCTACGGCCAAGCCCGAGCCCGCCAAGAAGACTCCGGTCTCCCCCGCCGCTCAGGCCGAGGAAAAGGCTCCGACCAAGAAGACGTCCGTCCATAAGGCAACGGCCACCCGCAAGCGCCGCTAGCCCACAGACGATCCAATACCTAATCAAACCCTATGTAAGGGGCGCTCCAACCGGGCGCCCCTTCTCTGTAGGTAGTTGGTAAAACGATTTTCTAGGACAACCGTTCGCCGATGGTAAACGGATGTTGTTTATACAGCCTGTGTACAACAGATATACTTACATCCTGTGCGTAAAGCCCATGGCCAGCAGGCCATGATTCTATTGAACTGGACCGTACTATGAGATTGATACACAACAGCCGTCTACCGCAGTTTCGCACTCCGTTTGGCGCTGTGACCACTGGAACTACCCTTTCACTCTCCGTGATTCTGGAGGATGCCGATCCCGCGCAGGCAACGCTTACGCTGCGCACCTGGGTCGATGAGATTGGTGAGTCTCGGTATCCCATGACGCACGAGGGCGACGGCATATTTACCGTAGAGCTTGAGTGCACCGAGCCCTGTCTTATCTGGTACAGCTTTATCTGCAATATTGAGGGCCAGCCCGAGGTTCGCCTGGGCGCACCACAGGGCCGCACCGGCGGCGAAGGCGTAACCTACGATTACGCCGAGGTGCCGTCATTCCAGGTCACCGTCTACAAGCACCGCGAAGTTCGACCCGAGTGGTACGAGCGCGGTATGGTCTACCAGATCTTCCCCGATCGTTATGCCCGCGACGAGCACTGGCGCGAGCGCACGCTGGCCGAGGTCGAAAAACCGCGTAAGGGCATTCAGCGCCGCATGGTCGAGGACTGGAACGAGCCGCCTGTGTACGAGCGCGCCGAGGACGGCTCCATCAAAACTTGGGACTTCTACGGCGGCTCGCTCAAGGGCATCCAGGAAGACCTGCCTCGCATCGCCGAGCTGGGCTTTACAGCCATCTACCTCAACCCCATTTTTGAAGCCGCGAGCAACCACCGCTACGACACCGCCGATTACACCAAGATCGATCCGATTCTGGGCACCGAGCAGGACTTTACCGAGCTGTGCGAGGCGGCCGAGAAGCTCGGCATTTCCATCATTCTGGACGGTGTGTTCAACCACACGGGCGACGATTCGATCTACTTCAACCGCTACGGCAACTACCCCGGCGTGGGCGCGTGGCAGAGCGAGGATTCGCCGTGGCGCGATGCGTTTTATTTCCACGAGGACGGCTCGTACGACTGTTGGTGGGGCGTGGGCAATATGCCCGCCATCAATGAGAGCTCCGAACTGGTACGCGAGCGGCTCCTGGGCAAGGACGGCGTCATTCGTAAATGGCTGCGCGCCGGCGCTCACGGCTGGCGCCTGGATGTGGCCGACGAGCTTTCCGATGACTTCCTGACCGAGATCAAAAAGGCCGTGCTCGCCGAGAAGCCCGACGCACTGCTGCTCGGCGAGGTCTGGGAAGACGCCTCCAACAAGATCAGCTACGGCCATCTGCGTCGCTACCTGCAGGGCTCCGAGCTGGACTCTGCTATGGATTACCCCTTCCGCGACATGGTCATCGGCTTTTTGATGGGCTACAAAAACGCCTACCAAGCTGCCGAGGATATCGAGACCCTGCGCGAGAACTACCCGCGCGAGGCATTATCCTGCGCGCTCAATCTGCTGTCGAGCCACGACCGCCCGCGCATTATCTCGGTGCTCGGCGGTGGCCCCGACGAGTCGCAGCTGCCCGAGAGTGAGCGCAGCAAATGGCGCCTGGACGAGAACTCCATGGGCCTGGCCAAGAGCCGCTTTTGGCTGGCGACGCTCATGCAGATGACGTTCCCGGGCGTTCCCTCAATCTATTACGGTGACGAGTACGGCTTGGAGGGACTCACCGATCCGGGTAATCGCCGCACCATGCCGACCAAGGAAGACCTGCACGACTTCGATACGTTCGCGATCGTCAAGAACGCATCTGCTGTGCGCCGCGCGCTGCCGTTTATGATCGACGGTGAAATCAAGGCCTTCGCGCTCAATGACGAGGTGCTGGCCTACAACCGTACCGGTAAAGACGGCGAGTCCGCGACCGTCATCATCAACCGCAGCCTGCGCAATTCACACCGCGTGACGATTCCGGCGCTCGGCGAATGCGCGAGCGATGTGATTAGCGGTCACGAGTGCGAGATCCACAACGGTACGGTCACGCTCGACCTGTACCCACTGGGTTCGTCGATCATCTATCACCACGCCGAGCAGCGCCTGCAGGAGCCGCTCGATCACGGTGCGGGTGTTGTGTGCCATATCACATCGGTGCCGACCGACGACGGCAAACCCGGTACGATCGGTGCGCCCACGCGTCGCTTTATCGACCATCTGGCCGCCATGGGCATGCGCTACTGGCAGGTTCTTCCCGTCAACCCCACGGACTTCTTCCGCTCCCCTTACGCCGGTCCTTCGGCCTTTGCAGGCAATATCGACCTCCTACCCGAGAGCCACGAGGAGCTGGCAGCCGACTTTGAGACCTGGAAGGCCCGCGGCGGCGAGGATGCTGACCCGCTGTACACCGCGTTTAAGCATCGCAATGCCGATTGGCTCGAGAAATACTGCGTCTATATGGCCGTCAAAAAGTACTTTGAGGGCGAGTCGCGCCACGATTGGCCGGCAGATGTCGCGCGCTACAACGAGCATCTGATCGACGACAAGCGCTTCCACAACGAGGCCGAGCTTCAGGCGTACATGCAGTACCGCTTTGACTTGGCTTGGTGCGAGCTCATGAACTATGCGCACAAGAAGGGCATCGAGGTTATCGGCGATATTCCTATGTACGTGTCGGACGATTCGGCAGACGCGTGGAGCGAACCTGAGAACTTCTGGCTGTCCGATACCGGCAAGGCAATCGAGATTTCCGGCGCGCCGCCCGACAACTTTGCGCCCGAGGGCCAGGTGTGGGGCAACCCGACGTTCCGCTGGGACCACATGAAGCAGAACGGCTATAGCTGGTGGATGGATCGCCTGCGTCGTGCGTTTTCGCTCTACGACCGCGTGCGCCTGGATCACTTCCTGGGATTCCACAGTTACTTTAGTATCCCCGCAGGCAAGGCTTGCGCCGAAGGTCGCTGGTTGGCGGGACCGGGCAAGGACCTGTTCCAGACCGCTTATGACGAGCTGGGTCCGCTCAACTTTATCGCTGAGGACTTGGGCTATCTGACGCCCGGTGTTCGCGCCATGGCATCGACCTGCGGTTTCCCCGGCATGGACGTGCTGGAGTTTAGCGACTACGACGTTCGTTGCGGTGTGCATCCCACGCCCGGCAAGATTCTGTACACCTCGACGCACGACACGTCGACGCTCGCCGGCTGGTGTACGCGTTCTTTTGCGGGCGGCGATGAACCGAGCGGTGTTGAGGTGGCGGCCAAGCTGATGAGCGACGCACTGGCAAGCGACGCTCCCCTGGTGATGATGCCGCTGCAGGACGTGCTGGGGCTGGGCGACGACGCACGCATGAACGTGCCGGGCGTGGCCACGGGCAACTGGACCTGGCAGGCTGACGAGGCGGACATTGCAGCCGCCGAGGGCAAAACCGCGCGGCTCCTGCGCAACAACCATAGATTCTGGGGCGAAGCGTGATAAAACCCCCGATATAGGGTACAGTTACAGACGTTTGAATTTTTGCGGGCAGAGTAATCTGCCCGCTTTGTGCTGAAAAGGAAGTATTTATGGCGCGCTACGATTACAAGTGCTCGAGCTGCGGCAACGTGTTTGAGGTTGAGCATCCCATGTCCGAGACCCCCGAGGTCGTGTGCCCCAGCTGCGGTGCCCCGGCGGCCAAGACGTTCTCAGCCAGCGGCATAAAATTTGAGGGCAGCGGTTTCTACAACACCGACCAGCGAAGCGGCGGCTCCAGCACCAGCGCCACGAGCGGCTGCTGCGCCAACTGCCCGCACAGCCACTAGAAACCAAACAGCCCCGCGACCGACATCGATCGCGGGGCTGATTCTTTGCGCTATAGGTGGCTCTATGAGTTGCGGTGAAATAAGGACTGTTTGGCGGGCAGAAGAGGCTTTTCAATCCCTATTTCACCGCAACATAGTAGTTACTTGCGGACCAGCCTGGCGCAGAAGTGGCCGTCGTAGGAGTCGGCGTTTACGGGAACGCTTTGGAAGAGGCCTCGATCGTTCTGGCGTACGGAAACGAGCTTCTTGGCCTGATCGAACTCGGGGAGTTGCAGAATCTGTGCTTCGGAAAGCGGCGCCACGCTAAAGCCGGCACCCTCGGGAGAAGCAAGGAACGCGTCCACCACCTGTGTGTTCTCCTCGTCGAAGACCGAGCACGTCGCATAGATGAGCTCGCCGCCGGCAGCCACGCGCGCGGCAGCTTCCTTGAGCATCGTCAGCTGCAGTTTGGGCAGCTCAACCGTTACGTCCTTTTCGGTCAGTCGCCAAGGGATCTCGGGATGACGGCGCATGGTGCCGGTGCCCGAGCACGGCGCATCGATAAAAACGGTGTCGAACTTAACCGGCACGCCAAGCATGGCATCAAACGATGTGAGCACCTCATCAAGCTCGCAGGCATCACCCGAAACCGTACGAACACCCTGAATACCCGCCTTGTGAAGGCGCGCGAGATTCAGGTCGCACTTACGGTCATGAAGATCAAGTGCCGTATGCTGGCGCTCATAGCCGGCGCGCTTGGCCTGGCACATCATCACATAGGTCTTGGTACCGCGACCGGCACCAATCTCAAGGCAGCTACCAGGGCGCGTGGCAGCCGTGGCGATAAGCTGCGCGTTGAGATCGGATGCCACCGCGGCAGCACGCTCAAACACACCCGAAGCAACGGTAACCTGGGCATCAACCAGAGCATGGCAGCCCGGGAAGACAGGCGCGACGAGCTGCGAGATATACGGATCGGGCTTAGTCGCAAAGGCGTTCTCATGCAGGGCCAGCGGAGCGGGGGCCAGATTGCCGGCAAAGTTAAGCGCACCCTCAGGCGTGTCGAACGATGCCATAATGCGAGCGCACAGCCAACGCGGCAGTCCCATCAGGCGCGACAGACGAACCAAGCGTCGCTCAGGCACATCCACATCGTACGCAGTAGCAAAGTCCTCAACATTGTCTGCAACCTTATGCAGTACAGCATTGGCCAAGCCAGCGGCGGACTTAGCGCCGCAGCGAACCAGCTCAACACCCTGACTTACAGCAACGCGGCCAGGCGTATGCAGATAGAGCATCTCGAAGGCCGAGATACGAAGCGCCATGCGAACACGCGGGGCAACCTTTTTAGGCTTATCAAGAAACTGATCGAGCAGCTCGTCCAAAATACCCTGCGTGGCGGCCACGCCCAGCGCCAAGCGGGCGGCAAAAGCGGAATCGCGCTGGTCAATAGCCTTGGCCGATGCGCGAGAGGACAGCACGTCACGCGCGTACATGCCGCGGCGATCGGCCTCCATCAGCACATCGATCGCAAGCTTGCGCGCGGGAGACAGCTTGCTCATGACAAAACACCCCACGAAAGATCGGCGCCCTGCAGACCTGCAGCCCAAGCAGAAGCGGCCATAGCACGCTTGCCATCGGGCTTAACTTCAAGCAGCTCAACCGCACCATCGGAAAGTCCCAGGTAAACACGCTTGCCCTTAACGGCAACAGCGCCTTCGCCAAGCGACACATCAGCCGGCTCAGCATCGAGCACGCGAACCGACTTGCCGGCAATCACACAACGAGCGGGAGCGGTGTCGGACGAGGCAAGCACATGACGCACACAATCAAGTGCCGCCATCTGAGGGTCAAGACGCATCTCCTGCTTAGAAATCTTGGCAGCATGGGTAACAAGCGACTCATCCTGTTCAGTCCACACGGCGGTGCCATCGGCAAGCGAAGGAAGCGTATCGGCAAGCAGTTTGCCGCCAAGCTCACCAAGCTCCATGGTCAGCGCCTCAGCATGCTTACCGGCAACCGACGTGGAAGCCTGAGCACAATAAGCACCAGTATCCACGCCATGCCCAATGCGCATAATGGAAACGCCAGCAACCTCATCACCAGCAAGAATGGCACGCTGAACGGGAGCAGCACCACGCCAACGAGGCAGCAAGGACGCATGAACATTCACAATACCAAGCGGCGCCATTTGCAGCACCTCATCGGGCAAAATGCAGCCATAGGCAGCCACACAGAAAATATCGGCATCTGCAGCCTGGAGCGCCTCAACTACCTCCGGCGTCATACGATTGGCCTCAACGACTGGCAACCCCAGCTCAAGCGCCTTAGCCTTAACAGGAGACGGCTCCAACTTTTTACCACGCCCACGAACAGCATCGGGACGAGTAACAACAAGCGCAATCTCATTACCAGCCGCAATAAGCGAAGTCAACGAAGGCACAGCAAAATCAGGCGTACCCATAAACACAATACGCATAAAAGTTAGTCTCCTCTCAATAACGAGCCGAGACGGCTACATAAAAGCGTTCCAGGTCGCAAGCGCACCCAGCCGCAAGAACAGTTCAACAAAGACAAATATACCCAAAAACAAAGAAAGAGCCGCATAAAAGCAGCCCTCCCAACAAAGCACCTATCAGCGAAGACGCCCTTCCCTGGCCCGACGGCACCCGGGCGAGACAAGCAGCGTCAACGTAGTCCCCGGGGCGCCCGCCTATATCGTCCCGCGCGCAGTTTCGCAGCGCAGCGAGAATGTTTGAGCATGGAATGATATATAGGGGCCTCCCACGGGTAAGCGGACATTACAATACGCCGCTAGAACCGAAACCGCCGACTCCTCGGTCGGTTTTATCCAGTTCGTCTACCTCCATGAGGTTAACCGTGGGGACTTCTTGGATGACGAGTTGGGCTATGCGGTCACCTTTGTTGATTTGGATGTTGTTCGTGGGGTCTAGGTTAATGAGGATGACTTTGAGTTCTCCTCGGTAGTGGGCGTCGATGAGGCCCGGCGTGTTGACTATAGACAGGCCCTGCTTGATGGCGAGACCGCTGCGGGGCTGGACGAAGCCGGCGTAGCCATCGGGCAGGGCGATGGCCAACCCAGTGGAGACCAGACGGCGTTCAAAGGGCTTCAGGACGCAGTCCTCGTTGGAGCGCAAATCCAAGCCGGCATCGGTGGGATGGGCGTATTTGGGAAGCTCGACGGTGGGGTCGAGACGCTTTATGTTGACGGTAATGTTGGACATGGAATCACCTTAGCTTGTCGAGCTCTTGCAGAAACTCATCGACGTCTTTGAAATCGCGGTAGACCGAGGCAAAACGGATGTACGCCACCTTGTCGATCTTTGCCAAGCGCTTGAGCACCATGTCACCCAACTCATGCGACGTGACGGCCGTCAGCGTGCGAGAGCGCAGCTCGACCTCGATGTCGTCGATAATCTCATTGAGCTTCTTAGTGTCGATATCGCGCTTGATGGTGGCGCGCATCAAGCCGACGAGCAGCTTATTGCGATCGAACCGCTGCTTGGTTCCGTCTGACTTAATGACCTCGATTGGGTCTTCGCATCGCTCAAACGTTGTAAAGCGATAGTTACACGAGCAACATTCGCGACGGCGCTTAATGGTGTTATTTGACTCCTGCATACGGGAATCAACGACGCGGGTATGTGCCTTGCCACATTTGGGACAGCGCATGGTACCTCCTCTTAAACGATAACAAGGGTACCATGCGCAGCGCGATAATGATTACGAACGAGCAGGAACCTTAAGAAGCGCACCGGCGGCGAGCGAACCATGCTCCAGATGATTGACGTTACGGATCATGTCGGAAGTCTCTTGCGTGGAAAGGCCTTCGATAGGATATTCCTCGGCAAGAGACCAAAGAGAATCGCCAGGCTGAACGCAAATGGTCTCGTAGGTAACGTTGGAAACGGACTCGGCATACGCGGTGTGGCGAGCGCTAAAGACCGACGTAGCAAGGACAAAGAAGAGCGTAAGCGAAACGGCAACAGCGACAATCGTCGGAACCTTCAAGGCAACGCGGACCGGCGCGACTGCAGCCTGCTGATTGCGAGCAGACTTTACGGTCAAAGGCTGAAAGCCGGAGCGGCCACCCTGAACAACAGTAAAAGTGGGTTCCGCAGGCATCTCGAGCTTAAGGGCGAGGTTTCCCTGGACCATATTCGTTGCTTTCATCATGTTCTCCTCTCGCGTGTTTTGCTGAGAACAGTTTTATCAAGCCGCGCGGACAAAAATGTCTAGCGCGAGAACGAATGTTCGGTTATTATTATCTTCGAACAGTTGTTCCTGTCAAGCAAAATTCGAACATTTGTTT